>Ga0116227_10009148_pt1 | contig 18159 bp, 13 predicted proteins | sample S1TSphgellanicum_FD_89693 | JGI IMG/M metagenome (GOLD analysis project Ga0116227, IMG submission 89693) | Host-associated microbial communities from peat moss isolated from Minnesota, USA - S1T2_Fb - Sphagnum magellanicum MG | ecosystem: Host-associated > Plants > Peat moss > Unclassified... | reverse complement strand
TTACCTATAATTGTTGTTGTGGAGATTTCTCTGCAACTTCATCAAGCTTTGTTGTTGATTTTCTAGATTGTATTAATACTTTTATGTGTGTATGGTTGTTGAATTGTGTGTTTTATGTTTGTACGTTAATCTAAAGCTATGTGTCTTTTTTGCAGAGCTTGGTCTTAAGGACTCCCCTCCTTTGATGGATCCATCAGTATCCCCCTGGTCTCCAAGAGAGAAGCAACTATATGCAATGTATGCCGAAGAGAAAGCACACCTTGAGGAGTTCAAAGAGCTTGGATGTTATTCGAGCAAACATCTGTTAATAGTTTGTGCAGCGGAAATTTTCAAATGGAGCGTAAACTTAAGAGGAGAGGAGCGTGGTGATGGAAGGCAATTGTTCCGGCCCGACTTGACAGAGCCCGTGACGGTGAGTATCTGATAAGCAGTAAGACACTACAACATTACTACTTCCAAGTTTTTGTACCAGTACTTTCACGACATAAGTGAAGGATATAAGTGTTTAATGTTGTTTTCAATGAATTTTCAAGATGTTTTCAGGATGTTCAAACTGTTTGAATTTGCCATTCAGAGAGGTTCAAAGGCCATGGACATGCCAGTGCAAGAGTATCGGGAACTTTCTCGCCGTTGCATTTTGGAGAGAAACGCAACTGTACACTTTACAAATATTGAGGCTCTTGAGCGTGATGTTGCTCACTGTGCACATGCCATCAAGCGCTTTCCTGAATTCCAGACTGATCTTCCAGACCAGTGTGTGGTCATTGAGCGGTTCAAAGATTTAAAAAACGCCCTTCATTGTAATTTCATTTAGAAGGTAAATCTTCTTTCATTTGAAATAGATTTCATAGATGGTTTATACTTATCCTCTATTGATTTACAGTTTTTTAGGAGCTCATGTATGGTTTCACTCATCTAGATGTCCAACACTATTCTCTAATTAGTTTTCTTCCTTCCCATTTTGCAGAGCTGGCTTGATTTGAAAGTGCATGTTTTTGAAGACATGGCATATGGGTGTGGGAACAGTGGAAATCCCTTTACATTGAACAACATAATGCTTGGCTGCCCAAATCTTTTGTCATCACTGTTATTCGTTCCTAATTCCATTCTTTCCACTTTTTGACTCTTGATTTCAGTATGCTTAAACCTGCTATTGCTCTTCCTAGAGGAGATTGGTAAGTGTTTAGGGAAAATGTTTACACCTTAGCAAATTCTTCCAAATAAAATTTGGATGTTTATATTTGTTTTAAACTAAAATTTTTCTTTTTAGGGCATCATTTGCCAATTTTCAACCTCATAGATTTAACTTTGTAGAGTATTATATGAAGCCTTGATGATCAATTTGTTAATAACAAGTGGAGTTATTTAATAAATGATGAACAACATTGATTGTGAGGATTTTTTTTCCCAATAAAATCATGCCGTTAATCTTTTACAAAAATAAAATAAAATTACTAACTTAATAATTGGTTTTGGGCTAGTTGTAACTTGTAGTGGAACAATTACTAAGACTTGATGAATTTTTTTCCCAAAATTTTAATAATACTAGGTAGCACATGCACCTATCTATAACTGTTGACCTGTAGAATCTAATCACAATGTAATGTTTATGGCAGGGTTGATGATTGGATGCTAGCTCCTCTTCATCTGTGGATACCCTCCTAAAAGACATTCTGATTATCTCAGAGAGAAACAACTCAGCAAAACAAGCAATGGAATTCTGCTTTTGAGAACCAAGAATTGTAACCTTAAGAAGCTTTGCAAAGAATTGCCAAGTTGTGTACAACAGCAACCGCATGTCTTACCTCTTCAATGTCTTCATAAGGTAAGATGACTTGTGAGATTAGAAATGGAAGAAAGATAAGCACCAAAGGCAAAGGCAAATGCAATGTAACAGTCCAAATAAAGTTTGTTGTGCTCTCTGGATGAACACAACAGAATCCTATCTTAAGGAAGGACAGACCCCAGCAGTAGAAGCAGCTAATCAATGCCTAGTCTGGGGACATTGTAAAGAAGGCAAAAGCCCACTTTCTGACACTGTCAGGAGATACCACAGTGAAAGATTGAGCTCAAACTTTTTTTCACATTTCTGAACAATCCCCGAAAGATTGATAAGAAGGATTTGTATTAGTTGACTCCTGACTCTCTTTGTCTGTTGTATATTTTGGGATAGTTGGTATGGGAACTTGTGTTTATGAAGAACTCACCTTCAGCTGCTTTGCAAAAACATTAGAGTGGAAACACATGTGCAAGGCTCACACATACTCCACCCATGGTGCAGAAATGACCACTCTAATGCACATGAGTAGCTGTGCTCCATCACCTGTTGTATGGAGTTATCAAGTTGTCAATAACAATTTATCTAGATGATCTGTTGTTGCACTTGGAAAGAATTGCTCTGAATGTAGCATGCAATAGAGAATTCAGTACAGAGGCAAGAAAATGATTGAATTCCATCACCTCATGCAGTGGCAAATTGAAGATGATCAGAATTGGTCCCAGCTTTTCATGCACCTCCGTCCCAACAGGCTTTGATCGATCCTGTCACAATCTCTGAAGGAATATATTCAATCCATGTATTCTGATAAGTTTCTCAATTTCACATGTTTGCCCATGAGAGTTGTTACTCATTTGGAGGTGTGGTGAACCCTTTAAGTGTTCTGCAGAGTGTGGGGAGGAGACAGTGTGTGACTTGTCATTCCTGAGACCCTAATGAAGCATTTAGAATAAATAGTTTCTGTTGTTCAAAGCTGAGATTGTAATGAAGCAAGCATTTGGAATGCATTATTTCTATTTTTCATATGAAGGACAAACATCAATGCATTTTTACTATTGTTCCTTTTAAGAATTGTGTGTGAACATATTCCAATCTTTGGATAGACAAAGCTTGAATGTTTCATGGTTATGCTTGCGGTGGAGAGATGTCACCTCAATGAAGTTTCCCAATTTTCCTGGTGCTAAAGAGAATGGTTGTTTTGATTGTTCCCTTTGTGTGCAGAAGAAACCTGAAAAAACTCCATATTTCAATCCGTATCATGCTCTGAGGTCAACTGTCTTGAGTGTTCTCACTATGCCAAATATGATTGCTACCTGCAAGCACTTGTTGCAAGTGCTCTAGCTCCTCCAGTCTTGGATGTCTGGTGGAATGGATTTTGCTCAGATTTATGCTTAAGGCTGCAATTGTGAAGGCATTCTTATACAATTCCAGGTGATTTGTTCATCTTTAATTCCTCACAAGGTATTCCTAGACTTTTTCCAGAATATTGTTTTGGATTTTAGGAATGATAGTTTTGATAACATTTGCCAGTTCTATGACAGTACCCTGTGAGGCTTGGATAAAGCATTTCCCAAACAGTCCAGATTCTGATTTGGAACTAGTTAGCTTCGCAGCTATCTCGGGACTTTTACTCCTCCTGCAATGATCTCTATTGACCGATATTCGCTTGTGTGAGGAGTATCTTCCAACTCTCGCAACTGTCCAGCTGGCTGCTTCCACGAGTTCTGTAAAAGAATGGTTGGCTTGTAACCAAAAAAGAGAGGGACGTGAAGCTAACATCACTAGGTCCCCGAGGACGTGCTTACTCCGGACAGATTCAACACGGACACTCACATACCAAAGAAACACACAGCAACATGCACTAGTCCGAAACCAAACGAAAAATCAATTGCTGGAATAGAAGAATCTGCTTGAACCTATCTCGATCCGACTCACAGTTCAGACTGCACAAAATCCTCAACAGCACAAGCTTCCTCTTTCCATCATGTTCATCAGTGATCTAACTACTACTCAGTGAATGCTAGAGTCCAACACAGATCACTCGAACCGTCCGTCTATATGCCTCCCAAACCTCACCGAGCTTTGCTTCGAACCCTGACTCGTACCAAAAATGTGGGAGCTAGTCATCCCCTAGTTGCTAACGCAGCGGAAGAAAATCAACAGCAGGCGATCTCTCTAGCTCGTCCACTACACCTTACCTATCCTCTCCCCAGCTCCAATCTATCTAGCCAGCTCTTCCTCTCAACCACCTCCAGGCCTTCCGGAAGAACCCCTCCTCGCGCTCAAAGCGTCATCAAGTCTCATCCAGTACGCGCCGTCGGCCATTCCCCACATCAAGGAAGCTCCATTTCGGCCCATCATTGTGCGCCATCACACAACCATGCATGGAAGTTGGAGCAGCCGCCATGCAACAAGAATCAGCACAAATCAGTTAATAACCAAGATCGGATCTTTCAACACAAACAGCAGTATTCACATTGTAGTGGCCACCCATTGTCCGGTCACAGGCTATCCTGATATCTATCCTCACATGAAGACTAGCAGGCTGCTTCTCTTTGAAATATGTTGGTAAGGGAACCCCCCAACAGAAACAGGAGAACTACCAACAACTTCAATCTCCAAGTCAAAAGTCAACAGTATGTCGACCTGCTGATTAAGCTTCAGAAATGGAAAACGGCAGTGAGAGAACCAACAAGAAGCAGTCATTGGTGGTGAAGATCATTAAGCTGTTTTTTGATCTATTCATTTGTGAATAAGATCATTCACAAAGAAAAGGCTCTACCAGAAGAGAGTACTTGACCTGAGACTCGACTTCACTTTAGAGCATTTTCTCTTTACATGGAATGTGTACTTCAGAGAATCAATTTTTTCAGCAAACAAACCATGAGAAGTAGGCAGTTGACAGACACACAGAGAGGAACAACATAATAAGGCTTACGATTGCCATGATCTCTGAGTGTCACCTCTTTTTCCAACACCTGAAAAATTGGAAGACATTACACAGAAAGCAATTAATCTAACTGTTACGCAATGAGGGCTCTGTCAACATGTGATGGGAGAGAGTGGCTACTTCAGGGTCTTTGATCTTCTCCTTCAAGAACACTTGGTATACAGTGACAGAATTCCTGTGCTGAGCTTGGAGACAAACTCTTTCCAACACTTTTTCCTCCTGATCCACTGTTCTCACTCTTTCCTTCTCAATTTCTCCTGTGCACACTCCCAAGTCACATCACATAACATACATTGTTTAAAGATGCCATTCTTCAATCCCAGAAATTGACTATGAAAAGCTTGGTTCCAGAGAAAAAGCCTAACGCTTTTGAAACTGAAATGACCCATTCTTACATTGTCTTTACAAACTCATTTCTTTCCTCTCACTCTTCCTCCTCCACCATGCTAGGTTTAGGGATAAGTTGACCTCTTTATCTTTGTGAGATTTTCCTGCATGTTCCACTTCCTGCTCAGGTGCCCTCAACTGTGCAGTATAATAAGCATGAAATGCTTTTTCTCAGTCATCATGCTTTACAGCTCTGCACCGCAGGTGATCTAAATTTTAGTTACTGGTTATTGATTATTTAATATGAATTAATAATTATCAATTAATATATAAAATATTATTAACTAAAAAAATTATTTAAAAAAAATTATTAAACAACAATATATTGATGACTATAAATTATTATAAATTATTATTTAATATTAGCCAAAAAAATTAGATAAAATTGATAATTTGATAATAATAATTTAATCAATTAACAACTTGATGGATAAATTAGTTATTGATTATTAATCAATATTTATTTGGTTATTAATTAATTATATAAAATATTAATCAAAATTATTGAGTATTAACTATCAATTATTAAATATCAACTAATTAATGTACTAAGTTTAAATATTTACTTGTGCCTAAAAATAGTATGTAGGTAACTTATTAAACTTCATAAATACTTACTAGGTGTAACATGCTTAACCTAAGACCTAATAATTATGAACTTAAGTTTTGGTATGCACTTTCGACAAAATAAATTTGTAGGTTAAGTAATCAAATTAGTATGGTTGATTTGACTAAGTGTCAAATCAAAATGGTCAATTTGACTAATTGTAAATCACAATGGTCATTGAGTATGGTCAATTTTACAAAATCTTAGTCATTTTGATGAATCTTTGGTCTTTTTTATTGGATGTTTGATTTGTCACATGGTAAAAAAAGTCATTTTAATAAAATGTTTTAATCAAAAGTAACTCATGTCTTTCATGCCCATCCCCCTTGGTTAATGTGAACATTTTAATCAAGTTGGACCTTTTAAAAAGTCACATTTTCTTGTAATGACACTGAGTTTGAAGCATTCCCAAGTCCCTTATTGAACACACTCGAGGGTCCAACTATGTGTAGTTGCGGAAAGTTGGGACTTGAAGGGCGCTCCCGACTTCCAACACTAAAGAGGGGTAGAGGGGCATGCTAGAAGTCGCGGGATTAGACTAGGAAGATGGGCTAGAAGATCAAGCATGAATTTGCATCCAAAACCAACCATAAGAAGGTTAGTTCACATTCGGGAACACCCTTAGGTGTTGGGACAAACCACGGGCAACTTGGACTACTTGACTCACCACGGCCCGGACTTGGGGGAAGCCACCACCTTCCCCCATATAGTATTCTCTGTAGCTCTTCGCCGAGGCTACATCCAAATGGCCTTTTTTCCCAAGACTCCCAAGTTGGAGTCCCGAAACTATCCCGAGTTGGAGTCTTGGGACTTTGGACGCTCATAGCTCCTCGCCCCTAATTCGGATCGGGATGAGCTTTAAACCAAAGTTGTAGCTCTCGTTGAGAGCTTTCCAATGCCATGTCGCATTCCTTGGGGAGACGTCGGGAAAAGGTCGATTCCCGACTTTTAGTGGTCGGGAGTCAAACTAACAGTTTGACTACCGGCCCTTCTTTTGCCCATAACTTGGGCTGCAGATGTCCAAATGGGCAATGCGAGGCCATTTTAGACATCTACACTTCAAAATCTTTCCATTGATATAAAGAACGCACCAAGGCGAGGAGATTTGACCCCCTCAAATTGTCTTCTGAGTTTTCGAGAGTCCCGGAGGGCTTCATTTTCCCACTTTTGGGAGTGTGAGTTGCCTTTTCACACTTAGCCCCAAAGTGGGGTTGCGACAAAGTTGACCATACTAGAAGGAGAAAAAACATGGATTGTTTAGGTAGATGCATAAGGAATAGAAATGTTATGAGGAATATTAAAAGTAAATGGGGGTTGGAAGAAGTATAAACTATAAATCTAAAAGAATGAATGAATGCCCAAATACTAAAATTGACCATAGAAAATAAGGAGCTAAAGAGGAGGATGGTTGAATGGACAACTCTACATAAGGAATGCTAGGAATTAAAGAAAAAAGAAGAGGCATGGAATGAGATGGAACAAGTATCAAAAGGCATTCATAGATTATAAACATGTAAAATGAAATCTTGGAAAGGAAAAGGAACTATGGTTGTAGGAGCAGGGGACCAAGGATAACACAATTGAAAAAATGCCTCTACAATTTTTTCCCATGAAGTCTATGATTACGACATAAAAATTCCATTAACAAAAGGTGGAAGAAGAAAATGAGAAGGTAATCTTTGAGGTGTTAGCACTATAAAAGGATAAAAACTAATACCAAATTAAATGATTGTTGGAAAGGTACAAGGATCTGGATCATGTGTATGTTAATAACAAGTTGGAGGAATATGACAATTTGGTATAATATTACACTATAATATGTACCAAACAATAAATGAAAAATTCCAATGTTGAATTGGATGAATGGTGGGAGCTGGTAGAAGTTTAATTCAAAGAAGAGATGATTAAAAAAATTGGTTATGCATAAGAAGGATGAGGACAAGTATGTATGACATTTGTTTGATCTTACAAAAGCTTTTCCAAATTTCATATATAGGAGTTTGGATAGCTTAGAGCCATCTAGTCCAATGAATGAAGCAAAGGAAACTAAGTGTAGTGAAACAACATAGGAGTAATAAGAGGAAATACCTCAAAAACTCTAAGAAGGACAAGATCCTTAGAATGAGGAAGAGGAACAAACACAAAAAAAATTTATACTACTTGAGCAAAGAGGACAACGAATGACATTAATGACTAGAAGGAACTACTTGAAAGCACAAAATAGGTGATGGAGCAAATACTACAAGGTACAACATAACCATTGCTTGAGGATTCAATTCTTCAAATAAATGTAACATGTGAGGATGCCACATGAGCACAAATTGAAGTGTAGAGACAAATAACAACTAAATATGAGTAGATCAAGCCATAGATGATTAACACAATGACTTGAATAATAAATTTTTTAAATTGTAAGAAGGATTTCAAAAATAGAATCTAAAGTGGAGGGAGGTGAATGGTAGAGATTAAACAAGGCAAAATATGATTAAGAAAATGGTAAAAATTCAACAAGGCAAAATGCAAATGGCTAGTGAGTTGCATAAAATGAAAACATTTTATTGTTTTGAAAATTCAAATTACTTTTGGAAGGAAATAATTTAGGATGTAGTTCTGAAAGTTGATATTTTTGGGAGATTTTTTTTTAACACATATATAAACTTAACTAGTTACTGGAAAATAGAATAGAGACAATGAGTAGTTTAGAATTCTATTGGGTTTCAAACCATAAATTTTCATGTTTTCCATGTTGGATTTCTACACTTAATACAACATGTGTTTGATATATTTGATTTTGAATAAAAAAACCAATATAATATTGATGAGGAAACATTGAGACTATTCTGAACTATTGTGTGAAAAACTGAATTATGAATCCTAATCACATATTTTGATTATTAAAGATTATAATTTTTTTGGAAAATCCGAAAACAATAATTGTAATTATAAGAAAAATGTGTGAATATAATTTATAGGGGAATTAGAATGAGTAAAACCATAGAATGTGAATGTTGTAAGTATTGTTGAGACTATAATTTGTATTGTTTTATTAATAGGTAGAGAGTAATTTTGGATAAAATATGCACCTACCATTCATCTTGGAAACATATGATCATATCAACATGTATTGCTCAAGTGCATGAAGGGGTGACTCACATTTAATGAATACATGTGTTACCATGATTGCAAAGCTTAATTCATTTCCTAAGGTGTTGAATTATCAAAGCCATAACATACATTGCCAACCACCTTATGCTTAAGATGAAATTGCCTACTACCAAAGCTCCATCACGCAGGACATGGAATACTACCACACATATGTCACACAACTGACAAAAAATCTACTTTTGAGTGATTGGAGTAGAATGAGTGCTTGTTGTCACCATAGTTTGATGGCATGTATTATTGTTTTGCACATGAAGGAGGTGAACTTAGGACTTTCCAAGCCTCACTAGAGCTCACACTATATCAACATTAGAACAATGCATGTACGAATAGCTTGGTCATCTACACAATTCAAAAGGGTGATGATAAGTTGATGAAATATAGATGAATAAGATCGAGAACATGTTGAACCATTTTCCTTACCTTTTAGGATGACATTCATCCTTATGTCTTAACACATTGTAATTATGTGTGAGCATGTGTGATTGTATCAATGGAGGGTAAAATTTTTTGGGGGTTTTGAAAAGTGTCCTTGGGACCCCTTTTCTAATATGACAATCTGCCATTTAAATACATTTTTGCACATATATAAATGGTCACATATAAATACTCTCAAACTTCATGGACAACAACTTTAAATTGCAAGATTATTCCAATAATATCTTAGGTGGCAAATTAATGAATTGCATCCCAAGTGGGAAAATGTCTTAATACACCCAAAAACATGATTTTGCTTTAGTACAAAATTTAAACCTTATGTTTAATTCCCCATAAATTTATTAAAATAAGAACCATGATGAAAATGATTACATGATGTATAATTTTTTTAACCCTAAAAAAAGAACTAGTGATAATATACTTTATTTTCAAGACAAACTGGATCCGTTGTTATGACATTATAAACTTAATGTGCTAAAATTGTTTTGTTTGGAAAAAGTTCAATGTTTATTTCATATTGGATTTCAACTCCCCATGGACCTAAACATACATGTCCATCAAATCAATTGCATTTTCCCCTCCAAAAAATAAATGATTTAGTTTGGGCTATTTGAATGGTATCAACAAATTGACATCCTTGCACATGTGTGGGTTTTGATCCATGTTTCACCACTCATTTGATCTTTATAAAATCCCTTGATGAAACCTTAGGAAACTAAACATCTAATGGGCTGTCAAACAAAAACACCTAGATTAAAATGTCCCCAAAATTAGCCATACATATTATATAACAACTTCAAATGAAGCACACAAAATTTGACCATATACAAAAAAATTATTATAATTTCATTATAAGTTGATGGAAGCATCATATTAGACCAAACAATCTCACTTGAAACACATATATGCAAATGAACATATTGCATGAGTACAATTGTGCTTATAACATGCAACATCATCCTTGGTGGTACCATTGGGAATGTCACAACTTCATTTTATTGGACCCATCGAATGTTGGAAAAATTTATAGGAATCACTCAAAGATTTTTATTTTTTTCATTCTTTTTTGTGAATACATTTAGTAGGTTATGAATATTTAATTTTGTCTAAGAATTTTTTTTTTTAATGTTCATAATCATTTGCATTAAAAAAATTATTTAGGAATATTGTAGGAGACTTTCCTTCCATCAAACATTTGAGTTAAGAACACAAGTTTCAAACATGGTTTTAGGGTTTTGGGGGTGGGGGAATTTTCCAAGGTACTTTTGATGGTATTGTATTGTGTTATATTTTTTTACATAATTGATGGAGTGGAATGACCATTGGGCAAAATGTAGTTTTGAATTCCCAATGTTCAAAAGCATGATTCTTGAAAGGCCATGAAAATTAGCAAACCAACATTGCAAATATAATTTCATACCTTAATATGAAATTGAAGCCATACACTAATGCATACATAATGGATAAAAACTAAGAGAACACAATTTGTAGCACTTGGACCACAATATTTTAAGAAAATGGCCTTGGATAATGTTTTAGCAAAATTCAACCCCCCTTTTAACAATTCTTTGACTTTGTTCCAGTTGGGATATGTGCAAATTACGATGCCAAAAGGGTACACGTAATTGCAATGCCAAGGAAATCTATAAATTGTAATGCCAAAAGGGTACTGGTTTTTTAATGGTGACCCGAAAATATTGTCTTAATTTTCTACACTTTTTTTGGTGAAAAATACCAAACATACAAACTAAAAATGGTCAATGCATTATTTCGGATGGGACATTTTTTTATGCACAATAGGAAAATCAAAATTAAAAACATGGGAATAAATGCAACTAATTTTGTGTGTTGATTCTTCAATTTTATATGAGCAATATATTTTGAAGTCCAAAATATCATTTCCTCCTTTCAACAAATTAGAATACCATATTGTTGCATACATCATAAGTTGAAAAAATAAAATGCAGTGGGAAGATGACAACTAATTAAATGCATTTTGCATACGTGCATTTGCCCAAATGAAAATGATTAATACTTTAATAGGATGTTCATAACTTGATTATATGGAAATTTTTTATCAATGCATTATAAATTTCCCGTTTCTTAAGCTTATGACATTTTGTCACACTTGTTTTTTTAATGTCCTAATTGGTTGTTAATGAATGACATTCAAGGTGGGTAGCTTGGGTTTTATATTCAAATAATCGTGAGTTTGTTCTTGTATAAGGTCATATTGTTATGGTTGTGTGACCCATAATTAAAGGGGGATCATGAGATTGAACCCATTGGAGTGGAACTTGATGTTTTTGATAATTACATGGCAAATCTAACAATCAATTTGTGTTTGACACATGAAGGATTCAATTTAAAGATTGATTCGTTCACATTTTTGACAATTATTGACAACATGTTGGAAATCCTAATGAAAATGACTTGTAATCTTCCAAGAATATCACACACAATTTTTTGGACCACCTTTTTTTGTATGCGATTAGAGTATATTTCAGCCATGCAAGGTTTTTCCATGATATCAAGTGGTAAAGTTTTGCCGTTACGTGTAGCCAAATGTGTACGTCAAATGACCCTAAAACAACACAAATTCATTTGTTTATAAACTTGCATATCAAAAGTGAAGCTCTTTTTTTGGCCTTTCTTTTGTGTTTTATGTGTTAAAGTTGGGCATCCTAATTAGCATCAATGAACTAATGACCTCCACATGAACAACAAGCATGAATATGCCCCTCCACACCTCATGTCTAACTTAAGGACATTTGCCATATTCACTTTCACCCTAGGCAAGTTTAAGCAATTCTAAGCAATTTGAAGGCTATTTTTTTTGCCATTATAGGGTATTTTCAATTTTTTTGAATTACTATTGGATATTCTACCTATATTTGTCATTAATTCTATACTATTGTGGGCCTTTGGTTATTCTAAGTTGCATCGCCTAAGGCCCCCTTTTCACTATGGTGAGGGATCGTGACCATAGAAATGTTGAAAGCCCTCAAAACACATCAAATGGTCATCTTACAGAAATTCATAAATTATTTGTTGAAGGCCCAAGTTACTAAGTGTAATTTAAAATAAAATGAACTTTGATTAAGTACCACAGCATTTTGAGCACAATAAAAAAAAGTGATTTTCTTTCCATGTAAAACAACAATTTTCAAACAAACACAAAAACAAATGAAATGTTTGATGAACACTTTCAAATGATGACAAAATGAGAGAAAAAACAAGCCTTTTATTTCTGATGTGCATAGTTTAAGGCTAAAAACTAGAAAGAAAGCCAATTCCACCCCACCCCCCCCCACCTCGTATTTATTTGAAAATAATAGCATATTCTTATGTATAATATTTAAAAAATTCCAAGTAATCAAGAATTTTTGCATACAACCATGCCTTTACAAGATTCGTAAAAAAATAAAAAAAATAAAAATATATATAGTAAAATATTTGTAATAAAAAACCTTGTAAGATTTTGTTAGAGATCAAGCCCTATAACCTAAACAACAATTGTAAGAAAAAATTTCATCATTTTAAAATATGAGATGGGCAATTTTTATGCATGGATATAGAGTAATTTGTTTTAAAACCAAACTACTAGGGGTTGGTAGTTGGTAGTCTATAATCCATTATTTATAGTTGATAAAATTGTGCACCTAAAACATTGATGTAACTTCATGCATGTCAACACATCACCTTCATTATAAATTCCATTAGTCCCATTAAATTCATCAAGTGCAAAATGTGGGTGAAATGTATAATGGTATGATCAAAATTTCAAACAATCCCTCAAAAAAAAACCTACATCTTGAAATCCATTACATTTCTTAAAACAATAGGAAGAAGAATAATTGATTTAACAATAGTGAAAAATGAAAACATGTAGGTTTTTTAATAGAAATAAAAATCAATAGAAAAAAATAGAAATAAGTAGGCTTTAAACAAAACTTAACCACAAAAATTATATATATATATAATGGAAAGGCCAATTGGCAGCACATGAATATTAGCCCCAACTATATTGAAAATAATTTCAATATTTTTATTATTAATTGTAAATATGGGCATTTGATCACCTTAATTTGTCATTTGTGGATGAAATGCATCCATCATTATATATGATCAACAATAATAAGTATTTAAGAAAGATGGTAAGAATGTTGATTTTTTGGTGATGGGCCATATATAAGTTTCTTTGAATTAGGTCCCTAAGTGGATACAAATATGAGTAGCCCCCTTCATTATTTCTAGTTTGGTCAACACAAGTATGACATTTAGCCTTACACTATAACTTTCTCCATGTTGTTTCATGTTTACGACTTTTCCAAACTTTGAATAAAATTTGTTTGAATATTTCTTTTGCAACACCAACTTGAAGCCAATTTGTTTTCCATATAAACCCAACACCAAACATACCCCTTAATAAGAAAATATCTTTGGTGTTTTGTGTGTTCTTGCCTCACAACCAACAATGTTGTAAGAAAATTCCATTGAGGAGTTCACATTTTCTATGGTGAATTTGTCGACTTTTGATAGGGTAAGCATTTGCCACACCACCATGAAGCAAAGATGTGCTTCTCCTATTCCTCTTGAACAAGATAAAAGTTAGGATTTTTTATGAAATTAAGTCCAAAACAATGCTACAACATGTTACCATAACAAAAGCATGCATTAAAGGTGTTTGAAAGACCATTTAGCTCAAAGTTTTGATATGGATCTTCACAAGATCTTTTAAGCACCTTCATCTGAGTTAGTTTTGAAAGCCAATGGTCTTTGCAAACATTGTTCCACCAATTTTTATTTATTTATAGATTATTCAACTTCTTTAACATCAAAAAACACTTCATTTAAGTTTCATCTTAAATGTCAATCACATATGGTCACAAACCCAATGAATTCCCTTGCATAAACATGCAATGAATAACAAAATCTTGCCACGATCTAATATAATAAAATAACATTAGCCAATCAATGGAGTTGCAAAACAAGTTTCGGTTGCAAAACCAAAATGGAACTATATATAAATTGGAAATTGGAAGCCAATTTTAGGCAATTCAACCCCGATCTTCCCCCCAAATTGCATGATCAATTGAACTTATAAGATAGGTGCATTAGCTTGAAACCTTAAAGGCATCAACCACACTAATTGTGATTGTAATGGCATATGCAAATACAAAACCACATTCCAAATTGGTCTTTAGAGATAGAAATAGACTTGCCACTTTGTTGGCATACTCCAAATGTTGGGGATTGGGCTCCCTCATATGATTCTTTGTTGCACAAATAGCCCCCACAACCTTCTTGTGCACCCCTTTCCCATCTTGCCAACATTTAATCAAATTTTGTGCCCTACCATTAAAAAGAAGTTATAAAAGCACATAAGTAGGATTTGTTGTGCAGGCTTGATTGCAAACCCCATACAACAACATAGTTCAAAGCACCATGATATCCCAATGCATGATTTCTTGTGGCAAGTTAATGCTCGAAGAAATTTACCATTTTTCATAGTTGTTGTATTAATACAAGGACACAAGAGGTTCTTGCATGCTTACTATCAAATGGTTGAGGAAAAATTATGAAACACTTGGAAGTCGTGCACATTTGATAAATGTCGTAACTTTCTGACCACACTTTGTGTTGTTACATTTATATTCAACTTAGTAGGACTAACCCACCATCAATATTTGATTGCCAACCACATGGGCATGCTTGTATGTTACACATCCTAAATTCTGAGCATGTTGTAGAAAATAGTTTATTTCATACCATGTAGAATATTATGTCAATTGATTGAAGATACTTATGCAACAATTCACATTGATTCATGTGCAACTAGATGGTTCAACTCAAGTACAATTCTAAAAGGTGTGGCATTAGATTACATATATACACCTTGGACATGCACATCAACTACGTTTAATAGAACTTGAGTTCAAACAATGCAGATTTGGAGAGCGAAGACTATATATGCACTTGCAACTTTTGGTACTTGCTCCAACCACAAACAATTTTGTGCAATCTATCCAGTAATAAGCTCCAATGTTGACTATCCTAAAAATGTTCACAACTATTTCAAGTGACATTGCCACCCTATGGCCAAGAGGAATATTTCATGAAACAAAATTATACAATCAAATCCTACAATAATATTTGTGGCTAGTGTCAAAACAAGAGTGCCATGCCAATGCCTTCTTATTGTTTGCATTTACATTTTTTTATGACCTTTCCCAATTGAATTTTAGTCTAGTTGTTGGCATGACTTGTTAAAGCCTTAAACCCTACATTGCAAATTATTTTAAAGACGAAAACCCTAGAATTGAACATGAGTAGAAAAGGATATGAATGGCAATAAGGTGTGAATACTTGTCAACTATTAAAATGCACATACATCTACTTTCTTGTTGTGTTTATTTCATCATGTTTATGGTCCTTTGCCATCCATCCCTATAAACGAACTTAACCAATGATGGGCAAAACCATCAAGACTACGTATTAGTTGTGAAAACATTTGCACAATGCACTTAAATATACATAGGTTCCTTTCATATATGCATAAAGTGTCTCCATACAAGCATTGAACATTTTTCCATATTGATTTGTAAGGTAAGTTCAACATAACTGGTGGACTTCGAAAAACATGTTATTGTGATTTTGGCCCTATTAAATCAATATATCTATGTTTAAAAATTCAATGGTGGATGCATGTATGGAGAAGAAGATCCACACATTTGCAATGTCATTATAAAATTAAAAATGTTGTAACATTGACTAAGAAGAAATCGTTCCAAACAAGCATTATAAAACAAAAAGTGTTGTAACAAACAAGCATTCACAATTCTCTCTTTGTCTTATGTTAATCCACCCACAACTTCCATTAATACTTTTGCTTACTCATGTTCTTGTTGTACGTCCTTCTATTGGATACCCTTAGACCATCAAGAAGATGAGATTGTCAACCGTATTTTACAATGTTGTATCATGCCTCAAGAGAAAACAAATATGTATTCTAGGGATGTCAATTCCCACATAAATGAGAATGGAAAAAATAGACAACCCATGCCCTAGAGCCACTTTGGTGGAGACTTTTGTATGGAGAACCACTTTGGTAGAGCCATTTGTATGGGCAAGGTTTAGGGTTGGTGAATGGTGAAAGCTTGGTGAATCCATTTCTAACAAACACACCAAACACAACATGTCAACATGATCGTCTAAGTCATACCACAACATATGTCCTTCCAATCCTCCATACACTTGCTCTGGCAACAAGCATGTGACTTCAACCTTTGTCAACCTCACTCCCATATAGCCCCTTCAAACAAAGAAACTCCACTAAAAGCCATGAACTAGATCTATGTTGAATGCGGTGAACAATGGTAATAAACATATAAAGCCCACAATCCATTGGAATCCCTTTGCATGATTTGCAAAGAGGAATAAATGGTTCACATTTTTTACATTGCAAATGATTCAAGGTGGGGGTATGGGTTGCATCCTAAACCCGTTAAACATTAGTTTGAAACAACACTGAAGAAGGGGTGTGTAGAACCATTTAGATGTTAGTTTGAAGCAACACTTGAAGATGAGGTGTGCAAACGTGTAAAAGTAACTCCAATTTCAATAGAACTAGAAGGACTAACTACTTCTACCATGTTTTTAGCTTGGAGTGCATTGTGTTGGAAGGATGTCGCCAAAGGAATGGTAGACATGGAATTAAGCAACATGCAAGAAGTTGACCCTTTTTCCTCTTTTTTGAAGGTTATTCTTGTTGGGTTTTTTTAAAAACATGGGCCAACCTTTGGTTGACACAAGAAAGGCAAGAGAAAGGAACACCCATGTCTTTGAAATGAATATATAAGAAATAACATTGTAGTCCAAAAAAACAGGGAGGAGTTTAGGGTTGGTGATGAACTGACCGTAAACTTGGATGTCAACAATTATGAAATATAAAAAAAGTGTCCAATTACATAAATAGGTGATGGTTTATTGGCGTACCCCAAAATATTTCCCTTTCATGTCCCTCTTCAAATATAATACTAAACTTCCAAATATATTATATTAATTATATGCATTTCACAATTGAATTCTGAGAAAAAAAAAATTTTAAATTGAAAACATCATGTAAAATATAAAATTGATATGGCATTTAGCTTGTAGTTAAATTTGAAAAAAATGCCCATGTCACCTTTTTTTAAAATAAAATTGAATTCTTCAATGCTTTTGGTATATAATAGCTCTACAATATATTCAAAATAATTTTTAAAAAGACAAGATTAGGAAGTTCAAAGTTGTTATTGATGTGATGAATATTCTGACCAATTTCAATATCTTATTTTGAAATGTTGTATGTGAAAGTCGTTAAATTATATTTTTTCCATTCTTGACAAGTTCAAAGAATTCAACACAAAACATTTGGAAAAACATGACCATTTTTGGTCCAGACAAAATAATTATCACCCAAAGTTGAGAGGGGGATGTAAGCATGGTAAAGGAAATAGTTGGTCCTCCTTGCCGCAAAGAAAGATGAAACCATAAATAAACATTTTCAAATTTAATAATTATCTTATTGTAAACACAAAGAAAGACATGAGGTTTGCATAATGCTATTTGAAATGGTTTTTTCATTCTACATGTGTTAAAAATTGAAGCATTTTTAGGTCACCTTATTTGATACATATATCATAATGGTTTCATGTCATGCAACAAAAGGGGAATGCGCTAGCCACAAGAGTTCCAACAATTGGGGGGGGGGGGGGGGGGGCGAAGTACAACAGTTGCAAAACAAAAATGTGGTGGAAAAGGAAAAAAAAAAAAGAAAAAAAAAACATTTTTTTT
>Ga0116227_10009147_pt1 | contig 18163 bp, 37 predicted proteins | sample S1TSphgellanicum_FD_89693 | JGI IMG/M metagenome (GOLD analysis project Ga0116227, IMG submission 89693) | Host-associated microbial communities from peat moss isolated from Minnesota, USA - S1T2_Fb - Sphagnum magellanicum MG | ecosystem: Host-associated > Plants > Peat moss > Unclassified... | reverse complement strand
CATCGCGATAAGGGCCCTGCAGTTGAATGGTATGATGGAGAAAAATGGTGGTGCAAACATGGAAAATTGCACAGAGAAGATGGACCAGCAATCGAATATTTAAACGGGGAGGTTTTTTATTACTTACGCGGATATTATTGTGACACTCCAGAAAAATACGAATTTGTTCTGAAACACGTTAACCTAGTAAAATCAACAATTATGAATTCAATTGAATTTGATTGTGAGAAAATTCAATGCGAGTTTGAACTAAGATTCAGTTGACATTAAGCCTGGCATCACATATAAGAATTCTAAGAAACTAGTTTAGTCGGAGTTAAAAATATGGCACACGTTGATTATACTATCCGGGTTCATGACAACGGAGATCGAGAATACCTTAAGGATGACCTTTTGCATCGGGAAGATGGACCTGCATATGAATGGTCAGATGGAACTAAATTTTGGTATCTGAATGGCAAACTACACCGGGACAATGGGCCAGCACGTGAATATGCAAATGGAAACAAAGCATGGTATCTAAACGGAGATTTACATCGGGAAGATGGGCCGGCAATTGAATTGGCAAGTGGATACAAAGAATGGTATTTGAATGGCATTTATGTGACAGAGAAAGAACATGCCGAGAAAACCAAGCCAACAAAAGAACTTACTGTAGGTGAAATCGAACAACTACTTGGTTATAAAATTAAAATCACAGGAGAACAATAATATGCTTTATATGTCTATTCGCAGTATGGGTTATCCAGAATTTAAGGTTCGTTTCGTTACAAAAGAAGATTGGGAACAGGAAGAAGTATTTCCTGAGGTTGCAATGACTGATATTATCAAGCAACATATTCCCGAAAATTTTATCGGCGAAGAGCGCGAAAACAATGAATTTTATTATTCAATGTTTGATCAATCAATTCATGAATTTGAAAAAAGTATGGAAGAGATTGGGTGCATCGCAACTGATCGAATTCAGGATTTGAATTCAGGTGATATTCCAATCACGATCATTGAATAATTTTATTAAAAAATAACCAAATTTTCGGTTGACATGCCTGCCCAAAATTGATATTAGTTCTTCATTGTTAAACATCTCTTTGAAAGGAATTAATTATGAAGAACTATGTTTCTTTTGCATGTCTTTTGCTTGTCGGTTTTGTCGGGTTCGGAGATATTTCGTATGCAAAAAATGCTCGTGACGGGCTGGATGATTATCATTTTGACCAAAAAGAATATAACAAATCTTCGATTCAAGTAAATGTCGTAACTTTCACCTCAATGACTGCATTGCAGGCAGCAGCCAAAAGGTTCGGCCTACATCTGGCTGAAAGGGCCCGCGCATTTACCGTAACACACGGCCTTGAAGGTAAGGAATGTACCATGTATATTATGGATCCATTAACAGCATACCAGCCTGAACAATATGGTCATGAATTGTCACATTGTTTCTGGGGTCCAAAATTTCATATTGACGAATAATAAATTTATATATTATGCGAAGAATGTCCCTGTCGCCAACCGGCAGGGACAATAGTATCTTTATGCACACTGGCATTAAATTTTCCAGTCGTGATCCAAATTTTATCACTTTTTGTAATTTGTTGTTTGTTCGGAGCTCTGCCCAAACTAAACTCCTTTGGAATATCTGGGTCATTTTTATCAGCAAAAATATCAAATTCACCATTGGTATACCATGTTTTAATTTTTCTTTGTGTGTTTCTGGCTTTGGTTTTCCAGTCAGTGATTTAGATAATGATTCTGATCGTCTCTTTTTTTGATTCTCTGACAACGAACTTGCCAATTTTCTCGTTCTCTCAATATGAGCTTGGCGAAATATATCCGCCTTTTCTTTACCGTATAATTGTTCCCATGTCATGCCTTTCATCCTTTTGGAAATGGCGCTGCATTGTTCTGGTGGCACCGGATTCTCGGCAAATCGTTTTTTCTGTGATGATGACATTTTTTTCTTAGTTTTTTCGGATCGATTAGCAGACGCAAGCCCTATTGAAATTTTTCGTTCATCTGACAATGGAAGTCCGCCTTTTACATATCCTTCGGGCGGAAAATGTGATGAAGGTAAATGGATTTCGGTTATTCCGTTGTTGTATGCGATCCTGCCAGATAGTGCATCTGATATTTTCTGTTTTGTTTTATCCGTTGCGCCGCGCCGAGAATTACTTTCTGCTCGGGAAAGTTTTAGTTGGAGCGCCTTTTCATCACCGTATATTTCTTCATAGGTTTTTCCTTTTGTGTTGTATCCGAACCAACCATGATATTCCCCGTCTTCCCATTTAAGATTGGCCCATGCAGGAGAATCAACGATATTATTTTCAAATGAAAAGGTGAGTGCAAACTCGCTGCATATTTCCCTATCATCGAAACCCCAAATTTCCAAAGTTTCGGGTCGCCTAGTATCATATTTTTGTCTATGAGAAATCCAGTAGGTGCCTGATCCTTCATATAAATATGGATTCACGGATTTTGTAAAACCAAAATATTTTAGTTCACAGTGAGGACATTTTTTCACATATAGGTAATAGGTAGGTTTATTGTTTGACATTAGATTCATTTTCTGTTAGTGATATGAAATAGATTTCATTAATTGACACATAATATACGATATATTGAAATTAATCATTTATTTTGGTTAAATTAAAATGATGATTTTATGATGGAAAAACAAACTATCAACTACGTTGAATATTATTATGATCGAACAGGAAAGAAACGAAATGATGCATAAAATTCATGTCTTTGGCGGAGGAACTTTCTCGCATGTGCGCAATCATATGGCACTTGCTGCTCCTGCATTCGGTGAAACTGCAAAATATTTGCATAAGGAACTTTTATATCATCGTTTTGATGAATTTTCCCGTGATCGTAGTATGACACTAACAATGTCTGAAGTGGAAGATAGTGTTCAACTTCATTTGACAAAGATGGCATATTCGGAATCACCTCTTGTGACCAATGAAGACATTTCTGCCCGTTTAGATGGATTACTTACTGATCCGCAAACCAAAGTCATTATTTTCAATGCGGCTCTATGTGATTTTAATGGGTCCATTTTAGATACAAACGAAAACGGATTTGTTACTGAAACTCCATCAGGTAAATATGAAACTCGTTTGAAAACTTCTGCAGGTGGACAACTTATGGGAATTTATCCAGCAGACAAAGTAATTGGTAACATCAAAACAACACGCCCTGATGTATTCGTGATTGGTTTTAAAACCACATGTGGTGCAGAATCAAAGGAACAATATGATCTAGCACTAAAGCAAATAACCGATTCAAACGTGAACCTTGTTTTGGCAAATGACACGAAAACAAGGAACAATATGCTTGTTTCTTCTGATGGAATCTGCTATGGTGAATCTCAAGATAGAACAGCAATTCTGAATATGTTGATTGCTGAAATCAATTCTTTGCAATTTTAAGGATTTATCATGAAGCAATGCCAGAGATGTTTTGAAGAATATAATACCTCCCACAAAAAGCATGATTTGGTGTGTACTAGGCCCCCGGCATATGATAATAGTATCCATAATGCCATTAATGAATTCGGAAAAGAAAAAAGAAATAGTATGGTGTACTTGCATGGCAATTATCAATTCGGTCTACTGAAACAAAATCTTTCAGTAGATCAAAAAGTTGTCATTGGGCGCACAGGTGACGATACATTGGATAATCAAACTGGTGTCATTTTAGGCAAAAGTTTCGATAATGTTTGTGATGCATATATTATTCTTCTGGATATTCCTTATCATGGACAAAAAGCGATCAATCTCACTGAAGCATGCATCTGCCCTATTTAAGGAAACAAAAATGTATACAAAAGAATTCGATGAATCATGGCAATGTACATATGACAGTGATTATGCTTCAATGTATGAACGTAATTGTGATCTGGGTGAATGGGTGCTGGACGTTCGCAATGATAAAGGAATTTTTGCTGAGCCAACTAAAATTAAATTCACGCCAAAACCAGAAACTGACAATTTTGCATTGATATATCATCGATATCAGGCTTTGGTTACACGACTTGAAAACCTAAATTTGCCTGTTCCCAAAGAAGTCGAAAAATTACGTGTTTCAACTGGTTCACCAATTGAAATTGGTTACGCACACAATTTTACTGAAGCAAAAATGTTAGTAAATTCACTTGAAGAAGGTGATGCCAATTTACCTGACATCGAAACAATGTTAAAAGATGCCGGATTTGTATACAAATATACGGTTGGTAATAACAATGATTGTAAAATTTATGATCACACCACCAAACCTAGGCTAGGTATTAGTATTAGGGACAATGGATCAATTCATTGCACGTTTGATGTAATGAATCGAGGAAATCCCTGTTGGTTAAATCTCGGTAAATTGGACGCAGACAGAGAATCTGATTACAAACCAGGACGTTGGGTTTATTTTTTCTATCCTGACGCCGTAATTGACCAGAGAAAAATTCTGATCAAACATATTGCAGAGGTAACAAAACTGCGTACTGAACGCGGAGGACTGTTTAAGAAACATCTTCTTCCTGATCAGGTAAAATATGTCTAATAAATTGTTTGTTGCTGGACGGGCCGGAGTAGAAAATCATTGGATATCTTTTCATAATTATTTGGAAAGAAAATACGGTGACGTGTATACAGAAGAGATGATCAACAGATTGGTTCTGATCAATGAAACATTGCTCATAGAATTTAACGCAATTCTCACCGCCCCTGATATACATTCTGGTGAACCATACCATATACAGTTCAATGATGAAAAACATTTTGTTGAATATAGACTAAGGTTTGGATGACATGCTCGAACTAGAAATATTAAATGATGAAGGATATGCTAACTCTCATTGGATTCTTTTCCACAACTATCTTGGAAAAATGTATCCGGAAGAGTATAAAGATTCTTCTGAAAGTAGTAGAAATGTGCTAATTGATAGAGGACTTGCTATATTTAATGCTACATGCCCAGAATTCAACATTCTATTTGAAACAGAAATAGGATACGTAAACTATATGTTGAAATTTTGTTGACATGGAAAATATTTTATTTGTGCGATCCGATGGCAAAATAGCTGCATATTGGGATAATTTATTGGATTATGTGGTTGAAAATGAAAGAAAAACTGTACCCGATGACAGACTGGATCCATTGTCTCGGCGTGTGCAAAACATTCAACAAGAATTGGAAAATCTATATCCTGGAACAACAATTGATAATCGTTTGAATGCGATCACATTTGGAACCGATAAACAGGTTACCGCATTTTTATTGAGGTTTGGTTAAATGAAAATTATTATTGGTATTTTGGCACTTATTGCATTTCTCTTTTTCTTTGAGATATTCCTAATGTTACTGTTAGAATTTATTCTAACCACGGTTTTTCACAAAGAATATAAACAATGCCTGAAGCTACTAATGGATCATGACTTCAAAAATATTGATTCAGATGTTAGGTCACAGTCAAATAGAGGAAATATATGTTGGTACGTGACTGAATCCTTTCATTTATCTGCCGATAAAGGAAAACTCACTGAATGTTGCACAAGACATTCTATTGCTCGTAGACCGTTAAAGAAAATTTTAGGTTGGTAAACCAAAACCATTGTCAAATTGTGTAATATACATTACTATTTTCGAAAGGATATTTAAATGACCCAGATTTCTCTTCGTGCCGCAAATGCACTTCAACTTTCCATTAATGACGTTCTGAAGAATATCAAGTTTCATGCAGCAATTAATCTGGATGAATTCAGTCGTCCCGAGGAATTAATTCCTAGCACCCTTGCAACATTTAATGCCAATCTAGCTCGTCGTGAAAAAATCCTCAATGCATTATATGAAATTCGCAATGCTGTCTCGGTATTAAATGTTAATTCTGGAATTAGTTCTATTTTGGCTGACGTTGCCCGCATTGAAAAAGATATCCAGTTTTATTCAACGTATACCGAGTCTGCAACAGCAGAAGAATATGCAATTGTGAACCAGCGTCTACAGAAGCTTCGTACTTCTGAGCCAGGTACAGTTTCATATCGCCAACAATTTGTTACTGCTTCCGTATTGACTGAAGATATGGTAAATCAAGTAAGGAATTCAGTGGCTTCATTAAAAAAGCAGAAACAGAAACTGCAGGATAGACTGCTAGAACTAAATGTTTCAACTAAGTTAACTCTTTCTTCGGGAACTGTTGCAACCCTAACTGACGAAAATTTAATCTAACTGTTGTAAGTCCTGATCCGGTGTGTAGTTTGCTGCACATCTGATCGGGCAACGGAGAAAAGGATTAATATATCTGCTGAAAGCTATCATGAAGTTTCTTTCGGGAAACATGCCTTGGGCGCCAGAATATGATCCGATAATAAACAGAAATTGCAGTTTGCTAATCGGTCGTAAGTTCGTTATTGTCAATTGCTTATTGCGTTTTGCATAACAATGTCTGTGACATGCATTTTGATTTTTCATTCAGATTGTTTTTCTTTTTCTCCACTTTCTTATTGACAAGAAGGCTAAGTTCTTCTAGTGTTTCACGACTTACAGGAGATATGTTATGCCATCAAATTATCTATATGCTGATCCTCATTTTAGTCACATCGGAGTAACCAGGTTTACTCGTGCTGATGGCTCACCTCTGCGTCCGTGGGATGATGTTGAGGAAATGAACGAAGCTCTGGTTGAAAAATACAATGCTGTTGTTAAGCCCAATGATAAGGTATATTTCATGGGAGATTGTACCATGAACAAAAACAAGATCCACATTCTTTCTCGCCTAAATGGTGATAAGATCCTGATCAAGGGAAATCATGATAACGCAACGCTGGATTCATATCGCGAATATTTTCGTGATATTCGTGCTTGTCATGAAATGAACGCCGGCCTGCTAACCCATATTCCTGTGCATGACAGTCAACTTGAGCGGTATGCGTTCAATATTCATGGTCATCTACATGCAAATCAGGTGATGCTACCAAAGAGCATTGATAAATCTGGCAATATTGTATACAGTGATGAAATTGATCCGAGATATCTATGTGTTTCAGTTGAACAAATCGATTACACGCCCATTCTACTAGAAGAAGCGTTTGCCCGCATTGAAGCACAAGGCGGAAGAGTAGGAAATTCAAAGAGAGTATAATGTTACAATATGATACCAAAACTTTAAGAGAATTAATAACCTCGGTTAAATCAAATAAACCATATAAGTTTTCATATGGTACTCCTATTCACAGTGCCTTAAATGGTTGTATTTTTGTATTACATGAACATGGTTTGTTGGAAGAAGCAATTGCTGCCGAGCCCAAGCTGCTTGAATTTTTGACATCATACACTGCAGATGTTATGCATTATGGGCAGATAAAAAAAGATAATGTGGTTCGAGCCGAAAAACAAAAAACTGCACAATTAAAATTAGATGAACAACGTTTCGAAATTGCAAAAAAATTAACTAAGGAAGAATTGGCAGCTTTCAAGCTTTTAAAGTATGCAGGAGATGATCATGACACATGAGATAATTTCACCGGATTTATTGACTGAAATCAAATATCCGTATTCATCCAATACTGAACATGACCTATTAACTCGCGCATTCATTGATTATGTGGTGTCTGGCGGGGCAACAGGCCTCCTATTAAAAGATGACCATTATGCCAAACTTTGGGCAAAACTTAGGGATAGTGCACAGAAGCGATTGGATACCAAGAAAAGATTAATTTCTAGTTACCAAATCAAGATCGCAGCCTACAACAAACTAACAGCAGATGATAGAAAAATTCTAGGGATTAAGAAACCTTCAAAACCAAAAGGATACGTAGAATGAAAGACATCACAAAACGTACATTGGAACTTGGGAATCGTGTTGTTTTTGTCGAGCCGGGTTATCGCAGCATGATGATTGGTAGAGTACAGAAATTCACACCAAAAATGGTTACAATTGAATATGGTAGTAGTAACAGAGAACGAGAAAATATCTTTACTGTTAACAAATTTCCGAATGATGTTGCTATTATCCCGGAAGATTGCTTATGAAAGATTGCATTGGACAAGAACTTTTTATAGACGACCTGGTTATTGTTAATCACAAAGGCGAAAATCTACCGGGAAAAATAATTGAATTCAAAAATCATTCATTTTTCGGTGATTATACAATAATACAATTTTTCAAACCAGTTGATATTAATCATGATTTGGATGTATGGGTTAATATGGTTAATGAATATAGTTTTAAATCCAATGAAATCTGTAAACCAGATCAAAAAACCTTTGCAACTTTTGTATTGAAAAACACATGAAAAACATTTATTATCTTGTACTGTCGTGGCTAACAATGGTTTTTTGTTGGACAGCAACAGTTATCACAACTGCATTATTTCTGTTAACAATTATGGTACTTTATACCATTGACAATGTTAAAAATATTTTTAGGAAACAAAATTGATTATTGAAGAAAATTATAATGATTGGGAAGTATTTACTTCTTGGATTAAAGGTGTATTACAAACAACAGAACCGTCAATTACTTTTACAAAGAAGGATGGTACTGAACGAATTATGAGATGTACTTTACGTTCTGAATTGCTTCCAATTACAGAATCAACAGAACCAAAACGTGAACGCAAAACAAATGCAGATATCATTTCTGTTTTTGATCTAGAATCAAAATCTTGGAAAAGTTTCACAATTAAGAGTGTCAAAAAGGTTGACATTCCAACTGAAACAGAATAAATACTGTTTCATCAATGTTCAACAGGAGTGAAGATTATGGGCAACAAAAAGAAAAAGGTAACTATGCCCAAAAATCGGAATCCATACCAGGCTCAACTTTTTGATCCTAGTTGTCGTGCAGCCCGAAAGATTATTATTGATCCCAATAAAAAAGTCTATTCGCGCAAAGCCAAACATAAGAATGAGGACATTGATTAATTTTAACCAGTGATATTAAAAACTATATCGCTTTTGCCGCGTTATTTGCAGAAGGTAGAATCACAGACTAGGATTAAATGCCTATTCTTCTATTCTCGGAATACCGGAAGTGCTAAAATGTTTTTTGTATGAGATTCTCCTTTTGGGGCACGTAATAATCTAATTCAAATTCTTTTTGGCCCTAAGAAAGAAGAGTAGTGAATTATTTAAAGTATGCTATCGTATTATTAACCTTGGTTTGGTGTAACCCAGCAGAAGCTAAAACACACGAGTTAATTCAAACTCATGAAAAAATTGAATACAGTGCAGCAGAACTTAAATGTTTAACTGAAAACATTTATTATGAAGCCAAAAGCCTGGACAAAACAGGTAAAGTTGCTGTTGCGCAGGTAACATTGAATAGAATGAAAGATCCACATTTTTCAAAATCTATTTGTGGTGTTATTAACCAGAAAAATCAGTTTTCTTGGGCTAAAAAACGAAATAAATTATGTTCAGGTAAAGAATGGGAAGATAGTAAAGAAGTAGCCAAAGAGGTAATCAATGGATTGCGTCTTGCAAATTTTGACAAAGCATTGTTCTATCATGCAACATATTGTCATCCCAAATGGAATAATTTAACATTATTTGCTGTTATTGGACAGCACAAATTCTATACAAAAACTTAAAAATAGGGGATTAATTTCCCCTATATTTTTGGTTGACATGCCATTAAATTTTCAATAAAAGAAATTGATCAAGGAGATATGGCATGGCATCTACTAAGAAAATTTCATTGGACGGAACCATTGAATGGCGGAATGATGCCGGACAATTGCATCGAGTAGATGGGCCAGCACGTGAATGGGCAGATGGATCCAAATTTTGGTTGCTACACGGAAAATTTCACAGAGAAGATGGTCCTGCATGTGAATTTGCAGATGGAAACAAAGCTTGGTTTCTGAATGACGTTGGTGTATCCGAACAAGAGCATTCATGGCGTATGAAACATGGATGTATGGGATCAATTGATGCCATGCCGGAAAAATTAAAAATGGAATATCTATTGATATTTGGTTGACATGCCATTTAATTCCGAGTAGAAGAAGATCAACAAGACGAGATCGAAAGGAATTAAATCATGTCTATTTCTAATGAACTGCAGATTGCTCTGGACAAGATGTTTTCGCTGATGAAGCTGGATTATGAACGTTTCATGGATCCTAATAAGTCTGGAATTGATAAGACCGCTATCGAAATTCGTCTTAAGATGAATAAGGAATATTGTTCTTCTATTCGAGTCGAAGAAGGTCGGAACTATCTCAAGATTATCCAAGGTACTTCGGTGCATTCGTTTATTGTAATCAAGGATAATCCCAAGAAGGGTTTCAAGGTCGGCGATATTCTCAAGGCGGCGACCTGGGCAGCTCCTGCAACGAATTTTACACGCGGCAATGTTCTTGCAGATAAGATTGATCGCGTTCGTTGGACCGGAGTACTTTAAATGGAAAATGTTGATTATTACGCAATTCAACAACTTTTGATTGAAGGTGCATTCGATGGATCTGAATTCGGTGGTCTGACAGATGAAAATTCTGTTATGTACTTGACAAAGGAACTTGCTGAAAAGAAAATGTCAGTTCCTGCAGAATATACCCTAATTGGTTATACACATTGGCATGATTATGAAGAATACATTCTTATTGGCTTCTGACCGATGGATCCGATCTATTCTACATCGATTGTGGTTATTCTGTATACGGAAACGGAGAGGATGATATCAATGACATTCCCCAACGTGTCACAATTGAAGATTGGATTAACATGGTAAATCAGAATATCGAACATAACGATAGTTTTGTAGGCTTTTAATTTTTGGATATTAGGTGGTGCCAATGATTTTTCATTGCACCTACCTTTTTATTTGACACGGTACCCAAATTAATGTACAAGTTTTGCAACAACAGATTACGAAGGAATTCTTTTATGCGAATCATTAATTCGTTTCATCTCAATCTTTCCGATATGCAAAAGATCGCAGAAGATAATAATGTAGGGATGGATGTGGTTCGTCTGTATCGAGTGTATCTGGAGAAGGTATATCAAAAGAATATTCTTGCTCAGATGGGCAAGACCACTTTCAAGGATTCTAGGCAATCCAAGACATATGAAGCGGAAGCAATTTTCAACCATGTACATGGTCGAGGGAAGTTGTTTACAATTGACGAGGCACAATCATTCGTTGAAAAAGTATTTAATTCATGGATTTGGCAGGAATGCCAACGAAAGACCAGTGTTAGTCCAAAGGCACCGAGAGTTGAATTTATTCCTCATTTTGGAAAGAGTGTGTTTGACACCACTGTCGCAATGGCATATTTCGACAAAATCGTTACCACCCAGCGCGGATTGAATGAATATATCATGTTGCATGAACTTGCACATTGTAATGGTCATCGCAATCACGATGTCATGTTTCGCATCACTTTGGTTAAGTTTGTTTCTGAATTCATGAGTTACGAACTCGGTAAGGAACTAGAACGCGCATTCAAACAAGTAGGATTGACAATGCGCCAAGCAAAAGAAAAAGATGCTAAGCCATTTGATAAGTGGTATGCAGGATATCTTCGGGCCCAAGTTGCTCGAAAAGGCAAGAAATAATGAAAATTTATCAAATGCCTTATGATGTTTGGAATAAAATAGACCTAATATATGATCCTGCAGGAATGAAAAGATCACAATATATCGATATTTTCTTAGAACAGGAACACGGGTTAAAGGACACGGACAGGCCCGATCTCGACGCCACTAAATGTTTTGCATACGAAATAATTAATGAAGAAAAATTTGCCATGTTTTTATTAAGGTTCGGATGATATGAAATATTACGAAATGTCACAATCCGTTTGGATAACCATGTGCAATACATATGATCCAAACAATAAAATGACGGTTGCTAGGCTAGATGATTTTTTATTTGAAAAATTCGGCATCGCAGTCCAAGCTAGTGGTTCGTTAAGTTATGCGATAATCAACGAGTCTAAATTTGTTCAGTTTCAACTTTTACACGGATGATATATGAATTATATATTACAACCTGATGGTACCAAAACCTGGCATAATTCTTTTGGTTCTCTACATCGAGACAATGGTCCTGCCAAAATTTGTCTCGATGGCAGGAAATACTGGTATAAAAATGGCGTTCAACATCGTGAAGATGGTCCTGCGTATGAAGATGAAATAGGATATAAAGTTTATATGCAGAATGGAAATAATCACCGCCTTGATGGTCCTGCATTTATTTCACCCAGGCCCGGAAAAAATGCTTATTATCTATGCGGACATGTTTTTGATAATGTAAAAGAATGGGAATGGTGTGTGAAAAATTTTGAACACCTTGATATTAAAGTTTTTACTATTTGCATTCGTGACAAAAAACTACAACTTGAATATGACTTGAGGTTTGGATGATGAAACAACATGAATTCTATACTATGGAAGAATTTAGAAAGCTTTCTGGTGTTCTTGTTCCTGAATCAAATGGATTGAAAGGGCGACCATTGGTAAATTTTTTTCCGCAAATTGACAAAATGTTGTTAGAAAAATATGGGATGGAATGTATTGAGGATTCTCTGGTCTACAACATAGTTGATAATAAAAAATATTTGGCATTTCTTCTTGAATTCGGTTGACACCATATCCAAAATCACATACAAGAACACATATCAAAATAACGGAGAACCACTATGCAATATAATTTCCCTGACATCGAACACATTTCAGAAGTTTTGAAGGCTATTGAAGGTCATCAGGAATTCACTGTTGCTGATCGTGGCAATTACACCATCATTAATTATAATGTTGTAACAGATGAAACTTTTCCTGATATTAAGGTTTCTGGTGGAACCGCGAAAATGCGGGCAGAACGTAGCCGAATTAATATGCTTCGTCGTGAATGCCGGGGCATTATTTTCTCGAATATCACGGGTAAGGTACTTCGTCGTCCTTTCCACAAATTTTTTAATGTAAATGAGAGGACGGAGACACAATTATCAGTATTGGATTTTACTAAAAATCATACCGTCTATGAAAAATTAGATGGGAGTATGATTTGTCCGTTTTTCGACCCCAATAACAACAATGAAATTTATTGGGGTACCAAAATGTGTGCTCCTGATTTTCATGAACTTGTATCGAACTTTATTGCAGACAAACCAAAATATTTGGATTTTGCATGCAATATGTTATCAAAAAACATTACTCCAATATTCGAATATTGTAGCAGAAAGAAAAAGATCGTTATTGATTATCCTGAGGATAATTTGGTTCTTCTGGCGATGCGAGATATGAAATCCGGCAGATATCATCTTCTGTAAGATATGCCATCAATGCGCTAGTTGTGATATAGGTAATCTGTTCCGTTTGTGCTTTAAAGAGCAATTCAAGTGACATATTTTCCATGTAATAATTTGAAATTTTCTGTAATAATTTTTTATATTTTGTCACTTCTCGTTTAGCAATAGTTTCAGGTTTAACAGGAACAGATTGTCTGTATATTATTCCTTCGGCACGTTTTTTTCTTCTTGTTTCTGATCTTTTGCATATTGCTTCAGTAGTATGACAAGCTGACATATCACTATACTTTCCGTTTTCCTTATATGTCTTGACTCTTTTTTCCAATGCCTCTTTGGACCATCCATTTTCTATAATATGTTGCGCGCCCTTTTTTCCACCAATTGAAGATGCCAATTTTTTCTCTGGTGTGTTTGCAATTTTTTTAAGTTGTTCAAGTGTTTTCTCAGCGTGTTTTTTACTCAAACGTGACGGTGGTTTTCTTCCACCCGGAGTCACGTTGTATGTATTTGGCAATTTAATATAATCGGTAGTTACAATTTTTTCTTCTTCTGTGTATGCTTCTTCTTCGGTGTCGAAAAATTTAATAATATCACGCCTAAAATTTTCTTTGCCAAACGTTTGTATGGCTTCCGTGATAAGCTTTCCTGATCCCATATAAGAGTCATCTATATTAAACGTAGAATGTACTCCTATGTATTCCATATCATTCAATGTGTTGACGGTTTTATATAAAAAATAATATTTTGTAAACATGTACGTATTTAATAGGTTGACATTATACAATAATAATATTAAGCTCAGAATCTAATGATAGAAAGGTAATTGTATGTCCGAATTCAATATCGCCAAAGAATATGGTATTCCAATTGTAATGAAGTTTGAATACATTGCAACCCCAAAAGAACTTATTACATATATTAAGGGATTGTCAGGTGCGGAAGGTGTTGTAATTAGCTGGGATGACGGGCAACGAGTAAAAATCAAAGCAGATGAATACGTTGCAATTCATCGTGCAAAGGAAGCAATTCTTCAGGATCGAAACATTCTGGATCTTATTCTGCGGGAAAAATTGGATGATGTTTTGGCACATCTCGATGATGAAGATAGAGCAGCAATCGAAAAATTTTCAAATGATATCAACACAAAAAGAATTGCTATTATGACCAATATCCAGATTGCAATTAACAATATCATTAATAATCAAATTGATCGTAAGAATTTTGCACTTAATATGGCATCTCGTTATGATAATTTTACCAAATCTATTATCTTTTCTGTATGGGGGAACAATGATATTCATGATATCAAGGTTCAAGTAGACAAAACCATAAAGAATAATCTAACAAAAAATATTCGTTGGGAAAATCTGCGAGATGTTTGGTTTACTGGTATTGTATACAATCAATGATATTAATCTGCGCGCCGAGAATTAATGATACTGATTGCATGATTTAATTTGGATAAGTCCGGACTTGTCGAATAATTATACCATAACCCCAAATCCAATGCAGACATATCAGGATTAGCAGATAAAAATGTTTTAATGATTAAAACTTCAGGTCTATTTTGTCTTTCTTCTATTATTAATTTTTTCTTTGCTCTTATTTCAGGTGATTGTGAAACATTATCAACTCCGTAAATTTCCATTGCTTTTTTCTTTTTGAGTTCCTTAATTGAATCTAGCTGAGAGACATTATCAACTCCGTATTTTTGGTTGACAGTATTTTTTGATTTTAGCTGTATTTCTTTATTTTGCATAGCATGCTCCACTCCGAATCGTTCAATATTAGTATCACGAACCTTGTCTTTGAATTCCGAAACCTGAAGTGCATGTTCCGCGCCATACAAATCTAGCATTGTTTTTTTATGTTTTGCTAAAATTTCAGGACATTTCATTACCGAATCCACTCCGTATTTTTCAAGATTTGTATTCTTTATTTTCTGTTGAATTTCCGATGATTGGGATACATATTCTACACCATATTTTTCTATTGTGGATAATTTTCCCTTTTTCCTAATATGTTCTGATTGTAGACTCCATTCCACTCCGTATCTTTTTAGATTTGTATTTTTCATTTTTTCTAATATGTTTTTATTTTGCATAACATATTCTGTTCCGTATTTTTCTAGATTAGTGTCAGTCCCTTTTTGTCTAATTTCTGGATTTTGCATACTCCATTCCACTCCGTATTTTTCAAGATTTGTATTCTTTATTTTCTGTTGAATTTCCGATGATTGGGATACATATTCTACACCATATTTTTCTATGTTTGTTTTTTTCCTATTTACTTTTGCTTCTTCGGTGTTGCACCCATGAAATCCACCGGTACCTCCAGGAACAATATTATATGTGTCTGCTCTATTAACAAATGCTTCATTGACTAATTCAATTTCTTTGTCATTCATTTCTTTGTAATTATCGTAACAAAACAAAATTTCCTTTTTGAAATTTTCTGGGCCATATTTTTTGATGGCACTGCAAATAATCGGACCTGATCCCATATAAGAATCATTTGGATTATGGGTCTTGTGTTGTCCGATATAAATTTTTCCATTGACAAGATTGGTAATTTGATATATGGTATAGAACATCATCGATATTTTCCTTCATGCTTATTTAATTGCCACGTGAGTTATTTTTTTATTTTTAAGGAATTACTATGAACATGTATCTATGGTTATATTTTCTTGCAATGTTGATTGTTTCATTTGGGTGGTCTTACATTTCAGTGACATATAATTTAGAAAAAAGACCATTCCTATATATTATTTTTTTCTTTACAGCAATACCTGCTGGTAGTGCGCTTTGTGTTAAATTTTTATCGCTCTGGGTGGAGTCACTAAAATGACAAATGAACTTCTTTGGACAATCCACACAAATCTGTTTGTTGTGGGTATTCTACTTTGTAATTCAATTGGCGTTGTTCATTGCATCAGTGAACAGCGTAATTCAACTACATTTGAAAATCACCCAAAATTCAATAAAGCACTGAATATTTTTTCATGTGTTGCAGGCATTTTCTATTGGCTGATCAGTTCCATCATTGTTATGCACAAAATCGGCCAATGGATCTAGAATTGTCTCATGCGACAGGAATGAATCTATTTGCATTAATAATGATTTTGGTAAATGCGATGGGCATCGAAATGCTTATCATTAAGCACCAGAAATTATATTTTGCACTAGAACATAAAACTATTTTTGATGATTTTAAACATTTTATGACCTATCTCGATGCAATTGCATACGGTGTTATGTGTCTTTGGGTAATCATTACCAAAGTTGCAGTTTTTTAAAGGACATAATATGAATTATATTCAGTTGTTTATCGATATGTTGTTTTTCGTTGGACTTATCGTGGGATTTGCATATATTGGCACCGAACATAAAATTGATGAAAAACCTCTATATCTTGTGTTGTACATCCTATTTTTGTGATAGTATGTATTAGTTGTATTCTTATGATAGCGGAGACATTAACATGAATTTTAAAGCATTGATTAAAACTATTATTCCAGCAAAATCTGAATTTTTCCGTGTCATTGGTTTGTGGTTCGGTTTAATGTGTCTTGTTGCATGCATTCTCGGAATTATGTTCCTGATGATTTATTGCATTTCCCTTGTTATGGAAAATTATCATATTCCTAACATTTACATGCTATATGGATTAATTTCTATTTCCGTGATTGTTATGGGAAGTGAAATTATTTCGGCTTTCATGCATCGATACAAACGCATTAAGAAGGAATTAGAAAATGATTGATGAATTTGGCGACAGAATGAAGCAATATGAACGGGTAGAAACTGATCGAAAGTTTGATCCTTCCCTTCCGATTTACGTACGGATCGATGGTCGTGGATTTTCTAAATTCACGAGAGATTTTGATCGCCCGTATGATATTCGTATGTCAAATGCAATGATTGACACGACAAAATATTTGGTTAAATATGTGCCTGATGTAAAAATAGGAATGACCCAATCTGATGAAATTAGTTTAGTGCTGTATAATAATACCGAGGAAGCGGAAATGTTCTTTGGTGGAAAGGTTCAAAAACTTGTAAGTGTACTTGCATCTATGGCGACGATTGGGTTTGTAAAAGCATTGATGGATAATGGGCTAGGAGAATATCTGAATAGAATGCCTCATTTTGATTGCCGAGTTTTTCAGCTTCCTTCTAAATCCGAAGCAGCAAATGCGATGCTTTGGAGAGAACAGGATGCTAGAAAGAATGCTGTGTCTATGGCGGCCAGGACAGTAATGTCACACAAAGAAATGCAAGGTAAATCAGGTCCAGAAATGATTGAAATCATGCGAGAACGTGGTATTAATTTTGAGGATTATCCTGCATTTTTCCGTCAAGGTACATTCATTCGCAAAGAGAAATTTCTGGCTGAACTGTCAACAGAACAAATTGCAAGAATTCCAGAAGGTAAACGTCATCCGGGTCCTGTAATGCGTTCACAAGTTGTAACCATTGATATGCCTGCATTTTCTAAAGTTGAAAATCGGATTGGTGTTGTGTTCGACGGGGAGAAACCTACTGGAAAGCCATGAAATAAAAGGCATTTGATTAAGGAGATATGGCATGGCATCTACAAAAGAAATTCTAATAAGCGGAGATGTTGAATGGCGGAATGAAGCCGGAGATTTACATCGGGAGGATGGGCCTGCACTTGAACGTGTAAATGGAGCCAAAACCTGGTTTCTGAATGGAAAATATCATAGAGAAGATGGGCCTGCATATGAAGGGGTGTATGGAAACAAAGAATGGTGGCTTAATGGAAAATGCCACCGAGTAGATGGACCTGCAATTGAATTGGCAACTGGAACCAAAGTTTGGTTCCTAAATGACATTTGTGTATCTGAACAAGAACATGCCTGGCGTGTCAGACATGAATGTACGGGACCAATT
>Ga0116227_10009146_pt1 | contig 18165 bp, 12 predicted proteins | sample S1TSphgellanicum_FD_89693 | JGI IMG/M metagenome (GOLD analysis project Ga0116227, IMG submission 89693) | Host-associated microbial communities from peat moss isolated from Minnesota, USA - S1T2_Fb - Sphagnum magellanicum MG | ecosystem: Host-associated > Plants > Peat moss > Unclassified... | reverse complement strand
GTCCCCAACAAAAAAAATCCAAACCAAAATTTTCCCACCTCCCCCCCAAAAGCCGTCCCAACCAAGCTCCTGCTGAACCCCCACAAAATTCCAAATGCTAATAATTTAGCCCAAAAAAAAAAAAAAAAAAAAAAAAAAAGTATCTGATCATCAGATAACAATTCGACTTCACCCAACACTCGAGCCAAAGTCGCTCAACAACAGTTTCCACCTGAAAAACTCTACTTTAGACTTTGAGAAAGCTTGTAACGCAACAATGTGCAAGAGGCTGGTCATTATGAAGCATGTCGAGCTTAAGTTTTTGCGAAATCGGCATACAATAATGTGCAAGAAGCAAGTCATGTCGACTTAGGTTTTTTCAGAATTGACATATAAAATGTGCAAGAAATAGGTCATGAAAACAGGTCAACGTAAGTTTTTGCAGAATCAACATACAATAATGTGCAGTCATGAAATTGCGTCCGCTTAAGTTTTTGCAGAATCGACATGGCCCCATACATGTATGGCAACATTGACAACAGAGAGCAGGAAAAGACTTACTCATGCAGATCTGCAGGAACCTGATTCACCAGTGCCGCCAAGTGGTTAGCTACGCGCTCACAATACCCAGCGCCGGGAGTCTTGTACTCCTCTTTCAGCGGCTCCATCAGTTTAAGACTCACGTCCATCTTCTCCGTCAAGACTACAGCAACTCCAGGAGACTAATAAATTAAAAAATCCCCACGCAGCTGGGAACCTGGCCAGCAACAAATCTATAACCACCCAAGACAACAAACAACTTTTAAAATGTTAATAATTAGACATTATAAAAGACTGCGCACAAACAAACAGATCTATTGATCGTGATATGTAAACAAGATTACCACCTGATACAAGCTCAAAAATCTCTACATACAAACAAACAGCGAAAATAGAAGCTCTCGTGACTCCTCACATGGGCACTTTCAGCAGCATAACTGATCTACTAGTAAATACGAAAATGCGACAACAGCTACAATCTTTACTCAAACTTCAAAGTTCATTCTCTACAATCATTTGCGCATCATGTTCTGTGTATGTAGTCTAGGCTCTACTACACCCAGAATTATTTTCGCTTCCAGCTGCCAGAGATTTAGTTGCTTACAAGAGCTAGGTCCGAAGATGACTGATCAACTTCGTGAAGGTGATCGATCTGGTTAGCAAAGGCAACGCCAGCTACTGTCTACTACGGTGCTGCTCTTGCATTGCTTCCCATGGTTTTGGATTTTGGCTGGGGCGAGAAGCGGCTAGTAGCACTGACTCGCAATGTTTTTTTGGGTTTGTATTTGGGGTCAATTTGGTGATATGGCCCAAGTTTTTTTTTTTCTTAAACTTCGATTTTAGCACTTTTAGTTTTTGGCACAAGGATATTGTGTTGAGAATCATTATAGAGTGAGTATAGTAGCTTCAAGGGACTTTGCCCCGCTGGAAACTAGGTGAGATGATTCATCTTAATCTGTTTGTAAAAGGATGCACATTCATCTTATGACATTTTGTTTTTTTTCTATTACCTCGTAAATTGCACATGCATCCCCAAATGACTTTGTGGCCTATCCATAACTTACCCAAATATATATATATATATATCTAAAACTACCTTCTCCAAAAATGATTGAGGCATCCATCATACACAAAAATTCATAAAATTCTTTCAAGATGTGACAATGTGATTGGAAACATTCAAATTTGCATGTCACAACAAGTTTTTGTGTGTGTGTGTGTGTGTGTGTGTGAAAACTTGCAGAAATATGAAAATGGAATATTGAATAGCATATTTCATTTACCAATTTATCTTATAATATTCATTGTCAATATTACATATATGGCAGGGCCATTGTTTGTTAATTTCGCTTTCTGTTTGTGTAAATAAATAGCCAGCGAAAGAAATGGCTGGCACTGGGAGGCAAGCTGGAAGAGGCTACAAATGGGGCAGCAAAATACGAGCAGATATCGATGATGCGTTGGAAAACGAGACTCTCGTGGGACGCTCAGCTTCAAAGCGCCGAAATTAGATGCAGTGCCAGCCCTTAGCCAGAGAAGCCAATTACTAAATGCACGACCACGTCGCGGCTTGTCTGTTCTAAAAAGGTTCTGACTGACGCCCCCCTCTACCAGTAGACTCTTATTAACGTTATCTGAGGATAATGTACTAAATTGTACTAGTGTTTGTTTTTGGGGCATTCCTACCTTAATACGCCAGGTTTTTGGGGTCCCTATTTAGGTAGGTCCCAAATTCTCCTAATGGCCATTAATAGGTGTCATTTATTATAGCATTAAGCAATTGATAGTAAGCCCTGCATTGATTTTAGACCATGTAGTGTAATTAAATGAGGGAATGGTGGAGTCGGATGGACCAGGGTTTTTTTTTCTTTCAGTTCCCTGACGTCGAGCGAATGGTATGCTATCCCTCATGCCGCGTTGGGCACATTTTCCTTTCCCGCTTTTTCCTACTTGGGGTGTTGGAAGGGTGGGTTCATTGGAGCAAGGGCAAACTCCTTAACTCCACAGTTTGAGTTTGGCTTCTTGAGGTTTTCCCTTTCTTTTTGGGAGCGATAGGAATTTTCTGATGCATTACAAATTGAGTCATACCTACATTTGTAGATTTGCGCAATTTAAAGAATTTTTAAAAATCAAAATAGAAAACAAAAAATTCTGAAGATTGATCACAAAATCTCACAAAAAAATTAGGAAACCTTAGCTGAACACATTCATATCATTTTAATTTTTTTAATGATTGAAGAAATTTACATAGAGCAACATTGCCGATAGAAAAATTATTAAAGAAATCATATGTCACTGGCTTTAGGAGTTGAACTTGATAAGCCAACCAATCATGATGTTGGTTCGCTTCTGCCAACTAAACTAACATACAATCTATGTGGATGCTTTATGTCATTTTACATAACAAACACCAAAACAAACCATAGCATTCTCACATGATGAACAATACTAGTTCACTTTCTTTTTACACATCACACCCAGCCTCTTTCTCCCAGATTGTTTAGTGGACAATGTGACTTCACTCTCTTTTTACACACCCACACATAGCCTACTTCTCATAGTTGTTTAGTCCACTACATGGAATAACGCAACCTTATGGAGTGGGTACATAAGCCATTACCATTATGGTTTTTTTTGGAGTAGGAAAAATGCTTCACTTGATGAAAGCCCTAGTCAAAGAAACATTGAACTTCGAATGTGACATTGCTTCTTGAGACTTGCCAAAACATGTCATATGTGTTTTTACATAATGTAGAAGTTCACCATGGTGGAATATGATTTGATGCCATCATTTATTGTCTCACCTTTGCAGGGTATAAATAGCCATGAAATTGGTCTTGGACATCAACTCTACACATGTGTTTCTAGTATTGCATTACCTTGAACTAGTAGGAATTTCAAATGGACCAATTATATGTCATCAAGTGGAAAATGTGACACTTGTAAGCAGGGTTGTCAAAACCGATGTGACATACCATTTTTGCATCGGTTGTCATGTTGGCATTAGTCTAGACGTGTTGTTTTTAGTGTTGGTTTTGACACACAAGCTGACATTGTCAAAGTAAAAAAATTTAGAATAGTTTTTATTATTGTTGTTTATCCATAATCAATGAACACATATTGTAATAACCTTATAATTAACACACTTCAAGACCATTTGCCACATGAAAAATATCACTAAACTAATATTTGGTTAAACAAATCACCCTCTATTTAGCTTGTGATCAAAACATGTCCACTTTTAGTCACAAGCTACACAACACCCCTATAGCTTGTGACCAAAAATGAAGAAATTTGATTGCAAGTTCAACAAGGAGTGACTAGACCTATTCATTTTTGGTCACATTTAGTTGCAAGCCCTAAACCTAATTGCAATAATGCATCATTTTTTAACGAAGAAGATAATCAAAATTCAACATGTGTGTCAACTATTCTTGAAGAAAGAAGAGGGAAAAGAATGTGGGACTTTATATGGGTGCCATTCCTGCCCACTAACTTCACTTCTTTTTCAACATGTGACAATTAGGTGGTTGTGTGAGCAATCACTACCTTACACTTGGAAGAAAGTGGTGAGGTCCGAATTTTTCAATTGTTTGGATTTCATTAATTCAAGCTCCTTGACGTTCATTGTACCACTCCCAGTAAACCCAAATTATGGACCTAGGTAAGGCCTTCTAGGCATGTGCATGACCCTCTTTCCCCACGGCACATAGCTCAATTGTAAAATTATTTTAAGCATGTGGGCCACTTGTAAACCTCCCATAGGCATGTAAACCATTTGTAGGTCTTAAGGCATGACCATGGTGTCACAATAGGGAATTGAACCTCTCACCTCCAAGGTGACAAGCCAAAGCATTAACCATCCTAGTAACACTTCACATGATGATTAATAATGTGATAGCAAAAATATAAATTCAAATTCATTTGGAATTTCACATGCACACTAATCTTAAATTAAACTTGACCAAATTTTGCTAGATTTTGCTATTTAGATTGAATATGGCTAAACTTGAGTACTTAAATTAAATTTGGTTAAAATTGGCTAAACTTGGGTATTGTAGTTAAACTTGGTTAATTTTGCCTCAACGTGGTTAAATTAAAGTACTTTAATTATACTAGAATATATTTGACTATTTTTGGTTAAACTATGTTAACCTAGCATATTTTTGTTAAAAATGACTAATTTTGACTAAACTTGGTTAAACTTGGCAAAACTAAAGTAAATTGGTTTAATTAGGTTTAATTTGACTAAACTAAGGTAAATTGTTTAAACTACATTTAGTTTGGTTGAACTAAGGTAAAGTAACTAAACTTAACTTAATTTGTCTAAACTAAAATAAATTGGTTAAACTTGGTCAAACTTGGCTAAACTAAAGTAAATTGGTTAAACTAGGTTTAATTTGACTAAAATAAGGTAAATTGGTTTAATTAGGTTTAATTTAGTTAAACTAAAGCATTATAATTAAGCTTTGTTAAATTTGACTAAATTATGATAAATTTGATTAAATTAAAACATTTTAGTTCAATTGATTTAAGTAGGGTAAATTGGCTAAACTTGGTCAAATTTGGTTTAACTAAATTAAAATAAATTAACTAAAATAGGAAACTTTAATTAAACTAATTAAACATAAATTATTTTGCTAAATTTTATTAATCTTGGTTAAATTATAAACCTTAATTCAAGTTTAGCCAATTTACCCTACTTAAATCAATTGAGCTAAAATGTTTTAATTTAATCAAATTTATCATAATTCAGTCAAATTTAACAAAGCTTAACTATAATGCTTTAGTTTAACCAATTTTAGTCAAGTTTAACCAAATTTGGGCAAAAAATTATAATTTAGCCAAGTTTAATCAAGTTTTGCTTTAAATTAATTAAAAGTTTAACTTCAACTACATAAGTATACCTACCCATTATTTACCTACCTACCTTATGTCTACCTACTTAATTTGCCATGTCATTTATGGCATGATTGAAATTAGCCACATCAAAATAAGCATTAGCACTAGGTTGGCATGTAACAAACCACATCATTTATGGTGCATGACTAAAATTACTCACATTAAAGTGGGTAACAACACTACATTAGCATGTAGCAATCCACATAATTTATGGCATGACTAAAATTAATCACATTTCAATAGGCACTAGCACCACATTGACATGGCTAGGGCTATGTGTAAGTGACATTGTCTTATTTGACTTAAATTACTAGTCGACTTAATCAAATTAGACATGCACCTATTTTGAGAGGGGGGCAAAAAGGACCAAAAAATCACTTCAAAACTTTACAATTTAGTCATTAAATGGTCAAAAAATAAATAGTGAAAAGCACCTTATTTTGTAGTAATGAGGGGGTGCAATTTGAGTTTAAACTTATACAAATTGATGTGGATTTACAAGAGGATGGGGCCTTTTAAGCACAAAGAATAACATCCTAGACCATGATTACAAAATTGTTTCCTTAAAACCTATTTAAACATGGCAATGGGAATAATATATAGCATAGATTGGCCCAACCATCTGCATTTAGAGTGGGAATACAAGTTAGCCCAACTCGCACATGGGTGAAATGATTTTTTTGGCTAACGCCTCAAGCCTAAGTCACATATGATGGCACCACATGCCCAATCTACTTCAACCTATATGGGTTGAAAAAGGGGTGGTTGGTTTTTGGACACATGTGCCCACATGTACCATCTTCAATGCATCATAATTTCCCTTCATGGTGCAACATAAGCGATGTGTGTTATGTCAAGTGCCATTCTATAGGTGATTGTATGCAATGCTCAACCAAGAACATTATGTGCCACCACATTGGGAATACAATGCCGAAAATGCACTTGACTATGAAAGGAAATGGGGGTTAACCTTGTATGGAAATGGCAAAATGGTGTGCATACCCTAGGAGGGACACTAGTAAAAAAAAGTAGAAAATACATGAGTAAAAATATAAGGTGCAATATATTAGTTGTTGGGTAAAAATTATAAGTTAATTAGTTAAAATAGGGCACATTTTATTCAAATAATCAATTTAATTATAATATAGGGTATGTAATAATCTGAAATAATGGATTATAATTAATATAGGGTGGTTTAAATATGTATATATTTAAAAATTAAATAACAATAGGGTGATAAGAAATAAGTTGGACAATTAATTGACACCCACCCCCCTAAAAATGGTTGTTTGACACACATAAATCCCAAAATTTACCCTAAATGTCCCCCCCCCCCAAGGTGCATATGCTAGATTTTGTAATGATCTTTGTCAACGGTCATTACAACCTACCATGCTTTGTACTTTGATCCAAATCATGTTAGATATCGAAATTTTTTTTGTCAAATGGCAAAGGGATATTGAGATAAGGTGCAAGAGTAATCTCACTTTGAAACACATCCAAACAACAATTGGTTCAACTTGCAAAGGGAGGTTGTTTATAGGAATGTTTTCAATGTGGAAATGTTGCCCAAGGTTCCACATGAATCCATTAAAAAGGACCTCCAATTCCATGGTCAACTCTTGTTTGAGGCAATTCAAAATTGTTTGTTCAACCAATTTGCCCCCCATATGTTCCAACTTTTCCCACTATAGGAAAAACCCCATTTTTCGACTTGTCTTAGGGAACTAAAAATTTCTTTTGCAATTATTTCTTGATCAAAAATAGTCGCAAAAGACACTTTTAATTGCCTAGACAAGTAAAAAAAATGGGGTTTTTTTTCTATTGTCTAAAGGTAATGTCGTTTCATGGCTTACAAAAGATTTTAATCAAAGATTCTAAAATCGCAACTTGTGGTGTTCTCTAACAATTAGTTATGCAATGGGGGGAAGGTAATAATAAGGGCAATGACCATCACCAATAAAAGTAAATTCCAATTCAAAATAAGGTTGCACCTATATGGGTTTAAGGTTATTTGATCGCCACTACCCACATTAATGATCATACAAACAATTTTCCATATGACCAATTTTTTGTTATATTGGGTTTTATTTTTTCCTACTATTGACTTCCATCTTATGTAATGAAAAAATCAAGAATTGGAAGTTTTCATTTGTTTCTAAATTCACTACCTTGTGATGAATTAACAACCATTTTCTATGTCCAATTTTACTTTAATCTAAGCACCTCATTTCTTAATGTGTAATTTTTTATTCTTCTAGTTTTATAATTAGCTTCCTTCATTGGACCAACACACAAAAAATTGCATTTGATTCATGAAATTATAAGGGCTAAATAGGGGTCTAGTTGTAAGTTAGACAAGGGCTAGGCCAAAAATTTGATCGTCACATGGACATGGGCTTCAACCAAAAAGACCCTAGGTCTAGGATGTGATCAACATTTCTTCACAAAATAGAAAGTAGTTGCAACCAAAAGGACATAAATCTAAGCTACAATTTAAATATGATCATAAACTAGACAAGGGCCACGGCCAAAAGGACCTAGGTCTAATTTGTGATTGAATTTCGATCGCAATTTAGACAAGGGTCATAGCTAAAAGGACCCATGTCTAGCATGCAACTAAATTTTGGTCACAAGCTCAATAGGGGCCATAGCCAAAAATACCCAAATCTAACTTGTGATTGAATTTATGTAAAGCAAGGTAGATAGGGACAACATATTCTATGGATGTGAAATAACCTATAGGTTGTATATGTGGATTTGTACAACCCTTGTTTGGATTCTTTGGAATCATTAGACCCATAACATGCATTTAATTAATTCCAAAATTTGGAAAAATTTGAAAATAACTTTAAACAATTTGGATAGTTTTTATAAATTCAAAATTGTAAATTGAACTTCGTGGCCAATAGGCTCAATACATATTATCATTATTAGTAGTGATCAGGGTTTTTTTTTGTGGCGAATTTTTGCCACCTGGCAACATAAAAAAGGGCTAACAAATCCAACAAAAGGATTTTTGAGATTCTTTTTAAAAATTCGCCATATTTCGAAAGAGAAAAAAGTAAAATTTTGTTAAATTTAAACAATGTGTTCCATTAGGCTGCTAGAACCAAGTAGGGTTCTAAAAAAGATCTACTAATCCACCAAAACAGTCACCATTTATTGTTAATTTTAATGTTGAGGATCCTCGCCAATACACCTACTTGAGGAATTTGAAAAAAAATCTTGGTAGTTATCACAACAATCACATGAGAGAAGTATAATTTGAATATTGTGTAAATCACAAAAGCAAAAAATGAAATAGAATTAATATTTGGTGGTTGCCAAGTGATAAAAAGTGAAAATGGAGGACTCAAAAGGATTTGAAGGATTTAAAACATTTCCAAAGTAAAAGAGGGTTTAGGAAGATAATTTGAATATTGTGTAAATCACAAAAGCAAAAATGAAATAGAATTAAGACCCAATGGTCACTAGGTGTTAAAAAGTGAAAATGGAGGACTCAAAAGGATTTTAAAGATTTAAAACATTTCCAAAATAAAAGAGTAATCATGAAAGATCCATCGTTTTACATTAATTTTTATTATATAAATAAAACATTAGATTGTGTCCTACAAAGTAAAAACTAGGAAACTTTGAATGGAAGTTTGAAAGCCCAATGAAAACATCATTTGCTAGCATATTATCACTAACCCAATTAAGATAATTGTGATCTTAGAGCAATTACATATGCAACTACATTGGCACCCTTTCAAAATAGAAATTTAACTAAATAACATAGTATTTAACCCTTTAAAACTACAAACGTCATTGTATGGTCTACAAACAATAATATGAACCAACTACAAGCAAAACTCAGTAATTGGATAAATAAACATAATTTTAAGGTGAACAAAAAAAACACACAAAATTAATTTGTCTCAAGTATAAAAAGAGTTCATACCTAAAGGAAGTTGATTATTTCCATTTCCCCATTATCATTTTTCATATATTGCATGGACCAAGAATAATTTAGTGAAGAAGAAGTTAAACAGTGCTTTGAATATTTGAAAATGATTTCATAATTGACACCAATTGTTCTCACTAATGGCAATCCAACCAAAGATGGCCACAAATGGGACGTCAGGTCAAACCAATGGACATTCTTTTTTAACAATTTATGTCCTCTAAAAGACTCAATGAGGAAATCACTACATTTGGAATTTCAAAGGGCCTTGCTTGGCTCATCGTTAGTGAGTAGTGTTTTATCTTTTATCCCATACAATAGCCCTCAACATGCAAAGTACACACAATTCAAAAATAATAATATGTCCCTATAATGAGTTGACTCAAGGTCTTGGTGCATTATTCACATCCCCAAATAAAAACAAATTGATCAACAAATGCTTGTGGCACTAACAAAGGAAGAACCTGCATCACATTTTCCAACAACATATAAAACTAAATCACAATATAATTTCTTTTGAATGCTTGAGAAATAAAATGTTGCATGTCGGCTCTTGATTCTAATTTGTTGATGTCAATATTGTTCCCCCTTGCACATAATTGCCTTGCAAGAAAACACATTTTGGGAAGTAACACACCACATCATTCATGTTGATAATTAATATTTTTTTGGGCACAAGAAGATATGACTGAAAGTGCTTATGCAGACCTCAAATGGATAGAGACGGACATAAATAGACAACCTACAAAAATCAATAAATGTTAATCCAACTGAAAAAATTATAAAAATTGAATTGATATTTAAAATATGGAAGGATAATTTTGAACATTGGCCTTAAACATTTAGAGGGAACTCAAAATATTTGTTAATCACATGGATTCAAAACACACCAAATACCACTTGGTGGTCACTAAGCAGATTCAAATTTGGAAAATTAAAAGTATGATAAAGAACACCAAGTGGCCACCAAATGGTTGCATAGAGGAAAACATGTTAGGAGTTAATGTGAAATTCAACTTGGTGGCCATTAGGCCAAAAGTAGATGTTTTGAAAACAAAGGCCAAACATAACATTCGTAATAATACAATAAAAAATTTAATAGATTTGAAAATAATTATTTCAAATATTCAACTAAAGAAATCGATATGAACAATTAATAAGATTTTTTTGTTTCATTGTTATAAATGAAGGTTTGCAACCACTATTATATTTCACAAATAACATCTTATATTGTTTAGGATCATAGCGATTAATACATTTAATCCTACTAAAGGGATTATGTTGTACAAATGTGAAAACATAATATCCAAAAAAATGAAAAGATTCCAAGTAAGGGAAAGCAGTCCCCATCTACTACAAATCATGACCTTTTAAAAGGCCCAACTTGACCAAAGTGTTTGTTTTCATTAGAAGTGATGTCCATCTTGACTAACGGGTTGGGGCATGAAAGACATGTGTTACTTTTGACTAATACATTTTACTAAAGTGACATTTTTACTAGGTGTCAATCAATCATCTAATCAAAAGGAATAAATAAAAGAAAAAGGTCAATCAAAATGACCATGCCTTAGTCAAATTGAACATACTGATTTGACATTAATTAAGTACGTTTAGGTCGAAACTACCTACATATTTAACATACATAATTAATTAACCTATTATAACTAACCTACTAGCTTATTAATTAGGCCTAAGTTACCTACCTAACATAATTTGTAATCTATTAATAAATTTAGGTACTTACTACTTTCCTAACTTAATAATTTAAGCTGGTAGGTACCCAAGCTAAACCTAACAAGTTATATAATTGCCTAAAGGCCTAGTTCTAGGCTAATTAAATAGGTCAAATATACCTACCCTATCAACCTACTTACCTACCTACCTACCCATTCACCCTACCCTACTTATTTAAAACTTACATATTTACCTAACTTACATACCTACATACCTTAACAACTAACCCACCTACCTACCTACTTAAACCAATTTTCTCACTTTAACAACCTCTTCACCTACCTACCTACCTCCCTTTCTACCTCCACCCTACCTACCCACTCACCCTACCCTACTTACTTATATTAAAACATACCTATTTACCTTAACAACCTCCCTACCTACCTAATACCCTAAGAACCTATTTACATACCTAAACTACGTACCTACATACCTACCCACTCACCATACCTTGTTTAATTTAAAACATAGACATTTATCTTACTTACATACCTACCTTAAATAATTAGCTAGCCAACCAACCTACCTACCTATTTAGTCACCTTAACAATCTCCCTACATCCCCACCTCCCTACATACCTAACTACATAACCTAACAACCTACCTACATACCTACCCACCTAAACCTATTTATTTACCTTAAGTCTACTTACGTACCTGCCTATACCTACCTCCCTAACTACCTACTAATTTACTAGGTAACTATAATTATATTTAGGTTTACTAACTAGCTACTAGTTATTACCTCAGTAACTAGGTAGGTCTATTAATTAGGTAGCATATATTACCGAGCTACTATCTAGTTCCTAGCTACTACATATTAATTGCACTAGCTAATACTTATTAGTTCCTACTCAATAGTACTTACTAAGTTTACATGTACACACAACTATGAATCTTGAAGGAAAAATATAAGTTGAATTTGTGAACATAATTCAATTTCAAAAAAAAAAAATTCACAAATCATTTAAAATTGTATACATTATTGTGCATATCCATGAATACACCTTTGAAAGATTTTGAAAAAAAATATTCATTTGTTTTATTTGAATAAGACATGAAGAAGAAAATGCACTTCAAAGTTTCAATGTTGGGAAATAGTTGAAATGGAATATGTTAATAACAATGTTTCACAAATTTTATCACAACATAAAGGTGTGGTGAGTTGGTTAAGGAGTTGGTAAGTACATGTGGCTAAAAAGGTTAGAGGTTCAATTCCCATTCCTTACATGCCTACAAGAATATGAGAAGATGGTGTACAACCCTAGGCTATGGAATGTACAACTACCCACCATGACCTAGGTGGGTAGTTAACATCTACCTATGAACCTGTTTTATGACCCACCTACCTAAATTTAATTAACATTCACGTACACATTTTGAAAATTAAAAAATTAACCAAAAAAAATTGCTGCCCAAAATTCTTGTTGGCTAATTTGAATAGTCAAATAGTCCACCATTTGACTAGTCAAAAAGACCACTAGCCAAATCAATCATGTCAAAAATGACTTAACCAAAATGATTGAATGGTTTTTTTTACTAATGTCCAATAGGGGTACTTTTTGGTCAAAGTTTCCAGTTGAAAAGTCATGATTTGTAATAATGCCAACAAATAATTGTCCTCCCCATGAAAACCATAAAAAACTCCAAAAAAGATGGCACCAAACAACTTGTTAAACAAACTATTATATGGCATGTCATCTACGAGTAACGTGTTATCGATGTGAATGTAAAGATACATAGAAAAGAAAATGTCAAGGTTCTTATGAAAAATTGACGTGTTAGGTTTATCCGACATGAAATGTGCATTTTGTATGCAAAACTCTTGATCAGACACTCTTGAAAGATCAATGAAGATTTGTGTTTCATGTCAGACTTCATCCAAATAATTATAGATCAATGTTGGACTGCAAACCAATTATACAAATGGAATTGTGCTACACATCTTTCTAGAATTTTTTTTAATTTGAGCTTGAAAACGAAGATGTAAGATGGAACTTTTCAATATCTGCCCCTATCAAAGCATGTGGTGATGAGAACTATGTTCAAATCGAAAACAACATGTGATGGACCCATCTTTAGTGAAGGCGAACAAGGTGTGTTCGAGATTCCATTCCCGAAATAGATGGCATTTCATGCAATTCCTATTCATCAAAAGACCATGAATTTGGTAACTCCACTTCTTTTGCCACCTCAAGAAATGAAACACCACATCTTGCATGTTGTCAAAATGTGAGAGGATGTTGCCTATCACTTGCAATGGAAATCATTCTATATTCCTAGTAGCTTTCTTTTAAAGCTTTTGAATTTTCATTTTTACACCTAACTCCTTTGCCAACTTATCTATAGCTCAACTATTGCTATTCTTGCTTGATTTTTGTCTCTTCCCCTACTAGCCCGCCATGATTGGACAATTGGTGGTAGCTAGTCTCCAATAACCAAAAACATACAGAAACCTATTACAAAGAATGAAAGAATGGGTTCACTCCGTCACTTACAACAACCAAAAATGGAAAGAAAGGTATTACAAAAAAAGAAATGAAAAAAAAAGGATGGGTTCATGCCATCACCTACAATAACCACAATGGTGAGAGAGGCAAGTGTTCTAAAAAAGAATCAATCATTTGCAAACATTGTAACAAATTTGAATTCTCACAATGGTTATGAAAAATCAATAAATATAAGTCATGATCAATCCAAACTACAAGGCTGGGTGGGTGGTGACGACATGAATGTGAACCAAGATTTCTTGAGTGCCTATATACTTGTAAACAAACAAGTAGTTCGTAGGTCATGAAGTCATGGCATTAGCCTACTACATGCCCATAGGTTACTTTTAAGGATATTTGTTTAGAACCAAGTGGTTGGTTGCCTATCGGCCGTAGGAAGATGTAAAACAAGTGCTGATCATTTTTAGGATGATTTAACCAAATCTACCTATAAATCAAACATGAAAAACAAATTTTTAGTCATCCTTCCACATTTTTGCCTACAAATTAAAAACCAATTATAGATTTTTGGCAATTTTTTTTTGCCTCACTTTTGGTAATTGAAAACCTCCAAAATCATTTCATTTTCAATTTTTAAAATTTAAATATCTCTTTTTGGCAAAATTTTCCCAATTAAAAAAGGTTGACCATGCCCCTTATAATAATTTTAAAATGTCATTTAAAAAAGGTTTTTATGCAGCCAAAGTGGTAATTTTCCATAGGACGATGTGAAAAATGTGGAGATTTGTCCCTAGGAAGATTGGCCCATATCTTGTTATAAACTAGAAGATAAATATGAAGTACAAAATCTTTAATCATCCTTTTATACCTAGTTTTGGTTACACAACCTAAAACCAAATATGAAAATTCAGTGATTTTTTTTCCCTCATTTCTAGCTATTGAAAACCTCCAAAATCACTTCATTTTTTGAAAATTTTAAGGTTAAATACAAGTTGAATTGAAATTATGTTACTATTATTAAACAAGATATTGAAAAATTATTAGTTACAAATTTATCCAACTTGTTGAAGAAGCTATATGATTATCATCCATTGTAGTAATTCCCAAAAGGGTGCAAATGAAATACAATAAGCCAACATGATTACTTTTTTAAAAATTGTATGTCCTCTTTCACAAAATTTGTTTTTCATATGAATGAATTTTGGAACATTGTTTTTACAACTTGTTATAATAAATTTTTATAGTTGTCCAAGTACATGACTTTTTTCTCTTCATCATTTTTAAATAAATATGAATTTTTGAAAGTGTCATAATTCCTTGTAAATTCAATGTTTCGTTTTTAAAACTGATATTAATGTCAAATCATAACCAATTTTTTATTTTTTTTACATTTTAATGTTTTCTTGTATAATAAACTACAACTTTTCTTAACACATCATGTACATTTTACCCCATTTATGTGTGGCAAAGGACTTTTGAACTTCTAAAATTATGGAACAATTTTGGAAAGTTTTTTTTAAAGTTTTAGAATTCCACATATTTTAAGGTATGAATTTCTTTTAAGGTGGTTAATAGGTCTTTATCCTTTTAATTTTTTTTTCCCATCAAATGTGTTTTATTATATGAATCCTTTTGATAGTCCTTTGCAAAATTGATTCCTATTTAACACATAGGTGTTCACTTTTAAAGGTTCTAAATCAAAACTTAAAATTTTATCAAATGGGTTTTAGATTTGAATTCCTTGACATTCATATGAATGAAAAAAAATAACTTGTCAAGATTACAGTGGCTTTAAATGAGAAAACATAGCTATTTATCCAATTTTGGATGTTTTTCTTTGTGGTTTGACACCCTTTTTGGCTTGTTGGATTGTGACTACACCCAAAAAGAATGGGAAATTATGAATTTATGTTGATTTTCATGAAGATGGCCATATTTAAGCTAATCTTCAAACTAAAAACAATCTAATTAATCAACTTTCCAAGAATCGTTTTAAAATGTTGAATCAAGGAGAAGTTGATCCACCGATCATTAGCAAAGTCATTGTTACAAATATGCTCAGCAATGTTATTGAATTTATAAATGCTTATGTTAAAATAAAACAATGGGATGTAATCAAAATGTGTAACCTTTATTGGTTACAAATTTTTACACTTTTACAAACAACGACCAACAAGAGGAGATTATCTATTTTAACAACAAGATTAATGTTATTTTGACAAAAGGAGATCAAGGTATTTCGATCAATTTGTGTTCAAGATCATCTTACTCAACTTGGTGTGGAATTGGAGCAATGGACCACACATCAAAAGAAGATCATTGTTGGTAATGCAAATGAAATGAAAATATTAATATATTCTAGATGGGACCTATTATCAATGTGTTGCTTAGGAAATGGTTTCCATTAGATGCAAAGGTCATTATAATTACCAATCGAAGTGTTGTCCAACCATAGGGTAATCAATGGAAAACTCATGTATGGAATTTATACCTATGGAAAACTCTAAAACTTAAGATCACTTACTAGAAAAAATGCAAGAAGATTTGTGTAAGAGGTCGCCAACCCTATGTACAAAGAGTAAAACCTCCAATAGTTACAATATCGATGTCTCCATTAAATAAACGAATACCAATTCAATTTGCTGCAATGCATTTAAAGCACAACACACAAACAATCTTTGAAGATTCATCCTGACCTACTTGAAAACATGCACATACCATATTGTACTCGATATAGTTATAATGATTACATATAAACCTAAAATGATGTGAAATCCATTGCTAAATTTTGAAAAATGACCCCCTTTTGCAAAAGTTGTTACAATTTTGCTTATACCACTTGAAATTATGAATTGGCAACATGTAACAATGTTTGAATTCTACAAATTCTAGTTCACATCCTTCAACCTACCTCTCACAAAAAAAAAAATTGTAAGATCTCAAAGATTTTGTTATTTTTGGACAATAGAGAGTTGTTGGATGGCAAAATTTGTTAGAAGACTTCATGAATTTCATAGTAGAACATGTCAAATTACAAGGAGTTGAATGAATAATTAATCTAAAAAAACTATTAAATCAAAATTTTGTCACAAAGGTAGAAAGATCATGAAAAACAATTATTTAAGCTATAGAGAGAAGTAAATGTTAATCAAGTTTAATAGTCAAAATTACAAGACATTAAATGAATAAGATACACTAAAAGCTTAAATGGAAAGCTTAAAGACTCATGTTCAAAATCAAGAATCCAATTATTTGAAAACTTCTTGAATCGATCATGATCAATTGGAGAAGCTCAAGGCTGAAAATGTGCAATACAAGGTTAAAGCACAATAAAGTGTTATTCAAATTCAATAAAAGGATATGGAGATCAAAATTTTGCATACGCTTCTTGATTGGCAATGTTAAAAAATTGGAGAATCTTTGTTGATTGTAGAAAGATGTTTTGTAAATCGATAGAAATAGTTCGTTAACCTACAATTAGAGTGAAATTGATATCACAATCAAATGCAACAATTGTAGGCCACATCATTAATAATTGTAATCAACAAGATGAAAAATTATGATTAGTTATTCTTGAACTAAACATTTTTTGATGTTTGAACTCAAGCATTGGCATAGAAACCTTCAAAGTGGGAGTCATGGTGGGATAAAGTACAAACCATTGTTCAAAAGATGATTATCAAGGCTTTTGATTGGTGAAATGCAAATGAATAGCTATATTCACAAGCTCAAATCAAATACTACAACCTATTTAGATCATGAATATGTTTCACTAACCACAAGTTTTTCATCTAAATCTTCAACTTGTTCAAAATCATTGATCCACATTCCTCTAGAACCTAGTGATGTTAGAAGAAAAGCACATATTCCACAACAAGTCAAATTCTTGAATCAATTGTTGTGTCAAAATCACAAACTTTACCCATGTAAACCTACATTGGAATAGGACTCGAAGTTGGATTTATTCCAAATCAACCTCCTCAATTTGAGATTTTACCTTAGATCATTGATATTGTTAGTCAAACCATAAATCCTTAAATTCAATTTTATATAAAGTTTTTAGGATGAAACCCAAATTATAAGGCCTTAAATGTTAAGGGGTAAAATTAATTTGACTAGTAACAATAGTATTTGTAATCTAAGTAATTGTAGATATGTAGTTGTCATTAGGTTTATTGTATAATCATCTTATATATAATTACAACAGTGGTGTCTGTCTGTGCGTCCGACGACGGTTCCGCGTTTTAATTGACTGGCGGAACCAGCCCGGACAGTCGGATTCCGAGACCGGAAACCGGCCCGGATAGTCGGATTCTGCAAACTAAAAATCCCCCACAAAAAATCGTTTGTGCCTCTTGCCGCGTTGTGCGTGAAAACCAAGAGGCGGAATCTGCAATGCATGTATCCTGAAGGACAAGTTTTCACTGGGGCCAATGCATTCTCCATGCTGAGAAGTTATGACAGGAGTTATTGAATGGGAGTTCTCTCTCTCTGGGCACAAAAGAAAAATACATGGGAAATTGCTGAGAATTTATGAGAGAATTTATGAAACAATGGTGAATGGGAATTGTTGCAGATGGAAATGAATGTGATGCACAAATAATAGGAGGAGAT
>Ga0116227_10009145_pt1 | contig 18166 bp, 9 predicted proteins | sample S1TSphgellanicum_FD_89693 | JGI IMG/M metagenome (GOLD analysis project Ga0116227, IMG submission 89693) | Host-associated microbial communities from peat moss isolated from Minnesota, USA - S1T2_Fb - Sphagnum magellanicum MG | ecosystem: Host-associated > Plants > Peat moss > Unclassified... | reverse complement strand
GGTGAGGTTTGCATAATCAAAAGTAAGGTGGGATGATAGTTTTACAACCCAAAAACATAGACTTCATAACTATGTAGTAATTATACATAGTTTCGGTCCTAAACCCGCTCGTGTAGTACAGAACAAGCCAAAGAGAGACTTCCCAATTTTCCCCCTAGTTTATATTGCTTTGCTTTTGCAAAGATAGCTAGAATTGGGTTTGTCTACAATGTGGAAGAGTCTATCTTGATATCCTTCCAGGATTCAAGGTACATGTCATGCATGAGGCTGGTAGGCAAGTGCTACTTTACCAAACACATACTGGAAAAGGACTAAAATTAGATCCTTTTTTGGCTTGAAAGAACAAGATTTTCCCAGTTTCCAACCTGGCTGGGATCTCAAGGTGAAATGCAATCTTGGGGCTTATGGGTCACCTAGAAATTTGTAAAATGAAAATATTCTTAACATACGCAACATCAAACATGGATAAATCTAAAGAAAGTTATGGTGTTTCACTTAGTGGTTTTGGGACGACTCTATACATTCGGAACAACTTTCAAGCAATTTGAACCCATCAAGGGCCAAGACCTAAAAGTTGGGGAAAAAGTTTCAATTTTAACCCTATCATAGGGTATGACAGGGTGGACCACACACTGCACCAAACCCTCACTGGGCATCAAGATGGCTATCAGAGCTGATGACCACAGTTATCAAAATTCAAATGCCCAGTTCTGATATCTAACAAAGATTATCAAATTATAAATCAAATACTTGGTTATTCTATATAACCAAAGTTCTCAAATTTTTTTGAAAATGTGAAATAACTGCCCAGAAAACTGTTGCTTCTTTCATGTAACCTGGTGTTGCTTTAATTCTGATTTTTCAAACACCTGGACCGGGCAGTTATTTAAAAATCAAATACCCATTCAACACTACAAAATACCCTTATTGGTTTTAGCATGGTGTTTGAATTTTGGTAAATTACCCTTACCCATAATAATTTCACTTGAAGGGTAGAAAGGTTTGCCCTTTCATAAGGTTGGAGCTTCACATTAATATGCTGTAACTTTTACAATTATCCTAAAATATTCATAGGCTAAAATTGAGATACTTTTACCCTTTTCCTACCCTTTTCATGGTATATTTAATGCAAAATACCTTGGCCTTGAGGGTAAAATTCCGAAAAATTCAAATATATCCTTAAATTAAAGGTACTTTGAAACAAATAAGCTATGCCCTTTACCCTTAACATAATTAATTAACAAATGATGTATGTGCCCATAGCAATGGGAACAAACAATATTGCCAAATAGTTGCAAACACATAAGTAATGTAATAGTGCTTCCTCCAAAGGTCTGGTTTCTGTTAAGTTTATTATGAATTTTAATTTCAAATTCTTCCAAAATCAAAATAAAATCCTTATTCATATTTTACATGTGTAGGTATCAGGTTCAAGGTCTTTCATTGACAAAGTGGTATGCTATGGATGCATGTTGGGGGTGAAAATCCAAAACTGGGGGTCAAAACCAAAAACTAGTGGTGAGATTCGTTTTAACTGTTTTCTTTTTGCACTTTTTCTTTTAGTTTGGGCACGCTTGGGGTTATTTTTGGGCACACTTTTGGAACTTTTTTTTGCCCTTTTTTTTTTGGCAGACTTAAATGGGGATTTTTTGGGACTTTAATTGACTTTCTTCTTCTGGGCAGACTCAAAGGGGGGCTGTTTTGGTTTTTCTTCCCCCTTTTTTTTGGGCAAACTCGAAAGGGGATTATTTGGAACTTTTTTTTGCACTTTTTTTTTTGGCACAATTTTTTGATTTCTTATAAAGGAGCACACTTGAAGGTTTAGGGTTGCCACTTTTTGGCCTTTGGGCACACTTGACCCAATTCTTGGTTGTTTTAATTGGCCCATTTTGGTGCACTTTGAATCTTTTGGGGACACTTGAAAAATTTGTTCAATGACAACCATTTGGATGGCTTGTTGGAAAAAAAAATTTGACAGGCTTCATCAAACCCTATACATTTGGGCATTTTCAAACCCTAATCTTCATTATAAAGTCATTTTAGGGTTTGAATTACAATTTAGCTAAGATGATTTTTAGGGTTTTAGTCTACATGGAACTATATAAGTTAGCTCTTCAATTTCTCATTTCTTTCTCTTCTTCATTTGGTTGAACACCTCGCTTTGCCTCTTCCAACTTATATGCTTGTCTTCATTTTTTATTTTCACTTGGTTGCTTTGATTTTGTTTAAGGTTTTTCTATGTCTCTTTTTGTTCTTAAGGGTTTGGTTTCTTTCTTGCTACTTGTAGGGTTTAGGAAGTATAGGGGTTTTTTTAGGGTTTAGGTTTAGGAGGGGTTGTTTTAGGGTTTGGGGATAGTAAGGGTTATTTTTAGGGTTCAAGGGTTTAGGGCTGTTTTTAGGGTTTTTGGGTGATTTTTTGGTTGGATGTTCCTTTTATATCATAGTTTCTTCTAATGGTGAAGTGTTTCATGACATTCTTAAGATTTATAGCTCTTCATCAAGTAATAATAAGAAGATGTTTGAAAGGATGCATAGGCAACATCAAATGGTGTTTGCAGCATTAATGGTTGGCACTAACACACGAGAATTTTTCAATGTGAAGGAAGTAAACTTGGGTGTTAAGCAATTAGTGAACTAAGATGTGGGTGTTTGAGATGTGCTAGGCATAATGCGAGCCACTCTAGGTTTGTTCAAAACTTTAACAAACTTTAGTTGTCAAAGTTTGATGAACTATGTGCATTCCTAGGCCCACCATCTAAGCCCATGCTTGGGCTACTAGTGAAAGTCACATTGTGGCTAGGCAACTAACCAAACTAACCTTGGACCTATGATTGCTCCAATTCATCTTATACATGAAACATGACAATGTGATCATGTATGACACATTCTTCTATATTAAAGCAAGTTTGCTACATGTCATCACTACTACAAAACATGACTTTTTCAATTGGAAATTTTGACCAAAAAGTACCCCTATCAAACACTAGTCAAAAAAACCACCTCAATCATTTTTTACATGACCAATTTGACCAATGTGAATGGTAGGTTATTTGATTGGTCAAATTAGCTGACAAAATTTTTGGGTCAATTTTTTTATTTTTAAAATGTGTACCCAAATTTTTTAATTAAATGTAGGTAGGTGGGTCATAAATAGGTTCATACATAGATGCTAGCTACCCACCTAGGTCGTGGTGAGTAGTCGTACATTCCATAGCCTAGGGTTGTACACCATCTTCACATATTCCCTTAAACATGTAAGGAATGGAAGTTCAACCCTTGACCTCTTCGGCCACATGTACTTACTAACTCTTTAACCAACTCACCACACCTTTAAATTGTGATAAAATTTGTGAAACTTTGTTATTAACATGTTCCATGTCAATTTTTTTCCGACATTCAAACTTTGAAGTGAATTTTGTTCTTCATGTCTTCCTCAAATGAAACAAATGAATACTAATTAGTATGTAGTAACTAGGAACTATATAGTAGCTAAGTGATATATGCTACCTAATTAATAAACCTACCAAATTACTCAAGTAGTAATTAATAGTTAACTAATAAGCCTAAATATAATTTTAGCTACCTAATAAATTAGTAGGGCATAGTTAGGGAGGTAGGTATAAGTAGGTAGGGATGTTAAGGAGATTGTTAAAGTGACTAAGTAGGTAACTATAGCATGATACAGTGGCTCAAAAGTGGCAAAATATACACTCCTTATAAGTCCATACAAGATTCTTTAAAATGATTCAAATGGACATGGTTGTTATTTTTTAAAATATTAATATTTTAATATTTGATTAATACATGTTCAATCACCTATAAACCTTCCCAAATCTATGTGAAACTTGGTTCATGTAGCTAATGTCATTCTTTGATTTGGAAGTCCTAAAAGAAAACCCATAAAGTCCAAAAGAATAATGCCCCAACTAAAACTTTCAAAAGCATATGTTTTTGGGACAAAAAATTTGAAAAACAAACAAAAATTGCAACTCATACGGACTTATGAAAATATGGTCAAATTTTAACCATTCAAAAGTCCCTAATTATTAAATGGTTAAATTTTTCAAAAAAAAGATTCTTCGTACGATTTTATCATCTTGTATTACATTATATATTGAATCCCAATAACAAATTTGGAATATGAATCAATATTTTTTTTTTCATTTTGTGATGTTCTAGTCAAACAACTAATCCATATTTTTCAACTTCAAAAATTGATTAATACTAACAAACAAATTTTTTATCAATAAATAACCACACAATTCTTTTCATAATGAAGTTGTTAGTTGAATTCAAGTCCCAATTAATAAATCTTAGGATATATTAATCCCCACAAGCATTTGAATAAAAGGCACCAAATGAAAAAACACCATTTCGTCACGAAAGTGAGCCACCATAGCTTACATCTACTCAAGTAAGTAGGTAGGTTGTTAAGGTATGTAAGGACGTAAGGATGTAGGGAGATTGTTAAAGTGACTAAGTAGATAAGTTGGTTGGTTAGTTAATTGTTTAAGGTAGGTATGTAAACAAAGTATGTAAATAAGTATGTTTTAATTAAGTAAGGTATGGTGAATGGGTAGGTAAATAGGTAAGGTAAATAAATAGGTATCAATGGGTAGGTATGGAGGTAGGTTGTTAGAATATGTATGGAGGTAAGGATGTAGGGACATTGTTAAGGTGATTAAATAGGTAGGTAGGTAGGTTGGCTAGTTAATTATTTAAAGTAAGTATAGGTAGGTAGGTAAATAGATTGATAAGATGGACATCACTTCTAGTCAAAAACAAACAATTTGGTCAAGTTGGACCTTCTAAAAGGTCATGATTTGTAGTAGTGGATGATGCAATTTTCATTACATCTTGCATCAATATGGCCCTCACCCCATGAAATCCAATTTTGCCAACTTTCAAGGAATGAATTATTCTTGGTACATAGATTCCCAAGTTCTAAGGTTGTATTGAATTCATTGATGAGACTTTCATCAAGATCCATAAACCTTATAACATTTTCGACCATAGGTCATGGTTCAATGGGCAAAATAAGATGTACTGCATGAATAACATAATGGTTGTGGATCACCATGGTTCATTTACCTAAATGTTGGAACTACCCAAGTTTTTTTCATGATGTCACCATCTTGCACTAATCAAATCTATATAAAAATTAATCCTAGTTTTTTTTGCATATTGATTAGTACTTTGAATATTTACTAAAGGACATAATTATTTTGGTGAAGAAATGTTTGTTATGTGTCATCTTGGAAGCATGAATTGCTCTTGCACATGACTAGAATGTAGTAATGTTTACAACAAGATACATGTTGGTTATAGGGTGAAAGTGGAGTGGGGAATTTGGGGGTTGAAGCAGAAATGGGGACAATTAATGAAGCAATTTAATTCCACAAAGTCCAAATATAATCATTTATTTGTGCAACAATTATATTTACAAGCTTTCCACATAAACATCAAATGGACTTCACATACAAAATCATTGGTGACCAAATTGAGGACCTAGTTGACTTGGGCTAGGATGGAGACTACTAGTAAACCTCTCTAATGTTTTCCTTAAATTCTACACTTGTCAAAAGCCCCATATCCCTAGTTGCTTTGAAATTGTTAAGTTTAAACTATTGTTTCTTCTCTAAACTAACCTCCATTTGGACCTTGATTAAGGCTTTCTAATCCTCATTGGTCACTTGCATGTCCTGAGCCATGGTGGTTAAATTGGCAAATTGTGAGGCCAACAAATTGGCTTTCATTTGTGACTTGTCGCTTGATGTGCTTGCAATAAAACTAGAGCCACAACTAGAAGATGGTGTAAATGCATCATAATTCTTGTATGGAGTCATTAAAAGTGGGAGGAATAAGTGGGGGACATGACGTACCATCTATGACATTTTTCCACCTTTTAAAGAGATCCTAGGTGGCATGTGCATCCGTGGCCTTTAATTGTGACAAGACTTCATCACTTTGCAAAACCATTTGATCAAGTCCCTCTTTGTTGCTTGTGCCCATCTTCAATTCCTTTGGGCACATTCACAGTCAAAGGAACTAGTTAATACAAGGTTTGAATGCTTTGAAAGGATTAGGATTTATCACATTTGAAACATGGCTTACATATTTTGATTGGGGCTTGTTGTAAGATGATAGTATCAACTTCAAAAGTTTAATCCATGTATGTTTCCATAAATTTTCAAACCACATGTAATTAAATGTATTTATTGAATGATAATTCTATAGATAAATCAAATCTGTGCATTTCAACAAAAATAAACATCTCAACATTTTAAAATATCTTTTTGTTTAGAAACCTCAATGATATATTATACATCAAGTTTATCAAGAACGATTTTTTTCAACATCATTCTACATATAACAATTCATATTCACCAAAATAAAATAAAAATCCCACATAACACATCTAATTTTCATGAAAATGCACCCTCGCCCTTGGATACATGATTAAAAACATTTTGTTTCAGAAGTCTTTCAAATTCTGTAAGTTTAGTGGTCAAAAGCATGTTCAAATATTAAAAAAAGACTATAGTGGATAACCATATTAAAAGGTATATTCAAAATTTTATCACTACTAGGCTTTCATAATCATTAATATATGGCCATCAATAAATTTTTAGAATTAATGGTTTAATTTTACTGCACTCAGCACAATCCTTGGCTCCTTATATCATGACTACACCCCTTTAATCCATCTTGGAAGTGATCTTTGAATGTGTCATCTTAGAGCATTGAATTAGGGTAAGTTTCCTTGTATTCGCCACAAACCACCTTCCACACAAGGCTCCTAACTAGGTATCAATCGAGTGACTTGTTTCTTGTCCCTTGAATATATAGCAAAGTGCTTATGGTAACTCATCACCATTATGCTCAAATGAAGGAATTCCACAATGGCCGGTGGTTGTTTGTCCTTCCTAGCCACTTTGGCCCTTCCTTGGTGAAGCAAAACAAAGCAATCCTCCAAGCCAACCAAAAATGGTTGTTTTTCATGCTCATTATTCATGTCTACACTCATTCCACCCATACCTCTCTTAGACCCCAACTAATGAAAATTTCAGAAGCTAACCAAAAGAAATAATTTAGATGACAATAGAAGTAAATCCTTGAGACAAAACAAAGGCTAATCCAAGACATCAAAGGCAAATCTAACTTGAAACAATCTTAATAAAAACCTAAATGGAAAATTAATCCAAGACATCAAAAGTTAATATAAGTGAAGCCAATCCTAATCAAAGCCTAAATGGATAAAACAAAGGCTAATCCAAAACATCAAAGGCTAATTTAAGTGAAAATAATCATAATCACTCCCTAATCCAAGAGATCAAAGACTAATCTAAGTGAAAACAATCAAAACACTCTTTAATCCAAGACATCAAAGGTTAATATAAATGAAAACAATAAGAATCATTCTTTAATCCAAGACATCAAAAAGTAATCCTCAACATCAGAGGCCAATATAAGTGAAAATAGTCCTAATTAAGGGGTGCAAATGGAATATCATGAGCCACACCCACCCCCTTGGGCGACTGCTTATTAAATGTTTATTTCAAAATATTTTTGGAATATTTTGAACAAAAGTCTTTAAAAAAATCTTTCAAAATCTTAAATTTTCATCACGTTATTATGTTCTGGTTTATATAAAAAATTTGCTAAAAATATGTCATTTAAAAAATAATTCAAGTTCATTTACAAGTCCTTTGTATTGCTTAAAAACACTGGTTACAATGCTTTCAAAATGTTTTTGGGTATTTTTCATTCATTAGATTGATTTAAAACTTTTATAGTATATATAGTAATACATTGAAAATAACATTATGTGAAAGCAATTCCATTTGGAGTTCTTTATTTTTTTCTAAAATGTTAGATACACAAAACCAAGCACTAGTTATAACTACTTGTGTATGTGTTAGTGTGACTACACCTTAAGTTTTAATCAAAGACATGCATTAAAAGAGGTTAATCTAAATGAAAACAGCCCTAATTAGGTGCCAATCTAAGACATCAAAAGCTAATTTAAGTGAAGATAATCCTAATCACTCCCTAATCCAATAAATCAAAGCCTTAATCCTCAACATTCAAGGCTAATCCATTCAACTTGAGGTTGCCAGTTTAATCCAAAATAGGTTAATCAAAGGCTTCCAAGACACCAAAAGATTAATCCAAGGTTGTATGGATATTCCAAGTGATGGTCCAAGTTCTAAGCCCTAATCAAAGGCTATTTGTAAACAACAAGAACTAATTTAAGATAATTAAGCTAATGTAAGTTTTCAATTCCTAATCATCTCAAGGCAAACCTTATTTAAATAAAATAGAGGCTAATCCAAAGGAGCATATGTAGGGCTAATAAGAGTTCTTTAAATGTTAATGGAAGTCTTCAAGTCTTAATGAAGTGAAATGAGACTTTACCTTTCGACAACAAAGCCATATTTCACTTATTAAAAGCCTAATCAAGTGAAGACAAAGGGTGAAGCAAAGTGAAGACCAAACCATAACCATAAATGACCAGAAAACATATAATTATTTCATACACACATGGCTTGTATTTTCATCTTGGTGACACATATGTACATTCAAATTGATGTCTCGTATGGGCCATTCAAATTTCCAAAACTACTCTAGTTCTACCTAGGGGTTTGTAAGCCTACATGTGGGTCTTCAAATGAATGAATGTCAAATTCACAATCTTAAAAAAAATCAATTGCTTCCAAACACTCATTCAAGCATTGGAATTCTAATTCAAATCATGCTTGAAAAGACTACTTTTCCATGGCATACATTTTAACAATGTTGAAGTATATAACCTATGAGTAATTCTAACTATCTCTAATGCATTCCAAGCTACATTCTTGCCCACTGCTACACACCATGATTTGTTAATTCGACAAAGATGCCATAACATCAAAGGAGTCTTTGGTAGTTTAGGAATGATGTGGTTTATCACCATATAGTCTAGAAAAAGAGGCAACAAAAGACCTTGAAATCGGAGGAGCAATTTCAGACTATGGTTTAAGGTTACTTAGGTAGGTTGGATGGAAATTTTTATAGGAGCTAGACTTGAAGATGGATGTTTGAGTGAATGGACCAACCATGTGTGAACAAAGCTTTGAACAAGTTTGCCACCTTAACAGAAAAAGTGGCAACTAACAGAATCAACAACAAAAAGCTTTGCCACAAGCTAAACTCCTCACCATGGCAAAAAAAAAAAAAACAACCTCATCATCTCTAGATGTCTCCACTAACACCATGTTACTTGGACAAATGGAATTTGAGGACCCTAAACCTTAAACCTCACTTAGAAAAAAAAGTTCAAATTTTCTTGGATAGCTTGAAGCTTGGGCAATGTCCCTAAGTTGAGTGTGTTGAACTATGTTCCCAATTCAAATTCACAATATGCCCTCCTCACAAGCTAATGTTGTTGCTTGAGGTTCAACTAAATGTTAGTGGAGTAATTCCAAGTGGTAGCAATGGCAAAAGGATGATGATGTAACAACCACCAAAACAAAAGCTCCTTCACAAAGCTCCTTGACATGAAGCTCCTTGACAAAACCTCTTTCACCCTACAATAACTCAACAACTTACATAAAAAAACCAAGACTATCCTAATTTGGTTTGCTTGAAGAAAGTTCTGTAAGAGGCTCACTTTCTATGCAAATTGAAAAGTCTTTTGCAAAATGCTCAAGCATGGAACTATGGCCTTAATTCTGCACTCATGAAAAAAAACTTCACACATAAGTTTTGTGCAAACAAAAAATGATTGCAATGAAAACCTCCCCACAAGGGTCGAAATCAACCATGCATGAAAATGCCAAACTAGGGACGAAACTAGTTCTTGTAACAAATATTGTGCAAAAAATAATTTTAGTCCTAGTTGTCTAACTATGTAATTTTTTATCCCTAGTGTCACATCTCATCCCCACTATAGGGGACTTTACAAATAACCTTAATGCATTAAGTTTCATTGAACAATAAAAGGTCACATTTTCATTTCAACCATTGGTTTAGCATTGTTGGATTTAGACATTTCCATTGAAATTCTTGATTTTGAAGGATTTTTTCATTAACCGTAGGTTATAACTTTATGATTTAAAAACACCTTGAATTTACAAACCTTTTGTGTTGGTTACAATTTGTTGATTAAGACTTATCCATTTTCATAAGGTTGCATTAAATTCTTCCTAGTCCTATCTTATGCTCTATGTATCCTTGATGTGTGTATTCCACAATTATAAATAGGATGTGATCAACATGATCTATGGTATGAAGGTTTTGTGAGTTGAATGGATCTTTCTTATGCTATAACCTTTGCAAGTGGCCACTAGCTTTTATACAATATTGTAACATGAAGTTTTTTAATTTGGCACCCATCAATTTGGTGTGTAATGTACAATGGTGCAATTTGGTTCCATTGCATACCATAAGATTTAGTAGAACTTAATTACAATCCTTAATGGTACATGAAAACATGAAGCAAATTCTCTGACCTTGAATCCTCCACTTGATGGGTCTCTAATTATATTTAATAGATATTTTTCATGTTCAAATTTGTTTTCAAAAAAAAACTATAAATTATATTATGTTTCAAAGTTATCAATAATTTACTTTTACATTCAAATGGTGTTGGAAATTAAACAAATTTAAAACTATAATGTATGTTCATTCCCAAGAGTAGGATGGAACCAATCAAGTGAAGGACAATATAAGCAAAGTTATAACTATTTGGGAGGGGGTAAGTGGACAACATTTAATATGGCTAGTTGACTTACAACTGGTTGATATTAGTTAATATTTTGTCAATTGCGTGAGTGAGGACATTGAAAAATGTTTCACACATTAACCAATTGTATTGTGAATTGAACCCAAAAAAGTTTTAAGCTTTAGGGTTAAAATGTACATCTTAAATACAAATTTGAAATTTTTAGCAAGAAACCTATTCAAGGGGGTGAAAACACACTAAGGTGTAACACTTTTAGGCACATGTGGAAGTCCATAATTGTTTAAATTAACATTATGAAGGTAATGTGAAAGCAAGATACTTTGAATCACACAAATCATTTTACAAGTTATCATTAAAATTTTATTATAAAAAAAAAATTCAACCCTAGTTTACCTTATGGAGAACTTAAATTTGAAAAATGAACTTCTAAACTATTATGTTTGTTAAATAAAAGACTTAATGAAAAAAACCATAATTCAAAGTATATAGAAATTTTTTATCATCAAAATCCTTCCAAAATGTCCTCCTTGGCATCAATGTTATCACATCATATTGCCATTGAATCCTTTATTCGTTAAAAATAAATTTATGAAGGTGTATGGAATCCATACTCATTGATTATGGACTGTTATAGGTTTTAGGTACTCCTTTGAAGTCCATTATGTTATGGTTATTCAAAAACTATCCATGATATTCATACAATGTGATTATAATATATATAACATTGTAATGTTGAGTCCTTTTTCATTTTAATTGATTGTATTTGATCACATGGCCAATTAAAAATTCCAAAATCTTGAAAAAACTGCCTTGTGACAACATTTTATGGATAGTGTAGTGTGTATTCACCCAAAGGGCCTAGCATATATGATGAAAAAGATTAGAAGATTTGGGGCCTAACATATATGATGAAAAAGATTAGAAGATTTGGGGCCTAACATATATGATAAAAAGAAATTCATGCTTCCTAATGAAAACTTAAGTACATATTTAGTTCTAAATTTGTTGATTCATAACTTCTTTTCATGCATCTAAACTTGAACCTTGGATTTAAAGTTGGAAGTGTAGGTCAGTGAATTAGGTCTTTACATGTTCAAAGGTACTGTAGAATTTGGGCTTTTAGGGTCTAAGTTAAATAGTACATAAATGCACTCAATTCACATGTCCATATCACATTATGTTTTAGGAATAGCAACTAGATCTTAGAATAAAACCCCTCTCTACTATGTGATATGTGTAGATTGAATTTTATAAGAAATTTCAAAATGCCCATCTAAAATCAATTGTTGGTTTGAAGGTATTTAAATCTCTAAAACCATTCTTTGTGAAGCCTCCAAAAGACAAGAATACATGTTGCATCTATGATGTAAAGTTGAATGAGTTGAAGCTTGCATTGAACCTTTGGAGGTCAAATAGTTTAATTCATGTGACATTGTTCAATTGTGTCACTATCATTGTGGAAATGTATGTGGCCATGATGGACAATGCCAAGCATCATGTGTGGTATATAAGGGTATCACTGAGTTGTGGGAGGCTATGTAATGTGTCTAAAACGTGAATATGAAAAATGGTGCAAGCGTGTTTACTTGTTTGGCAACTATTCAATGTGTGGAGTGTAAAAATTAGCCTTGTGTCCTAAGGAAATGACAAGATCAAACCCAGTGCTACCATTTTGCATTGAAAACCATTATGGGGTGTAGTCATTAACATGCACCACAACAAGTGTAACACATGCTTAATTTTTCACATTTAGAAACGATAATTTAATTTGGTGTTGAAGTATAAGAGTTTTTCATATATTAAGGTTCATAATATATCATTAGCACATGTGAATTTTTTTGTTAATATGATGAATAAAAAGCTTTCAAAAACGCTCATTAATTGTTGTAATGTGTGTTTTTTACCACTAAAAAGACTTATAAATAGACTTCAAAACTTTTGAAAATTACATATATTTTGAAATCTTTTATATAAACCTTGACATAATAATATTTTTAAAAATTAAAAAATTTGAAGATTGTTTTGAAAAAAAATTAAAAATATTTTAAGGAATATTTTCCCAAAAGTAGTCCCCTACACAATCAAGTGCGGTTCATGTTATCCCATTTGCACTCTATGGCTAGGAATGGTTAAACACTAAAGAAACTGACTTTGGTTTACAAGAACATAACATCAAATGAATTCATAAACTATCTAAAACCCAAATTACAACAATTTGCTAAACACAATTTTGTTGTGCATTGGAAAAATAAGCTTTGTAAAAACTACATTAAATTTTTCCCAGCCAACATAGTTGTGTTTGTGGTTGATTTTGCTAAGAACTTACTATAGTTTTGAAATTCAAAATGAAGTGCAAAATATGCATTAACATACTTACCAAGTTTCTATTCAAGAGCATATTGGTTTCCATCACAATCCTAAACCTAGTCCATGAATAATAAAATTAATTCATTAGATAGTGAACATCACATCTATACATGTATAATACATATGCAAATCTTGGGGTATGAATGTAATAGAAGTTAAAATTTGAACCTTGAAAACTTGGAAGTAGTATCTATTCATGGTTGTTGCAAATCATTGTCAAGGTGAATGATGTGTTTTTTGCAAAGGAATCAACATCGTCCACCATCTTGACCTTCAAATTATTTGCCAGCTATGAAATCAAGCACCCAAATTGTGAGGGTGAATGCAACATCAACAAGGCGAGGACCTTGTTGCATTTTAACGTGTCAAATGACAACTTCCCCCAAGAAATCTTCATGATCAAAAGGCCCATTTGGTGGTGTTTGAACTACATTTTCTAATGAAAAGAGTTTAACTTGATTTGGCATGTAAGTGTAACAGCTTCCCCTCCATGCTTACAAAAACCATTGTAGAAAATAATAGTTTCTATGCATTTTACATTCAAATTTGTGATAATCAATATACATGTTAAAAACATGGTAAATCTTTCACTTACATAAAATTAGGTCACAATAACATGTGAAAACTTTGTAAATTAAAATTGTGCTCCAAACACTACAAGGAATTTGCAAATATATGATTGGATTTATGACTCATTTTTAGCCATAATTACCACATGTAACTTGCTACAATGCTTACTTGCCTTAAACAGATCACATAAAATTCTAGTTGCAAAAGATAATTCGTGGCACCAAGTTGCAAAGGTAATCACATAAAGATGCAACTTACATGAACTTTTCATTCATCCTAACTAGTTCATGTGGCATCATCATTTTGTGACTGATTTTACGATTAAAAAATGTAATCTCATTATTTATTTACTTTTATTTATTTATTGTTTAAATAATGAAATAATAATTTTATATTTATATATTTTTAATTCATTAATTTCAACCTGTACCATGTTGACACATGTCATTGCATAGGCTAGGCTTTTAAAAACTAGTTTAGGTCGCTAAGTAGGCCACCTATTGTGCCTAGTTAAAGTTAATTCATAGGCACCTAACCTATGTTAATTATGTAGGTTGGGAATATTTAGTTAACATTCCAACATTGACCACAACCCACGCCATTCATAAGGATTGATCCTTGAACACCAAAGATGGAGATCAATTCCATTACCACCAAGCCACCCCCACTCGTTGTGGACAAAAAATAATGTGCATTTTATTTAACCTATTTGATTTCAAACATTACACAAAACATCATCTTTGAACTTTGATATCTTATTACAATTTTGTCCAAATGACAAGATTAAAGTTTAAACTTAAATTTTTTCCAATAATGTATATATATAAAAAAATCTTCTTGAAAATATAAATCAATTTGAAAATAAAAATATTTAAATTTCGTTATTCAATACAATTTCAAAGACCATTCCATGGAAAAAATAAATTCAATCACATGATTTATAAATGGATAATATAATAACAGATACATAAGTAAATTTCATATCTTAAACCTTCATTTTTGCTTTTTAAATTATGTTATACAATTTTTCATTTGATATATCATAATTTTACCAATATAATTTAATTAAAATGTGTGATATGTAATTTATTCACGTATAATATTTATAAATGACTCAAAAATAAATTATAATATAAATATAGTATATTTTATTTTATTCTGATATAAATTATTAATCTAGATAGTCAATTTTAATTTCTAAATATTGATTAATGCCATAAAATTAATTGATTTTATGGAACTATAAATTTTATTATGTTTACACATATAATATCTTAATTTTTACTTAAAATTATGATAAAAATTTTATGTGAAAATAAATTATATTTTTTCACATCTCAAACATCTATTTGATTTTTAAAATTATATTATAAAATTTTGCTTAAAATAGATCATAATTGTACCAACAAAATGTAATTTAAATCTATGAAATGAAATGGGTCATAAATTACTCCTACCACTTAACATATTCAATAAATAAATTACATTCCCTACCTAATATAATAATTAATTCAAAAAAATCACATATATCAACATGATAAAATATTTATTACTTCACCTACATACATATGACCTACTTACTACTTACTACCTATCCTACTTATTTAATACATTAATTGCATAGCCTACTTAATTATTTAATTACAATTACTACTTAAATCGTAACCTATTTAATAAATAAATTACATAGCCTGATTAATTAAATAATATAAGAACATTATCATATATCAACAATATGATAAAATACCTACTACTTGACCCTATTTTTACCATTACTTGCCATGAGTCCTTTGAAATTTTTACAAACCCACCAAACCCTACTACACATTTAATGGTTAATTCATTGAAAAAAGTTAAAGGAAAACAATTAGACCACTAAATCCAACAATTTCATTGGCCAACTCAATTTTTTTTCACATTTGATTACATGTGCATTTGCAATTAAAATTTATAGTTGTAAATCAAGTTGAAAAGATGCCATCTAGTATCCAATGGCCCTTGAACCACCTTCCAACTCACAAATACAATTACATTTTCATCTATTTTGGAATGCCACTAAAAATGGATGATATAAGTGTATTTTTCATTTTCATTTTCATCCAAATCAACATTAATCACAAATATAAGTTGCATATGCAACTACAAACCACTATGCGACTATTGGTTGTTTTCACTAAGTGCCAGGAGGATAGTTGTATCTAAAGCCACAAAAATGGTTAATTTGGATAGAAGTCGCAAACACATGGGTTGAAATGGATAAGATTCCTTGTAGTGAAAACAGCCTTGGAATAACATAAGAAGATCATGTGAAAAGGAAATTCATATCATTTAATATGCAAAAGCTTGAAAAATGTGACCCTAGACCTTAATTTGCAAAATAATCTTCATTGAAAGTTCAATGGATATTTATAATAGATTAAAAAATGAAAATATCAACTATGTAAAATCAAAAAGTGGCGGGAAATGTATAACAATTGTCAATTTTAAATATGTAACCGTTCATTTTTCAAGTGTGGATTACTTGTAACACACTCAATGTATTATTCACACCATGTGTTAATATATTGGTGTTTTTGAGTAAATTAACATTGATCTTATTTTACCCATGAAGCTGGAAATGTGGCAATTAATTTTGTAGCCGCATTTTGAAAAATTTCCCACCCTTCTTATGTGTAAGCATGTTGAAAATTTCCTTAATGTATAACAAAAAACACATGGCGAACAATAATTGGTTATAATTTTACAATGGTGGGAAATGTATACCATGTCTCAATTTTTCCCTATATGCAAAGATTTCTTTCTCAAGTGTCAAATACTACTAATACACTCAATGTATTGCTCACACCACATGTTAATAGCATAGTGGTGTATTTCGATCAAATTAATCAAATTTTTACTTTACACATACACTTTGAAATGTGGCACCTTCTTGTTCGTTTATTTTGAAAATTTTCATGTACTTTCTATGTTTAGACAAGCTGAAAAATCCTTAATGTATCAAAAGATCTTCAATGTATAAATAGATCATTAATGTATCAATAAATCTTTAGTGTATCAATAACATATGGTTAATAATAGTTAGTTATAATCAAAAAAATGATGGTAAATGTATACTAGGTGTCAAATTTTCATATGTAAAGTTTATTTCTCAAGTGTGAAAATATATTAATAATACATTCAATGTATTGTTCACATCATGCCTTGATAGTATATTAATGGTTTTTTTACTAAATTAACATTTGTTTTACATTACCCATAAACTTGAAAACGTGACAATCTTTTGCCCATTTATTTTGAAAAGTTTCTTGTTCTTTCTATGTTTAGATGGGTTGAAAAAACTTTAATGTATCAAAAGATCTTCAATGTATCAACAAATCATTAATGTATCAATAAATTTTTATTGTATGAGTAACATATGGTTAATAATAATTAGTTATAATCGAAAAATGATGATAAATGTATACTAGGTGTCAAATTTTCATATGTTGGGTTTATTCTTCAAGAGTGAAAATATATCTATAATGCATTCAATGTATTGCTCACATCACATCTTGATAATAAATTAATGGTTTTTTTATTAAATTGGCAATATTTCACCTTACCCATAAACTTGGAAATGTGGCAACCTCTTGTCCATCTATTTTGAAAAATTCTCGTTCTTTTTATGTTTAGATGGGCTAAATAATTCTTAATGTATCAACAAATCATTAATGTATAAATAAATCCTTAATGTATCAAATACACATGATAAATTATAGTTAATTATAATTGAAAAGTGACATGTTGAGTTTTCATATGCTGCCATTTATTTCTCAAGTGTGAAATACATTCAATGTATTGTTCACACCATGTGTCAACAATAAATTGATGATTTGGTACTAAATTAACAATCATTTTACCTTACCAATAAACTTGGAAATGTGATAATATGTTATCCATATATTTTGAAGTTTTAATGTGTTGATTTTTTTGATACATTAACAATTATAGTATAGTGAACAAAAATTTAAATGTTTATCAATGAAGCTTCTTATCCATGTAGTCAGTTTGAAAATTTCCCCACCCTTCCTTACACTATATGTAGCTACTATAGGATATATGTTAATGATATAACATGATGCATGATGACATAATGCATCATGAAATATGATGCATTGATACATTGCCATTTCAATTCACAACAAAATAAAACAAAAATTATCACTACTCCCTGTAATATTTACTATTAGGTGAAAAAAGATTTTACTAACAATTACCCTGTTCCCACTCACCTGCACACATTCACATACTGGGGCACGATGCCCCTGACTTCAAAAAGGTTGTAATGTAGGCACCTGCCATCAAAACCTGGCGATCATTTTATGCTGGGGCACCCCAACTAACATGTTTTGACTTTTCTTCATCCAATTTTAATTTCCAGGGTCACATGCTGGGGCAGCCCAACCAACATGTTTTGACTTTTCTTCATCCAATTTTAATTTCCAGGGTCACATGCTGGGGCAG
>Ga0116227_10009144_pt1 | contig 18166 bp, 13 predicted proteins | sample S1TSphgellanicum_FD_89693 | JGI IMG/M metagenome (GOLD analysis project Ga0116227, IMG submission 89693) | Host-associated microbial communities from peat moss isolated from Minnesota, USA - S1T2_Fb - Sphagnum magellanicum MG | ecosystem: Host-associated > Plants > Peat moss > Unclassified... | reverse complement strand
TAGAGGGTTGATGTTGCACACAAAGCCTCCCCCCCCCCCCCACCCCCCCCCCCCCCCCCAAACCTGCACCAAAACCTCATGGCAGAAAAAGATGAAGTCCTGTCAATTGCTCTTGGCACATAAAGCTTGTGTTCTTCTGTTTAGGTTTTATTGAGAAATATTATGTCTATGCAACTACATTTTGAAGTAAAGTAATCATATATGTTTAAGGGTAGCAAATAGAAATTAAAGTTGCACAGTTTGAGCATGTCTTTGAGGTTTTATTCTATTTCTTTGTTGATATATCTTGTGTACAAGCTGGTGGTGGCATGTAATGGTGGTGGGGTTTCTTTGCAGCGACCCAAGTCAGTGAGGGTGGAAGCTCAAGACATTAAGGGGAAAAAGTTTGCCATGACTTTGAAGGAATGGCAGGCTCGCATTTTCCAGCATGAGTATGACCACCTTGAGGTACCTATTTTCTGATTTTGCTGGCCTGCTCCTATTCTAAAGAACAGTGACCATGGAATTTGTAGGCTTCAGAAGGAGGTGTAGCTTCTTGTCGAAGGTTTAAATGAATTGACTTATTGTGATTGAGTGGGCATTGGACATGCTGATTGTTAAGTAACATGATGAGGGTTGTCCAGACACAAACAGCTAATGACAGCATTGGAACTCCCCTTTAAGGATTAATGTTTGTTTGCATACGGGTCTCTCCCTTTACTTTGCATCTGGACTCACATGTGTTGGTTGGGTACATCATCACCAGTAGCTCATTATCAGTTCTACTCAGCAAAGATAGGTGAGAACATAAGACTGTTTGGTGCCCTTTGGACTGGCAGGGCACTCTGTATTTTGACAGGATGTCTGCTGAAGTTCTTGACAGTATTCAACTTGACCTTAAGGTCATTTTCTGCACCTCTTCTTTGGGTTACTGTGTTGTATGCTTCTTAAGGCGTTAGAGCAGCTCAATTGTTTACTGTCTTCTACAAATTTCCCTCTCCTAACTGTTGCTGCTGCCAGACTTGAGAAGTTCAGGTGTCTTTGAAAGTCTTCCTGAACAGTATTACATTTGATTCAAAGTATATGGGAGTTTGACTTCTTATCGGTCTCATATGACTCTGTGCTAGGCATGAGGGAGACTGTATGAGGAAATTTTTGTCTCGTGGGAGAGGTTCGCCTGTAATCTTGGGTTGAGATACAGAGTTTTTGATGCGTTTTCTCACTGTTGAGCTGCAGAAGCTGGAAGAACTGTACGAACAGAGGACTGGCCTTCCTGCTCCTGAAAAAATCAGCAACAGAAAATAGTGCAGGTTTTAGATACTTGTCTTGCCTTAGCTACTTTTACCCATTTTTATCTGGGATTGATTCATGTGCTTCAAGTGTGACGAAAAGTGTGCATGGGCTGTAGACTGTCAAACCCATAACCTGCCTATGAGCCCTACACTCTATTTCTTTGTACCAAACACTGGGCATAATGTCAAAAACCACTTTTGACACAGAGATAGATGTCCCTTCCTGCAAACAGTTTGAGAGATAACAACATTCCAAATTTGATAATCATGGAATTTGGTTCACATTGTGAGGCACAATAGCAAAATCCTCCCCACCCAAAGTCATGATCTTCTATTCTCAATTTGTTCACAGCAACAACTATCCTGACAATTTCAGTAGAGCTTGCAATCAGCTTTTATCCTTCAATTTTTGATCACCTCCTTAGTCAGAAGAAATATACTGCTGAGTTCTGCAGATGTATGAGGCTGGTTAATGTAGAAACAATTGAATACGGTATGCTCATCATTTGATATTGTTGAGAATACTATTTACATTTCTGATAAGCTATGTTTCTTAACAGAAATTCAGGACAGAGATTTTGTGTGATGGTTTTCACAAAACCTTGGGCAGATTATTATATACTTAACTAGACTGACTGTTGGGTAGTCAGAGAAGCTTATCACTGCTATCCATGATGAAGGTGATCGGTCTGATGCTTTGTGTGCAACTCTCATAAGGTTAGGACTACTCTAATTGTTGCATTACCTTCAAATTCTTGTTGTGGAGATTGCTCTGCAAAGTCATAAATTGATGATTGGGTCTTGTTTGTCTGTTGCCATGACATCACCAAGAATGTGCTTTTGGCCAATACAGAAGGTTGGTCGTCCTATTGCTTCTTCCACTTTACATGCCTTTAGATGATAATTTGATTTGATTCATGAAGTGTCAAGCCAAGTTCAAGTGGTTGAGACTCACTGCGTTCTTATGAAGGGTTGTCAGACTGAGCTACATGTCCAGCATAAGTAAGTGGCTAAACATGAATGGCCAAGCAAAGTCATGCGTGTTTCAAGTCAAGTTTAGAAGTGAATTTGTGTGAAGTTCCTCATGCATAATAGTGTTCTGTAATGCAGAATACGCACCTGCTGTAAAAGCTGATTCATGATCAATCCAATATGCTTTGGTAATATGAAATCATATTCTTGACTCAGGTATTGGTCCAAATATGATTACTTTGGGTATGATTGTTTTTTCCAGTGAAGTTTCAGATATGTAAAGTGCTTTGCAAAAGTGTCTATTTTTAAAATCCCACAATATGATGGCAGAGATGGTAGACATTGTGTATGTGTTATGTACAATTTCATATGTTATCACTCACTAGTAGCACATATGGCCAAATAAGAAGGCTAGCAAATATTGCTGAACCTTTTTATATTGGGAAACATAAACTTGAAATGTGTTTACAAACACAAAATATTACTTGAATATATACATAGGGTTTTCAAGACATCTTCATTTTGATGTAACATATGAGTGTAAAATTGGAATTGATATCTCCTGAGTCCCAATGTTCTATTATGTCAAACGTTGTATTTCATCCCATTGTCAATGTCATAATTTGTGAAGGCACTAATTTATAGGACATGATACTTGTGTGAAGAGAAGCATTCAATATACCACTTTTATACAAAAATAAACTAATAGGATCAAAAGTCAAGTAATGAAAATAAAACTTACAATACATGGATAGTTTAAGTTGTTCATAATTAAATTGGCAATACCATAATACTATATGTTATGTTATATGTCAATATTTTTGTGCGTGGGTTCAATGGTCTTATTCATTGTTTTACAGCATTTTATTCTTGGAGGATTTGGTACACATCTAATTTAATGCATCATTAGTTCCCTAAATTGGCCCTATTGACAATTAAAGTTCATGTGGGTGATTTATGTTAGTTCTTGATAGTATTTTGTTGGTTATTTCTCTTTCTTAATTTAGTTGGGTTTATTTTTTATTTTGGTTTTTTGGTTAAGTTTCTTGATGTTGGGAGGTCTTTGTTTCATTATGTTTGGTTTCATTTTAATTTTGGTGAACAAAAACTTTGGAGAGTGTTATTAGATTATATGCTCAATGAATGTAAGCATCATTGTTTGTTTGTTTGATTTCTTTGCAATAATTGTTCCACATTTTTACTTTAGTTGTTTCTTATTTGTAGATTACATCAAGTAGAAATTCATTTGTGAGGAGTTTGAGTGGCTAGAGCTAAAAAGCCTCTAGTTGTATTTTAAAACTTTATCAAGTGCAAAAGAAAAAAGAATCCAAAGAAAACATCTACAAGTTATAAAAGTGTGAAGAGAGATAAATAAAAAAAAATGGACAACGAAAATGGATTGTTGAAAGGAATGATAAACTCAAATTGTAATAAAATATTTGTTGTGATTTTAACATCACAATTTGCTCGATTAAGATTGCATTTTTTTTGTAGTCAAAGATTTGTGGAGTTTAGTGCATGAAAAAGCCTAGGGGAACATGATAATAACTTTGTAAAAGTTTGAGGTTGTGTTTTTGGTGCCTTTGATTGCAACTATGTCTTTTCAATGAAGATCACATTTTTAATAATAGCAATCACATAAATCAAAGATTGAATGTGAAAGATTTTGAATTAAAGGTCAAATGTCAAAAAAATCTTATTGTAAGAGCGTTTGGTGAAACCTCCAATTGAAGTTTAGCATAAACTTGAAGTGTTCATTTTGTTGTTTTGATCATGTTTTTTGTTGGAACATTTTTTGCATTGGGAGGATTAATTGCAAGGTGATTGAAAGCAAAGGGTAAACTTGAATCAAAACTTGTGCACAATTTTTTTGGAGTTGATTAACATTGAATGCAAAAGATGTTGATTTTGAAATGCTTTTGGGTTGTCTCCCAAAAAAATTGAAAATATTTTCAAATTATTTTGTTGAAGCTCTTGTATAGTCACAAACCCAACAATCCCAACCTAAAATTAAGTGAGGTTGCTAAGTAAAAAAATGCACAAAAATAAAATAAAAGTGTTTATTGTGGTATGCCTATCTTTAGGGAGAATTATTCTCCAAAGAATAAAATGAAAATCGTGAACATAAAAGATAAAAGAACAAAAAAATACTCATTGTAGTGCAAGAAGGTAATTATTGTCCTAAATCAACCACGTTACCCTTGTTGCAAAGTGTCTTACAAGGATAAAATGCCTTCATCTCCATGGACTACTTTCTCCATTACTAAAACTATCATCCAAAAGTAAATGTAAAATAAAAATCCAACAAGCTACAATCTTCTATATTAACAAAAAAGTAGATACATACACTTGTAAACACACAAATGAAGTCTACCTTCTTCCAAACACCATATCCTTTTGTATTCCAAATTTCTCCCAAATACATATCCAAAAAAGACTCAACTAATTTAAATAGAATAAGAAACCATAAACACATGGGTCTCTTCATCCTCTCCTAGATTTCCTCACCATATATTTCAAAATCAACTTACCAATTCACTTTTTAAGAAAATCTTCATATCTTCTCTTAAATTAGAAGGAATAATTTTCATGTATTCACTTTCTAAAAGAAATCATTAAGTTCTTAAAAAAATAGTGGAGATAGTAAACTATCCTTCTAAAATAATGAAGGAAAATTTCAAACACTCATATTTATTACCAATAAATTGAATTACTAGATTATCACATTAATATTTTTCATTGTAATTCTACTCCAAAATTAAAATCTAATTATTCTATCGCAGAGGTAATTCAAACATGATATTTACCATCTTAACAATGCCCACCAAAATTTTGATTTGAAAAGCTTTAGGCCTTACAAAACAAATGCCATATGTGCCATTTCCCAATCTCAACTTTTCATTTGAATGTAATATATGCCACATATTTTACATTATAATGGATGAAACCACAAAGTTTGTAACCATGTCATTTGAGCTATGACTTTTGTGTGAGAAAAACCACATTCTTTCGCAGTAGTTTGAAACATTTTTTCTACCAACTCTAAAGGAAATTGAATGTGAAAATTGTCATTGAACAAATTTGAACAATTTTTTTTTCCAAGCTTGGATATTTAAAATGATGAATTTTTTACGGGAAAGAAATATTAGGAGTTTGTACTTGGTGAAAAGTAAAAACTTATTCTCCTAGGAATTCCAATTGTTCAATAGCATCAAACCTTTAAATTTTGGGATGAAAAAAGCAAGCGGGTTTTGTATTGATTATAGTTTTATTTGATTTAATGATTGTGCATATGCAAGATGCAAAATCACCCAAGCAAACTTGAAATACATCAATATAAAAATGTATAACACCCATATCCATGCACATAAAATGTAATTTAAGCAAAAGTTATATAATTTGTAAAAAAGAATATATTGGATATATATGATTATTATGTGAATGTAAAACCCTACCAAATTTTTTGCGTCTATTGGAGCAATCTAATGGTTGTGATTATGGTCTTAAAAAAATTATAGTTGGTTTCGAACTTCAATTGCAATTCAAAAAACAATTATTGACTTGAACATGAATTGATAATCCTTCATATTAATGAAGGGATGAGAGTTGTCAATAGTTCAATCATAAGAAATTTGCAAAAAAAATGTTTAGTATTCAAATGTTGGCATAGATAAAAGTGGCAAATCATCATTTAAAAATTGTTATGGACAATGTCCTAGAAATCATGGTGGACGTCACCAATAAAAATAAGGTCAATCCTATGAAAGTGGATGAAATGACCTTAAAAGAAAGGGGAGTCGAAGGCCATGGTTGAAATCACAGAGGTTAATAATTAGGTAATAGTTCAAATTGTTATTACTAGGGAAAATTTAGATACATGAAAAAACTTACTATAAAAAAACATGAAATCAAGAATGGGAAGTTGTAACACTTTGATAATTATGCTTTAGGAAGTGACCAAGGCGATAAACAATTATATGTCATGTAACACATGCTTGGTTTAATGACAAAAAATCTACCAAATTGTAGTAACACCTAATATGTAGACTTAGGAACTTCAAGCCACATGACTTGCCATGGAGAATGATTTAAAGATGTGAAGGATTTGAAAACATTAGGTTATGTGGAAATCCCAATGATACTACACATCCCATTACACAAATTGACAAGATGAACTATTATTTGTGCAAGATGGACAAACAATGTATTTAAAATATTTATTTCAAGTGTACTTGAAAAAAAATAAGTGACTAAAATTAATGTTATTTTAATTATTATTTTATGTTTAAAACTATATTATAGAAAATTTATACTTTTCTTTAGCAAATTATGATTTTTAAATTTTCTTTTAAATATTATAATTTGATGTTGTTGATCCACAAAAAAATTAAATAGTTACAAGTAATGATGTAGTGAAGATTCCAAAATATAATTCAATATATAGTCTTTAATGCATTTAATTTTCCATTGCATATTTGCATCTCTTCATGAAAATAAATACAAAGTTGGGTCCATAAGCAAATAAAAAATAAAAAATTCGTTAAATATTCCTTGGAACAAAAATGGTACATATGTTTCAACCCTTCCATTCAAAAGTTACAAGTGAGTAAATAATTGACTTTTATGAATCAAGTAGTTGGTATTCACTAATGAATGTAAAAATTTAAAAGCTTTAAATGGCAATGTTTCACAAAATGTAAAACAATAATCACATTTAATCTACTTCTTTACTTACCTACCTAACTATTTATAGGTAATGTTGTATGGCATGAAGGGAACATTTTTCCTTTCCAAAAGTTTATCTCATATTGTTTGTTATCCTTTTAAATTTTTAAACAATATAAGTAGGTGTATTACACACATTCAAAAAACATAAGAAATATTCCAAAAGCAAGTGCCATTTGGGATATCATCATTAAGCTAATAAAAAAGGCTCAACCTTAAAGGCTAAACTCAAAATGAAATAGGATTTTTAAAACTAAGTGCCATGTGGCTTAAGTTTAAATTGCCACTAAGTGGTTTATGTTTGTGCTTAACCTATGTATGTTCCATGTTGTTTAGGTCTTGGTTTAATCTAAGTGCCATGTGACCTAGGTCTAGTTTAGGTGCCACACAGAGTATTAGGGCTTAGGTCTTATAACCTAAATGCCATATGGTCTTATAGGCCCAAACTAGATGCCACATGGCCTAATAACCTAGGAGCCATGTGTCATAACTTAGGCTACCTAGTTTTAGGCTTAACCTAAGTGGCCTAAATGCCATGTGACCTAACCTGACATATGTTTAAATGGCTTATGTACATGTCTAGTACATGCATAGGTGGTATAGCTTAAGTACCGTGTGCTTAATTGACCTAGTTTTCCTGACTCTAGGCTTAGTTTAGGTGCCACACGGCTTAACTAAGCTTAGGCTACCTAGCTTTAGGCATAGCTTAAGTGACACATGGTAACACAAATTGATTAGCTAATTGAATTAACTAATATAACTATCAATAATAAAAAATCATTGGTCAAAAAAATTAAAAAATCATTAATAAAAAACCATTAGTCAAAAAGATCATTGGTTAATTTGGACACATTATCAACTTTGACGAACAATCAAATTAAACATGTTCAAATCAATTATCTATAATAATTAACAAGTCAAGTTGGTAATGTGCAAAACACAACTTTTTTTACTAAACTTTTTGCTAGAAAAAACCATGATTTCTCATATTATGGGGAATGTCTTTTTTTTTTGCTTACTAGGTTATTATGTGGGATGATGCTTTTAAACGATGGCATTCCCACGCATATCCTTTTCAAGGTGACATCCCTCCCTTTGGCTACCACATGGGAAGGCCTTATTTTGGGATTGCCCTTATTTTTGGGCATTATCCTACACATAAGAACTTGTTTGATTTTTTGTGTTATTGTAAGTAGCTTATAGAGTGTAATATGATGATGGGCTTTTTAAAAATGTAATGTTGGGGGAAATAGGCATTACATTTTTCAAAATTTTACCATCATTTTTTACTTTTTTTCCCATGATACTCGAGAGGTACCCATTAGGTTTCACAAGAAAAACAAAACCTATGGTGGTTTTTATGTTAAATAAAACCCTTGGTGGCTTTACCTAAATGTAAAATATCGCAGTACTTGAACTGATTCGGTGTTATTATATTATTTCTTAAATTGCCGAAATTGTTAGAAATTTATTGGCCCAAAATGCTGAAATTTGAAATTTTGAAAATGTCCATTGTTGAAAGTTTTGGAAACCTAATGAAACTGTTGTAGATTGTCGTTTTTCTTGACAAGAAATCATGTTTAAGAAGCTTTTGAAGCCAAAATAAAAGACCCGCAACAATTTACCGCAACACCCCATGAAAGCTCCTATCCGAATGTCCTTGTGAGTAAAACCTTAACAAAGCAAATTAAGAAGCCTTTCACAAGTGTAAAGGCAAAATGCTAGTGCAAAAACTCATGTTGGCATGGAGTCTAGTGATTTTTTAAGAGCTTTTTAGACTCTTCTCAATGTCATTCCTACCTTTTGTTGCACAAGTTTGAATGTTGAATGGGAAGCTATAAAAAACAATTGTACTTGATATGGATCTCAAAAAGAACCAAGTGAATGGCAATTAGTTTGGGTCAACGAAACCGTTACACAAGAAACTAGGTTCAACTCCTCCAAATATTTATCAAACTCCACCCATAGGGGCTTTAAACATTAGTAATTCTTCTTATGTGAGTCCCAATGTGGTCCTTCCAATGGTATCTTTGACAACCGAAGTGCATGTGAAGCAATTGATAACAATCAAGGTGCATTCCAAGTAGCTAGACTCAGGTTCTGTTGATTCGCTAGGTACTACCAACAAAGATCGAGTTCCAGTTTTAACTATAGAACTTAGTAGATCATTGCGCTAGCATTGAGTCCCATTAGATCTTTCTTCCCTTCTTCTTCTTTTTCTTCTTAATGTTGAAGATCACTTGTAGCAACATACCTTACCATATCCAACTCGATTCACACCTTTTTGCCATCATCATCACCCACCACCATTGGAACATTCGCCATGCAATTCTTTCACAATTGAAGGGATTAATCATCACCATTCAATTTTAGTTCCAAAGTCCCCAAAATATGTCGTTTGCCCATTTGCCTCACTTAAAAATTATCATTGTTAACTAATCGATCCCATCCACCAACATTTGTAAGTCCAACATATTTAACATGTCTATGTAGAGGTTTAACACTCACATCGATGCATTGCATTTCTTGGCATATCGGCCACCCAAGAAAACCTCAAGCCTACAACCATTCGACCATGTTGCATCAAATAACTAGAAGAACAACAAGCATAGTCAATCACGTTTGTTGTGAGGAGAATGTCCAAGCCACTAAGATCAAACAAGGCAACCTTTACAAACTCGGATCCAGAAGGAGGCAAGCCTAGAGCCTAAGCCTAGAGCCTAGAGTTGAAACTTGGGATGGCAAAATGTTTTTTCTACTATACACATTCAAGTAAAACCCAAGAATTTAATTACAAAATTAATGTTGTACCAATAAACCTAAAAGCAAACATGGGGATGGATGTAAACATTCATCTTCATTATGGATGAATGATTTTTTTCATTCATCTAATGTATGGATGAAAAATCTAATTGCATTTAGTATACTTTTTAATAAATAGAACTTCCATCAAAATTATGAATGAATGTTTTATTTTATCATCAAATTTTCATGGATAATTTTTTTTCCATGATTTTAATCAACTAGAACTTCATGAAACACAATCTAATTGTATATGATATAACGTTTGTTGAATAATATAATGTACATTCCATTATAGATGTATTTCATGGCTATAATTTAAAATGCCATTATTTTAAAAATGTCTTAACTATATTACCATTATTATGTTAACATCCACCCCATGGTCATTGTTGTTTTTAAAAAAAAAGTTAAATAAAGATTTTTTTTTCCGAGGGCAAACTAACCCATGGGCTTTTTCCTCCCCCTCTTCTAAAGGTGCCACAACTTTTTTCAAACCTATTTATAACTATCATTGGCAATAATGGGAGTTTTTTTCCTCATTCTTTGTCAAAGGTGCCATGACTTTTAAAAATTTAACCAATGTTGTTGACAACAATGGGTTTTGAATGTTTTAGCTATTTTAAAACTATGTAACGTCATTAATGATAATGAGTTTTTGAAATAAAATAAAATAAAGTTTTATGCACCTTAATTAACTTTTTTTAAACAACCTATTATCATAAATGACAATAGGGTTTTTTTAATAATTATTTATTTTCAAGGCACCCCAATTTTCCAAAAGTAAATATATAATGTCATTGACAAAAATTGGGCGGGGGGAGGGGGGGTGACACTCCTTCAATGACAATATTTATTGAATTACTTAACATTGTTCATGAAAATGATTTGTTAAACAAAATTTTTTAAATAATTTTGGTCCCATCATCATATTTTCCCTTATTATCACAACTTCATTATCCATCATTATTAAATGACATTCAAGTTTGAGATATTATATTTGGACAACAAATGAGGATGGATATAATAATTTTGAATTTATTTATTTTCCAATCATGGTTGAATTTCATCCAATGGTTTATTTATTTAATCCAAATCATAAATGAAATTCATCCATGCAAAATGTCATTCATCATTCATCTATGGACATATTCATCCATCTAGGCACATTAAAATCACATTAAACTTTAAGTTCCAAGCTCAAAGCTCCAAGTTCAGGCTTCATGTTCATGCACAAGCCATTTTCGATCCAAAAGCAACCAATGTTTATTTATGCTAAACACTCTACTCCTATTATTGGTGGTGAACATAAAAAAAAGTTGTGAATTTTTGTTGTTAGGTGGATGGGTTGGGACTATTTAGGAGAAAAAAAAGTGATCCAAGGCATTGCATCTTCTTAAGGTGCATCCTTTCATGATCAAACTTATGATTGTTGTTGTATTTTTACACATTACACATAGCTACATGTCTTGAATGTTGTTGTGGAATATTATTCAATCTTTGTTAAATTCATAAACAATAGATTCGGCATTGCTGCAAGGGTGTGTTTTCTTCTACAACTCAGTTGTAGTCATTCTTTTAGTTTGTAGCATGTTTTGACTAGTGTTTGGAACTTGTTTCTAGTACAAGTTGCAGAACAAATATAGATTCATCTTTGGAGACCTACTTTTGATGTTTTGGAGATGGTTTAATGAGAGAAATTTGCATTATAATAGTGGAGAATGGTCCTTTTTGCTTCATTTTTCTACATAGACTACTTGTGTATGTTTGAGGATGGCATGGCTATTATGATAGTATCTTTTTGGGGTGAAATAACTTGAAAACTAAAGAAGTTATTGTGCTAAAATTGCAACTAGTGGTGGTGGTGCCCATGGTTGCAAGTGGAATGATTTCATCACATGGGGAATGAAGATTAAAAATATGATAAGAAAACTTGGATCTATGTTTGTTTTGTAGTGTAAAAATTGGGTAGTTAATGGATGTAACAGAGGTGGCAACAACAACATCAGTGGCAACAACATTGGCGGTAGTAACCTTAGCGACAACAACATCGGTGGCATCAACAACATTGGTGGTAATAATAGTAGCAACATCAACAATGGCAACAATAACAATGCGAACAATAGAGAACAATTTTTACCAGGTTCAACTAGGACTTGCCATCAAAAACCCTTATTTTATGTAAAACTCAAGTATTCTTCAAGTTAAAATTAAAAAGTTTTTGCATGGTCCTGGTTAATCATGTGTATGGAAATTTCTCAATATTCATCAGAGTTATTCAATAAGTACACATGATTAACTAACACATGTTTTTTAGTTAATCAGGCTTGGAAACGGATAACTTGAAAAGAAATATTTCAATCTTCAATTTGATATTCATATTTCAAAACTTTAGTACATATTAGAGCTGATTTTGAGCTGAGTATTTGTGAAAGTTTCGATAGTTAAACATGACAATGGGCATAACTGCCCATAATTTTCATGTTCATAATGTAATTGAAGGGTTAAATACCACCTTTTATGGCTTGCATCAGTCTATTCCTACTCTAGACATTTACCTTGGAAATTGCAAATGTTAAAATCATCATCCTAATGATCATTCCAAAACATTACAGATCCTATTAAACATGGGTGAAACCACAAATGTGAGGCTTTAGGTTATTCATTTTGAAATCAATATTTGGATTTTGCCCATCCTCAATTTGTTGTTTAATGACTGTTGTAGTCCAATAATTAAATTGTATTTTGAACGCATGCTTTAATGGCCATTGTAAAATGACATTTGTTGGTTAGAGAACACTAGTGTAATTTGTTGGAATAAATATCACCAAGATATTTGGGTGTGTTTCTTTCATCCAATTTAGAAAATCGTGGCCCTTATTCATAGACCAACAATCCAACAACCACACCATCTTCTAATTTTCTTGCAATTCTAAGTGGCAAATTTGAATGTGCAAGTATGGCAACAAAATCTTATGGACGAATTGCTTTGTTGTTTCCAATGTTGACCAATGGTTTTCACTAAATGTAAAATCCCAACCTAAATTCATGCATTTGTTTTTTTCCCTCATTAAATGGTGGTAGACAATGATGAATAATGCATGTGAACATAATCTAAAGGGGAAGTAAAAAATCATTTGCAACTGAAGATATAACCATTGTAATTTGTCATTTGTCTTCAACCTCTAAAACTTGAATGTGTTTTGATCCTTTACTTTCCCAGGTCCTTTCTCTTATTGTTGGGACGAAATGAACACCTATCTAGTCACTATTAACAACTAGGGTTGGAGGAATGTTATAAGCCTTCAATAGGTAAGTTATTTAATAAGCCATGTTGCATCTTTGTTTTGACCAATTAGGTGGTAGTTTACTTGTTGTTGTTGCAGCCATTTTGAAAGACCAATTCATGTATTGTTTCATGAATTGATAAGTCCATTTTCTTGTGATTGTAAACCCTCTAGGGCCTTTTTGTAAGATTTTAGATTTTTTTATCATTCCATGGAAAATAGGTTGCACAATGCCAATTGAAAGTGGCTTTCTAGCTTTTCTCATCTTTCGTAACATGACAACAAGTGAGTCACAAACTTCTTGATAGCCTTCCAATACATGCATAAATTATTTATTGGATTTCACTATTGTCCCAACTTCCATTGCTTGTTTATAATTTGGTTTTAATTCACATCTTGTTGTGAACCACTCCCATAAGCATGCCCTATTCAATTTTTCATAAGGACTTGGCATGTTGGGCCTTTTGAATGTTGTTTTCAGAAAGTGTAATGCTTCGAATTATTACCATTTTTTTTATTGTAACTATAATGGGAGGCCACAAATGAAGTTGAAACAAGTTTGTGTAAAGTCCTCTTTTCTTTGACCGTTCCCATCGTCCTTTATAGGTGATAATCATTTCCTCTTCTACTGTTTCTTGTCATTAGTAGGTTCCTCATCCTTTTTCTTTATCTCTTGTGAAGATAATATTGTAGCTACAACTTTTCTTAGCTTGCCAACATGATGCTTCTCTGGTTTGTTGACAACCAATAACTTTTGAACAATTTGTTCGTTGAAAATTTGTACATCACATTTCAATTTTGCTTTTCTTTCCTCACATGTAATGCTTTTGAACATTGTTGTAAGTAGTCTTTTTTTGGCCATTTTGGACATTTCAAGCCTCTACCAAAAGGTTTGTAAATCACAAAAGAGAATCCCCACCAAAACCTTCAACATCACTTAAAAAAACTCTCGTGAATATTTTCTTAAAGTTGCTACTTTTTAAGTTTGTTGAGAAGGAAATTAGGAAGGAACAACAATTAAGATTATGAAAGTAAATAATTTAATCAATAAACATAATAATTGAATATAACTCCAAGTGGATGAAAATTTATTTTTACATTTATCCATGCTGAAAATAAAAATATTTTTTACAATTTAAATCAAAATATTCAAAAAAATATTTTATGTGCCAAAATGCATTTTGATAAATAAATAAGTTATTCAGCACTAAATTGCCAAATTTGTTTGAGTACTATGGTATGCGATAGGTTGGAAAAATACCTTCCATAATTTGGAAGTTACCTTTTTATTTTATTTTTAAATTGCATATTTTTCCTTTCATTTCTTTTACATTACAAATTTGTTTTTTTACAAACTACGTTACATCTATTTTGATTCTACATAATAAAAGAAGTTTATCCCTTTCTCTAGTGTGTACATATTACATGCATAGTTGGTAGCAATACCATCAACCGTTAGTTTGAACAAGAAGCTAAATAAGGCAAAATAAGTTAAATGGTAGGTAAGGCCCATGGATAGGGGTGTTAGAAGGTGCCCACCCAAGGCAATAACCAAGGGTAATGTTGAATTTTTGCCCCTATTTAAAGGCCTTACAATGTGTAATGACCTATTGCGTGTGTGAAAAAAAAATGGTGGGCCTTTATGAAATGTATACAAGTTGCCCAAAAAAGTAAAATGACCTCCCATGTTAGTAGGGAATCTTATGGATTTAAGGCACCTTCCCAATACATTAAGAAATCTCTAAGATGTAATTACATTTATCAAAATGATTGAATGAAAAAAAGAAAGAAATTCTATGCATAATGATCAATTGTTGCATCAACAAAAAATAGAATAGATAACATCTTTGCATAGGAGGAAAAGATAAAAAACTAACCATAAAACAAACAAAATTTGGCACAAAATGCAATAAGAAGAAGCATGGCCGTTGTTACTATTACATGCAATGAGTGAGTCAATGGGGTTAACTAGCATCACAAGGAATGCCAAACACGTGAGTGGGCAAATGGGATAAGATGAAATCCAAAGCAATTGGGCAATGAATGTCTTTGAAACAACATTAGAATGTATGTGATTAGAAATGAAATTCAATGTGGAATTGGGAACAATGGATTGGATGTGTTTAGGAAATTTCATTAAAGGTGATGAGTGATTTTACAAAAAAAAGGAAAGAATTATAGAAAAAGATGGTTGATTATGATTAATGGAGATGGATGAGATTTTTCCAATTCAAGAAAGAGCGGTGCTTTGTCTTTTAGTCTTGTACTTGGTTTAATGCCTTTGTTTATGCTTTTGTGTGCCTTTGGAATGACATTGGAGATGGTGATTGTGCCTTCTAGAAGTTAGGTTTTCACTACTCAAGGAGATGATTTTTTGTTTACTTTAAAAGGCTTGGTTTTATGGTGGAAATGTGAGGATGGTTTGGGTTATCAACTTTTGTTGGTTTTTGCATTATAATACCTATTTTGGGGGATGATGTGTATTTGGTGTGCATTCTTGATGTGAAAATACAAGCAACATATTGTATGAAGAAGATTTTTGTGATAACATGACTTTTTAAATGCTAGTTATGAGTATACATCATCACCTTTAACAAGAACTATTTGTTTTAATTGTTTGTTGTGTTTGAAAGTTCTTGATACAATTAGTGCTGTACTATGCATCAATATGAAAAAAATATTGGGGGAAAATGATGACAATTAAGAGAAGTTTGACCTTGTGCTTCTTGGCATGTAGGGAGTGAAGCAAAGGAAACAACTCAATTGATTAGTTATGGAGTTATGGTCTTAGAAAAGTTTACAAGAAATTTATCACTTGGATATCCTTAATAATTTGTTCATCTATTAGAGGTCAAGTCAAGGTTTCAAAGAGAAGATGCATTAGTTTGGGGCTTGAACATCTAGACAAATAGTAATTCAATTGGGTGGCTTAAGCTTCATGCATTTATGTGATTCACTTGAACTTGGCACATAAGCACAATCCTGGGCTTATGAGTTCTTGTTAAATAGTTAACATCCTATGTCAAAGATATTATTAACAAGCTCTTGGGCTTTTCATTTCAAAATGAATCCCTAGTTAGCCCATTAACTTCAAGTTCATTAAGCCTATGCTTAACTTGCAACACTTACCATTAGAGTACCTTCTTTTGATTTTTGGGAACAAAAAAATGTGATCATGCTTGTGCCTTAAGCGAGCTAATGGTTAGCTTTTTTTCTTGCTTGGAAGCCCATTGTTTATTGAGTTCCAAGCTAAGAATAAACTTAAGGACTACTCATGTGCCCAACTTAATTGACATTTATGGAACAAGGGAAGAGTTGTCATAGTTGATTTGCATTACATGCAAAATAAAGGATAAAAGTTCTAAGAAATGTATTTCTAATCATCAAAACCTTGTAAAACTTTATTTATAAAACACATCACATATTCGGAAAATGTACATAGGTATTAAAAACAAGGGATAATTTAAAAGGTGTAAACTTAGTACAAACCAAATGTTAAAAACTCTCCATTTCAACAACCAACAACTTTCAATAGGTCAACTGTGGCAATGGGGGGTGTGTCATGAAGGGGTGGAAGTTAAGAAGTAGTTAGGCCTATTGCTACTACCAAACTTAAGATGGAGGATGCTTGCATCCTTTGCAATGTAATTGAAATTCTTTGATGGAGAAAACTAACCAAGATAGAAAGCGGAGGGCCCTTTAGATTCGTTTTAGGCTTTAAATAACATTGACATACTTGTATAAGAACACATTAGCCTCTTTGTGTAAACATCCAAATACTTCAATTGCTAGAAGAAAAAATCAATTGGTGGGGTGTCGATTGTAGTAGCTTCTTTTTTTGGCTTGAGTTGCATCAGACGCAACAAATCTTTGAATTGTGCAAGATTGTGGAAGTAGATCTACATGCATCGTTGATTCATTCTATGAATGCTGAAAAAACATAGAAATATCATAAGGCGATGTTGTGATTCATTAGAGACTATAATCTAGATATTAAGGTGATTGTAGCATAAGGGTCACTTGACGTGGATAGGGATATGTGCAAGGAAATATTCAATGAATATGCCCAAAGTGATCCATATAAGTTCTAGAGTTTTTACTTTTGTGTTACAATATTTAGTAGCCTCCTCTTTTGGTTACATGTCATCAATAGATGCACACAAAAAAAAAAGAAAAAAAAGGCAAAGTAAACATGAAACTAGAAAAAGAGCACATGGTAATAATGCCAACAAAGATCATGAAAGCTTAAGCGCAACAAAATAAATCATCATGTCCTTGCAAGGGCACAAGTACACACAAAAACAACATCATGAAAATAAGACTTAAGAGTACAAGGGAAAAAAAAAAATCAGAGCAAGAGGACATGCAAAAGAGGAAAAAAAACCATCATGAAAGTTGAAAGCCCGCAAAAAAGAAAAAAAAAAGAAAAAACAGTATCAAAATGCAGGCACCACAAAGATGATGCATATATACCTTGAAAGCAAAAGAAGAGAAAATCCAGAAACATGCTAAAAGATGCCCCCCGCAAAAAAACCTAGCTTTTCTTTATGCCCCAGAATGCTCTATGTTAGGTGCATTCAGATTTTCAGCCCCTCCACTTGGTCTATCAGCCTTTTGAGGGGATATTCAAATGGGGAAGGGTCTATTAAACACAAACCCTTCTCCTACACATATTTTCCCCAATACTCTTTACAACATAAACAGGTTAAACCCTTAGAATTAGGCCCCCTTTACACTAGGAGTCAGGGCCAAAAACTTTAGGCCAACTTTGGGCATTTTTGGGTTGCAAATTGGCCCCAAGTTATTAATAAATGCTAGAACATTGACGTCAGGATATAATAAACATTGGCCCCAAGGGTTGCAAATTGGCCTCCCAAATTTGATGGTATCTTTTTTCCAGCCTTGGGGCCAATACAAGACCATAAAGTTCAGCATTTATTTGTACTAGGGCCCTTGACTCTTAGTGTAAAGCCCTTGGGGCTGATTTCAACTTTTGCATCAATAGGAACTAGTGTGGGCCTCGTGCATAATGCACAGGTGTGTTATATACCCCCCCTCGGTCCTTCCCATTTTCCACTTCGGTTCTTCTTTACCCCGTCGACCCCCCCC
>Ga0116227_10009143_pt1 | contig 18169 bp, 14 predicted proteins | sample S1TSphgellanicum_FD_89693 | JGI IMG/M metagenome (GOLD analysis project Ga0116227, IMG submission 89693) | Host-associated microbial communities from peat moss isolated from Minnesota, USA - S1T2_Fb - Sphagnum magellanicum MG | ecosystem: Host-associated > Plants > Peat moss > Unclassified... | reverse complement strand
CCTTGGCCTTGCCGATGAACAAGGGCGCAGCATTCACGACCGGCAAAGCCCCATCGTCATGACATCCCTTTCCATCACTCATGCCACCACAGAGGCCGAGCTTGCCGCATGCTTCGAGGTCATCCGGCAGTTGCGCCCTTACCTGACCTGCGCCGAAGACTGGTGCTCGCAGGCCACGGCGATGCGCAGCGATGGCTATCGCGTGATCGCCGCGCAGCGGGAGGAGCGCGTCGTGGCTCTGGCCGGTTATCGGCTGCAAACCAATCTTGTGCACGGGCATTTTCTGTTCGTGAACGATCTGGTGACGCTGGCGGCGTGTCGCGGACAAGGGCTGGGTTCGGCCCTGCTGCGCGCGCTTGACGGCATCGCCCATACCGCCGGTTGCGACCGGCTGGTGCTCGACACCGCGCTGGCCAACCATGGCGCGCGCAGTTTCTATCGCCGGGAAGGCCTCCATGAGGTGATCGCCGGTTTCATCAAACCCGTGGGGCAAGCCGCATGACCCGTATTCTTCAGATCACCTGCAGCCCGCGCGGGCGCGAGTCCCACAGCACATCGCTCAGCGACGGCGTGGTGGACCTGCTGTTCAAAGCCTATCCCGACGCGACGCTGGCCTGTCACGACCTGTGCGACCCGGCTTGCGAGCCCATCGATGCGACCTATGCCACCCATCTGGTGGCGGGCCGCGATGAGAGCGATCCGATGTCGGGCGCGCTGGAGCGCTCGGCAGCCGCGATCTCGCAGCTAATGTCGGCGGACATTGTCGTGATCGGCACGCCGATGCACAATTTCACCGTGCCTTCGGTGCTGAAAGGCTGGATCGATCTGGTGGTGCGGGTATTCCACACCTTCACCCTGACGCCCAACGGCAAGGTCGGACTGGTCAGCGACCGCCCGGTCTACATCGCCATCGCTTCGGGCGGGGTGTTTCACGGCAAAGGGGCCAATCAGCCCGACTTTCTCACCCCCTATCTGACCGCCGTGCTGGGCTGCATCGGCCTGACGTCGCTGCATATGCTGCCGCTTCAGGGCACGGCGACAAAGCTGCAGGAGGAACTGGCGCAGCAAAAGCGGCAGTTGCTCGATCAAGCGGAACGCATCATCGGCACGCAGGCAGGGGCCGTCCTTTGGCAGCAGCCGGACACCGCGACCGTGTTACACTAGGCGATTGACCGAGGGTCCCAGCCCTATGCCCCAGGAGGCGAGCGCATGGCTGGACGATGAGTCCGACAGACAAATCGGCTGCCGAACGCAAGCAGACCTTGGCAGAAGCTAAAGGCAACTAACACGCGATGATTTTTGCCTGTCCTGAGTTGGGCTACAAACTCGTTACGCTGTCGCTGTTATCGGTAGACGTGATTCACTCGTCAATCCTAATCCTGATCAAGCGAGCGGCGCCTTCACCGGCGCTTTCGAGATAGCTGGGATCGCGGTGAAGCAAGACAGTCGCGAACCCGCCATCGAGCAGCAGCATCATTTCGCGAGCGAGTTCACCTGCCTCGCTCTCATCCAAGCGCTGCGCGAAGGTGAGGGCAAACCACATCTCGACGCGCTTTTTGTGCCGGCGACCAGCAACCATTGCCGGATGGCCGGGGCGGTCGACCAGCTCGACCGAGGTGCGCAGGAAACCGCATCCTTTCCATTTGGGGTGGCGCGCTGCAGCGGCGAGCTGGTGGAAGATCGCAGCGACTTTCTCGGCGATACCGCCGTCCGCTTCAGCGTACCAGCGCTGGAAGAGTGCGAGATTGGGTTCGTCGCGCGCCTCCAGATAGGCGGTGATGAGATCGTCCTTGCTGCGGAAATGGTAATAAACGCTGCGCTTCGTCAGTCCGGCTTTTTCCGCGATCGCGTCGACACTGACGGCCTTGACCCCCAGCGCCTGGAACAGGATCGCAGCAGCCTTGAGAATGCGTTCGCGAGCGGGCAGAAGGGGCTTGGGCATCAGCCAAGTATACCGATCAGTGAATATACTTGAAAGCCCCGCAACGTTACCCTCAGCTGATGGTCAACTTGTCCTTATCCATTCCGGCAAACGTGAGGCAACCGGTCACGATCACCTGTAAGGATGGCGTAGTCCTGGGCGGGCATCTTTGGCTGGGAGCGGGCAGCGCTTCCGTCGGCAGCGTGGTGTTGAACTGCGCTACGGGCGTCCTGGCCAGCTATTATCATCGCTATGCGGGTTTTCTTGCGAGCCATGGCTACGATGTCCTGACCTATGATTATCGCGGCATTGGCGCGTCGCGACCAGAAAGGCTGCAAGGTTGCGGCTTTCGCTGGCGCGACTGGGGGATGCGGGATTTTGAGGCTGCGCTCCGCTTCATACGCGCAGCGCGCCCTGAACAGAGGATCGATGTTGTCGGGCACAGCATCGGGGGTTTCCTTCCCGGCCTTGCACCCAGCGCGCCGCTCATCAAGCGTATACTCACAGTCGGCGCGCAATATGCCTGGTGGGGCGATTATGCAGCGGCCTCGCGGCTGCGGCTTTTCGCAAAATGGCATATTGCCATGCCGGTGATCACCAAGCTCCTTGGTTACTTTCCCGGTCGCAGACTGGGCTGGCTCGAGGACCTCCCAGCCGGCGTCGCGAACGAATGGAGTTTTCGCGGGCAGAGGTTCGAAGACAGCTTTCCGCCTCGTGATCGCGAAGTCATGCGGGATCGCATGGGTAGCGTGACAGCGCCGATCCTGGCAGTTTCGCTCACTGATGACGACATCGGCACGACCACAGCCGTTCGCCGGGCGCTCGGCTATTATGCCGGCGCAGACCGTATCATCGTGCAATTGCAACCGTCCGATTTAGGCCGCGAGGCTATCGGCCATTTTGCGCTCTTCCACGACAGTCACGCCGATGGTTTCTGGGCTGACTCGCTACGGTGGCTGCGGGACGGCGAGAATCCATGGCATGACCGGGTCGTGCCGCTTTCGCCATCATCCCGCGAGCGCGGCTAAGATGGCGGCCTGCCTTGCCACGTCAGCAACGCCAAAGCTCTTAGCGAGGCCTGCATGATCGAGACCGTCGAGTTCATGCCATGCCGCTTCCTGGGCGTCATCGCCCGCCATCGGCTCGCCGGATATCCAGCGACAGAGCACGGCAATCAGAACGTAATGGACATGAAGTTAACCAGTAGCGGCCCGGTCCATCGCATCAACGGCAGTGAAGACCGGCCCTGCTTCGGCGCGAATCCCCGTCTCATCCCAGAGTTCACGGACGGCAGCCTCCTCAATCGTCTCGCCGTGATCAATCTTGCCACCCGGGAAACCCCAAAGGCCGGCGATGACGGCGGCGATCGTTGCGGGGACCGGATGAGGAAATCGAATGCCAGACATACTGGAGTGTTGATTGCCACTGAGATGTGACCCGGGGAGCTGATAAGTTTCCACTGAGAATTGACCCATGTTTCCCTCCCCTCCGGCTGTCAGTCGGAGGGTCTCGGAGTGATCGACATGGACTTACTCAGTGTGATCCGCCGATGGCATTTCCGGCAGGAGATCTCCATTCGGGAGATCAAGCGACGGACCGGCCTATCGCGCAACCCCTGTTGAATTTCGCTTCCACCGCGCTCGTCGCCTTTATGACAGGCAGCATAAGCTACGCTGCTGGCAGAGGTATGAAAAATCAGGAATGGCATCTGGCTCTACGGCGCGAGAAGATCGCTTTGCGCCAACGCCTTTATACCGAATTTCTGGCCGAGACCGAAAGGCTTACGCTTCTGAGCATCGAGGAGAAGGCCAAGGATGCCACCGAGTTTAACCTGGTGGTCGCGAAGTGGGCAGAAATTGAGCTTGTTGCGGCCACAGAGGTCCGGGTGTCAGGCAAGAAACTTCTAAGCCAGATTCTTGATGCCCATGCGATCGGTGCAAAACCGAATGGGGATCTGTTTCCCCTCAAATCCGCCTTCATTGACTGCGTCCGCGAAGAAATTGCAGCTTTGGATGCTTTGAGCCCAAAGCCTAGGATAAAATTCTCATGGTTTCTTCAGGGCAATGCTTGAACCCGCTTGAACGTCCGGCACCAGTGCCAGACCTTATAAAAGGTGCGCCCCGCCAGACAACTGGTCGCCCCGATCCATCAACAATTGAGGTTGGCCTTCATAGCCTCGCCGGGCATGAACGTCAGCTTCTCGCTCGCATCGCTCGTCGTGACGACTCTCGTCCCGTGCACACACAATCTAACTGCGGGGAGTTTGTCGAGCAGATAGCGATCGAGGCCGTCATGACCGCACCATCGCACCCGTTCAGCTGGTAACCCTCCATCGCGCTTCGCCCTCCCCTCAACCTACAGGAATTGCCGCCCGGAGAAAAACTGCTCATAGCAGCTCAGCTGTAGCGCCTGACAACCATATCCCCGAGAGCAATTGCCGAAGATTGCCATGATGGCATACCCTCTTCGTCCTAAGGACGAAGAGGGTATGCCATCACCTGAAAAAGTCAACCCCTACCTCACCGGCGTTAGGCTCTTGACAAAATAACCAAGGCGAGGCTACCCTATGTCCTTAGGACATAGGGTAGCCTCGCCTTGACGATCTCAGTTGAAGACTCCACTTATAATCCCGCTCCCCATGGCGTCCGCATGACCAAGCTGGCGGCGGCCCTCCTCGGCGACCTGGAGTCCCAAGACAAACCCGTGCTCAGCAACTACGATCTGTTCCGGATCGTGTGGGGCTTCTATCAGCGCAGAAACGTTCCCTACCTACGCGGTGACCATCCCACGAGGCAGAGCTTTCGGCGACCACGAGATATCCTGCGGACGCTAGGCCATATCACGCTCGACGAGGACTATACCACGCATTGGCGAATCATCGCAAAAGCGGATTTTTCGCCAGATGACCTTGTGTGCAGCGTTGATCCTCTTTGTTATGTCAGCCACCTTTCAGCCATGCAGAGATATGGCTTGACAAACAGGAGGCCCGAGGCCCTGTTGCTCACACAACCAGCGCCTCCACTGCGTCGAAAGATGCTCGACACAGTGATGGAGATGGATCTCGGGCAGAGCTATCACGAACTGGATCACGAAGACGTTGAACGAGCGAAGGCCACAAGCCATCCCGCTACGGTTCGTGGACGTCCCATATCATTCCACGCCACAAAATATTTTGGCTCCTGGGTTCCCCTTCGTGGGAGCTTTGTGCGCCTTGCAACCATCGGCCAGACATTCCTTGACATGATTGATCTGCCCGATCGATGTGGAGGCATGACTCACGTTCTGGACGTTTGGCGCGAACATGCGACCACATACCTTCAGGATATCATCGAGATCGTTGATACAACGGAGAAGCAGATTTTGAAGGTTCGAGCCGGCTATGTTCTGGAGGAATTCCTCAACATCAGCGATCCCCGAATTGACCAATGGGCATCCTTTGCCCAACGTGGCTCAAGCCGGGTACTCGATCCCAACAAGCCGTTCGGTTCAAGCTTCTCCGAGAAATGGATGCTGTCTTTAAATGCCTGATGTGCCCGTCGAAACCACCGTCAAGGTGAACATCGAAGAATGGGTTGGCAAAGCCAGAAAGGACCCTGTCGCCTACCTCGAACGGCAAGCGACAGAAGTTTTTTTGGCCTCGCTTGGTATGACGGAAAGGTTTTCCAAGCAGATCTTCCTCAAAGGAGGCATCCTTATGGGTGTCGTCTACGAGAGTCCCCGGCAAACCGGAGACATCGACTTCACGGCCATCAGCGAGCCTGAACCGGCGATCGCCGATGAACTGCGTGAGGCACTCAACCAGATATTCCCTCGCGCCACAGCCCGATTGGGTTATCCCGACCTGCGATGTGCTGTCCAGTCATGCAAATATCTTCCTTCCATGGAGAAATTTGCGAAGGCCACAGGACCTGCACTCAAGGTAAAAGTCGGCTACGCCTCGCGGGGATCCCTGCAGGAGAAAGCCTTTGAAAGAGGCAAGGCTTCCAGCATTCTTGAGGTCGACATATCATTCAAGGAACCGGTGGGTGCGATCCAGATTGTTCAGCTTACCGACGACATTCATGTGAGCGCCTATTCCTTGCATGACCTCATTGCCGAAAAAATTCGAGCCCTCCTCCAACAGGAACAGCGAAATCGCAATCGACGGCAAGATTTCTATGATATCGCATCTTTGCTCAGACGCTTCGCTTTCGATGACGAGGAGAAGGCTCGCCTTCATCATCTTCTTCTCGCCAAATGCGCGGCTAGGACCATGAATTGCCCCACACCGGAGCCCGACTCGTTGGCTTTGCCTCAAGTGAGGGGCCGAGCGCTTGCCGATTGGAAAACGCTTGAGCTCGAAGTCGGCGAACTTCCAGACTTCGATGAATGTTTCGAGATCGTCGATACGTTTTATCGATCACTCCCGTGGGCTACCCTGATTAGCCCCGAGCATGAGATCCAGACCGATCAGAAAGTGCCACGATTTGTGCCATGATTTTTCTGGAGGGCACGCAAGACATTTGATAAACTCCAAAAATCCGCAGAATTCTGCGGATCTCGGCAGGCCAGGAAGTTGAGATCGGATCTTCTTATTTAATTTCATGTAAGCAATTAAAACTGTCACGAAGCTTGCGCATAGGGCCGCCATCCACTCAATGGGGGTTGCCATGACACTTGCTTCACACCTTCTGGGCGGCGCCGCCGCGCTGGCCTTGACCGGCATGGCCGGTGCGGCCCGGGCCGAAGATGCCGCGCCGCCTGCCGACACCGCGACAGCCGCCGCGCCCGCCGATATCGTGGTCACCGGCTCTGCCCGCGCCCAGCGCCGTTTCGATGTCTCCTACGCGGTCAATTCCATGTCGCAGGAGCAGATCCGGAAGCTCGCCCCGCGCAGCATGACCGAACTGATCGGCTCGCTGCCCGGCATCCAGACCGAGGCGACCGGCGGCGAGGTGCAGAACATCACCCGCATCCGCGGCATCCCCACCGATCGCGGCTATCTCTATTACCAGCAGGACGGCCTGCCGCTCTATCAGGAACTCGACGGCTATTTCTTCAACCAGGGCGACGGCATGAACCGCCTCGACCTGATGACCCAGCGCGTCGAAGTCGTGCGCGGCGGCCCGGCGCCGATCTACGCCAGCACGGCGGCGGGTATCGCCAATGTCATCACCCGCACCGGCGGCGAGCATCCGCAGGGCGAGGCGCAGCTGACGCTGGGCACCACCGGCCTTTACCGGCTCGATGCCTATCAGTCGGGCAAGCTGGCCAAGGACATCTATTTCGCCATCGGCGGCTTCCTGCGGTTGAACGAGGGCTATCGCGATTCCGGTTTCCCGCAGGACAAGGGCGGGCAGATCCGCGCCAACATCGTCCATAATTTCAGCAATGGTTCGCTCAAGCTTTCGGGGCAATACACCAACGATCGCAATGAGTTCTACCTCTCGATCCCCACGGCGGACCCGCGCAATCCCTCGGTCAGCCTGAACCCCTACATCAACTATTTCACCGGCACGCTGAACTCCTCCTCGCTGCGGTCGGTCAACATCCGTTACAAGGATGGCGCGGGCAACATCCAGAACCAGCATGGCGATCTGTCGAACGGGCGCCACATCACCTTCGGCAATGTTGCGCTGGATTATGAGGGCGATTTCGGCCCGTGGCATGTCTCGGCCAAGGGTGGCTACACCAAAGGCAGCAACCATTTCGACGCGCTCTATTCCACCTCGAACCCGGTTGACGCCAACAGCTTTGCCGCCGGCTATCTGAACGCGGCACGCACCGCCTTTGGCAGCAATGTCGCTTCTCTGGGCTATGCCATTGCGGGCACCAACGGGCAGAGCGTCTACAACCCGGCCGCCTCCTCGGGGCTGGTGCTCTCGGCGCAATATCGCTCGGTTCAGGCCAATTTCTATTCCGGGCAGGGCGATTTTTCGGTCACCCGCAAGTTCGAAACGCCCATCGGGCAGCATGACGTGCGCGCCGGTGTCTATGCCTCGCGCTATGGCAGCACCGAATTTGCCGTCTATCAGAACTATCTGATGCCGGTGGCGTCGAACCCCCAGATGCTCGATCTGCTGGCCTATTCCTCGAGCGGTTCGGTGCTGGGCTCGGTCACCGACAATGGCGCGATCAACGATGCGGTGTCGCTGGTGGGCGGCAAGTATGACGGCACAGTCGTCGCGCTTTACGGCTCGGACACATGGGACATCACCAACCGCCTGCGCCTGGACCTTGGCCTGCGTCGCGAATGGTATGATTACAGCGGCACGTCTCTGCCCACCACCTCGGCCAATCTGGGCAATGCCGCCACGCTGGCCGACGATGCCACCCGTGCCTTCACCGGCCAGACCCTCTATCAGGGCTACAAAGCCACCGCCACCAACTGGACGGTGGGCGCCAATTACGATGTGACGCGCCATTTCGGCGTCTATGGCCGCGCCTCGCAGATGGAGGTGCCCGCAGGCGCCTCGGCGGTCGTCAATGCGGCGCTGACCACGACCACCACCAAGGCCAAGCTGTATGAGTTGGGGCTGAAGGCCTCCTTCGGGCGTTCCTACCTGTACCTCACCGGCTTCTACACCAAGTTCGATCCGCTCAGCGCCAGCTTCACCGCCTATGTCCCCTCGACCGGACGCAGCGACCAGACGGTGAACTTCACCGGCACCGCGCGCGATATCGGCGTGGAGGCCGATGGCATGTGGCATGTCGCCGGGCCGTTCTCAATCTCGGGCTCGCTGACGGTGCAGGACCCCAAATATCTCAACTTCGCCAGCACGACGGGCGCCGACAGCAGCGGCGTCAACGGCAAGCAGATGGTCCGCCAGCCAAAGATCTATGGCAACATCCGCCCCAGCTTCGACTTTGTGACGCATGGCAGCAAGGTCAGCATCTATGGCCGCTATGATTACATCAGCAAGCGCTATGTCGATTATCCCAACACCACCGCCCTGCCCGCCTATGGCTATTTCACGCTGGGCGCTCAGCTCGAACATGATCGCTGGAGCGCGCAGGTTGCGGTGGACAATGTCACCAACGCCCATGGCCTGACCGAGGGCAACACGGCGGGCGACGTGCTGACCGGACAGGGCACCGCGACGGCCATCTTCGGGCGACCTTTGTTCGGGCGCGCCGCGCGCTTCATCCTCTCGCGCAAGTGGTGAGCTGATGGCTTGCGCGGAGGCCTCACGCTGGCCGCCCCCCGCGCCCCTTCCTGTTACGAAAGCTGATTGTATGAACAAGGCTCTTTTCGCCCTGACGACGGCCGCCTGCATGGTGGCGGCCCCGGTCCACGCCACCGATCCCAACGACACGATGCGCCGCATCCGCGCCCCGCAAGGCGGTCTGATCGTCATCGCCCATCGCGGCTGCCATGATCCGGCCCCCTGGCATGGCTGGGGCAGCGCCCCGGAAAATTCCGCTCTGGCGCTGCAGCGCTGCGCCGACATGGGCGTGGATGTGATGGAAACCGACGTCCATAAGACCCGCGACGGCACGCTGGTCATCATGCATGACGACACCGTCGATCGCATGACCGAAGGCAAAGGCGCCATCGAAAAGCTGACGCTGGCCCAGATCAAGGCCCTGCATCTGCGCGCCAATGAAGGCGGCGCCAATGCCCCGCTGACCGACCAGACCATGCTGACGCTGGATGAAATGCTGGCGCTGGCAAAAGGCCGGATCATGCTCAACCTCGACATCAAGGCGATGATCTATGCCGAAGTGGTCGATGCGGTGACGCGCGCAGGCGCCTCGGAGCGGGTGATCGTCAAGACCTTCGGCGGCCTGGGCAGCGCGCCGCTGGCCTCCATCGCGCCCTTCGACAAGGTGCCCTTCGCGGTGATCCCGATGAGCGCCGACGATCGCGGCCTCGACATTCCCGAGGTGATGACGCGCCAGATGGCGGGCCCGCGCAAGCCCATCGCCTTCGAACTGCCGGTGGTGCCGGTCGAGGCGCTGCCCGCGATTGCCGACAGGGCGCGGGCGCTCAAGGTGCGGGTCTGGGTCAACACGCTGTTTCAGGGTTTTGTTATCGGCGGCGGCAATGACATCGATGCCCTGCGCAAACCCGATGCCGTCTGGGGCGATCTCTATCGCCGGGGCGTGACCATGATCCAGACCGACGATCCCGAAGCCATGCTGCGCTTTCGCGAAGCCAACCATCTGTAGACAACAACCCATGGGCTGGCGATCACGACGGTCGCCAGCCCATGCCGCCATGGCTTGCTAAACGGCATCCGGTGTCGGGCTGGCCAGCGTCACCTGCTCGGGCAACACCGGATCGTCATCGCCCGGCGCGCGCGGCGTGATGAATTTGGCCAGACGCGGCCGCAGACGCATTTCGAGATTGTCGATCAGCTCATAGACCACTGGCACCATCACCAGCGACAGCATCGTCGAACTGATGAGCCCGCCGATCACGGCAATGGCCATGGGCTGGCGGAAGGTCGATCCCTCGCCGATGCCCAGCGCCGTGGGCAGCATGCCCGCCGCCATGGCCACGGTGGTCATCACGATGGGGCGGGCGCGCTCGCGGCAGGCGTTCATGATGGCCTCACGCTGGGGCTGCCCGGCGCGCTCGTCCTCGATGGCAAATTCGACCAGCAGGATCGAGTTTTTCGCCGCCAAACCCAGCAGCATCAGCATGCCGATCAGCACCGGCAAAGTGATGGCGATGCCCGTGACCTTCAAAGCGACAAAAGCCCCCAGCATCGTCAACGGCAGGGCCGAGAGGATGGTGACCGGCTTGAAGAAGCTGTGAAACAGCATCACCAGCACGAAATATATCATCAGAATGCCCGATGCCATCGCCCCCACGATGCCGCCGAACAGATCGGCCATCGCCTCGCTGTCGCCGGTTTTGGCCTCATGCACGCCGGCGGGCAGGTGATGCATCGCGGGCAGGGTCGCCACCTCGTTCAGGGCCTGGCCGATGGTGGTGCCGTTAAGATCGGCCTGCACCGACACGCGCCGCTCGCGATCATAGCGCTGGATCTGGCCCGGCCCTGAGGCAATCGACAGATCGGCCACCGTGCGCAGCGGCGTCATCTTGCCGTCCAGCGTGGGCACCTGCAGATTGCCGATCTGGTCGAGATCGGCGCGGGCATCGCGCGGCAGGCGCACCCGGATCGACAGGCGCTGCTGAAGGGTGGGGAATTTGGCGACATTGGCGTCGATGTCGCCGATGGTGGCAATCCGCGCCACCTGCGCAATCGCCTGCGACGACACATTCAGCCGCGCCGCCGCATCGGGCAGTGGCCGGATGATGAGTTCGGGCGCTGAAGGTGGCGGCGCGGGGCGCGGGTCCAATGTGGTCTTCATGCCCTGCATGTCGCGCAGCAGGGCAGCCTGCGCGCGCGCCAGAGCGTCGCCATCGCGCCCGGCCAGCACCACTTCCACGCCCGCCGCGCCAAAACCGCCCTGATTGTTCAGCCGGACTTCGGGCACCTGCCGCAACACGCCGGTGATCGAGCGCTGGAATGCGTCGGTGGTCATCGAACGGTCGTGCTTCAGCACGATGCTCAGCGTGCCCGTCTGCAGATCGGAGGAACCGCCGCCCCCGCCCGGCCCGCCGCCCGAACTGGTCGAGCCGACCTGCGCAAAGACACGCTCCACATCGGGTAGCTTGCGCAACCGCGCGGTCACGTCGCGCACGGCGCGGTCCATGGTCTCATGGTTGGAGCCCGCGGTGCCCTGCATCGACAAATAGAAATAGCCCGGATCGCCCGTCGGCTGGAACCCCACCGGCAAGGTGGCGGCAATCCCCAGCGCGCCCACAAAGACCAGAATGCCGATCCCCACCGTCGTCTTGGGCCGGGCCAGCGCCCAGTACAGCACCTTGGGATAGGCCCCGCGCAACTGATGCGGCGGCGTGCTGTGGGTGGAAGGCTTGAGGAAATAGGCCGCCATCAACGGGGTGACGAAACGCGCCACCAGCAGCGAGAACAGCACCGCCACGGCCACGGTCAACCCGAATTCACGGAAGAACTGCCCCGATTGGCCGCCCATGAACGATACGGGCGCAGAGACCACGATGATCGTCGCCGTCGTCGCCACCACGGCAAGGCCAATCGCATCCGCCCCGATCAGCGAGGCACGATAGGGCGTTGCTCCGCCCTCGATGCGCTTCTGGATGTTCTCGATTTCCACGATGGCATCGTCGACCAGAATGCCGATCACCAGCGTCAGCCCCAGCAGGGTGATGACGTTGAGGCTGAAACCGAAGATCACCATCGCGCCAAAGGTGGGCACCAGCGACAGCGGCATCGCCAAAGCCGCGATCACCGTCGCGCGCCAGTCGCGCAGGAACAGGAACACCACCAGCGCCGCCAGCACCATGCCCTCGATCAGCACATGCACCGTCGCCAGATAGGAGGCGCGGGTGTCCGACACGGTGGAAACCACCTTGCTGATCGCAATCCCCTTGTTCTGCCCGTTCAGCGTGGCGATGGCGCGGTCCACGCCGTCTTCCACGGATACGTCGCTGGCCGCCGTGGTCTTGCTGACCTGAAAGGCGATGGCGGGGTGGCCGTCGAGCCGGGCAAAGCCGCGTTCCTCGGCATGGCTGTCGGTGATGGTGGCCAGATCGCCAAGCCGCACATATTGCGTGGCGCTCAGCGGGATGGTGAGACCCCGCAACTGCTCCATCGTCGCCGAGGAGCCCAGCACGCGGATGGTCTGCTCACGCCCGCCCGCTTCGGAGCGGCCGCCGGTGTCGTCACGGTGGAACTGGGCCAGCGCGGTGTTGATCGCATAGGCCGTGACACCATGGGCGGTCATGCGGTCGGGATCGAGGGTGATGTTGATTTCCCGGCTGACGCCGCCGATGCGCTTCACCTGCGCCACGCCGCGCTGGGCCTGCAGGGCGCGCGCCACCGTATCGTCCACGAACCAGGACAGATCGACCGCGCTCATCCCCGGCGCGCTGACCGCATAGGTCAGGATGGGCGCCGAGGACATATCGACCCGCGTCACGCTGGGCGCGTCGATGCCCTGCGGCAGGGTGGCGCGCGTGCGCTCGACGGCGGTGCGCACATCCTCCACCGCCTTCTGCATGTCGGTGCCGATTTCAAACTCCGCCGAGGTGCCGGACGAGCCCAGTGTCACGGTCGAGCTGGTATGGCGCAGCCCCGCGATGCCGGTCAGCGCATCCTCGATGGGGCGGGTGATCTGCTGCTCCATCTCGCTGGGCGCGGCGCCCTGCTGGGTGACGGAGACCGAGACGACCGGAAATTCCACATTGGGAAAGCGCTTGATCGGCAGCAGCAGATAGGACCAGATCCCCGCCAGCGTCAGCGCGATCATGATGACGGCCACGGGAATAGGATGGCGGATCGCCCATGCGGAAATTTTCATGGGATCAGCGCCCTTTCGCCACGGGTTGCACCGTTTCGCCGTCGAGCACGAAATCCTGCGATCCGGTCAGCACGCGGGCACCGGCCTGCGGTCCCTGGGTCAGTTCGATCATGCCACCGCCGCGCCGCCCGGTCTTCACCGGCACCCGACGCACCTTGTCGCCCGCCTCGATCACCGTCACCGAGGCGCCATTGCCGTCATAGGAGACCGCCGCCTCCGGCACGGCCAACACCGGCACCGGGGGCCCGGGCATTTCGGCGCGAGCATAACCACCCGGGCGGATCTCGCGGTCGATGGGCAGCAGGATGCGCGCGCGGCCCAGCCGCGTCTGCGCATCGACCTGCGCCGCGACGAGGCGCACGATCCCCTCCACCCAGCGGCCCGAAGCCAGACGCACCCGGGCATGATCGCCCGCATGGACCGCACCCAGCAGCTCCTCGGGGATTTCGGCGTCCAGCTCGCTGCGGTCATCGCGTGCCAGCGTGAACATCACCGTCGAGGGCGAGGCCACGTCACCGGGCCGCACCGTGCGGGTCAGCACCCGCCCCGCCACCGGCGCGCGCACCACCATCAGCCCCTGCCTCACCAATTGGGCGGACAATTGCGCCTGCGACTGGTCGACCTGCGCCTGTGCCGTGCGCGCGGCAAGGCGGCGCTGGGCGATGGCCTCATCCGACAGCACGCCGGTATGGTCGAGCGCCGAGACGCGCGAGGCCTCCTGATCGGCCTTTTCGGCGGCCACCCGCGACTGGGCGACCGCTGCCCGGTTCTGCGCGATATCGGAACGCAGCAGCGTCTCATCGAGATAAGCCAGCGGTTGACCGGCCCGCACCAGCGCATCCTGATCGACCGCCACGCGCGCCACCAGATAGCCCGAAAGCTGGCTCGACACCGCCGCTTCCTCACGCGCGACAAGGCGGCCCGACACATCGATGCCGGTGCCCAGCGGCTGACGGACAACCGCGGCGAAGGGCACCGCGCGCGGGGTGTTCGCGCCGGGCGGTGGCGCCTCGGCCTTGTGGCAGGCGGCAAGAGCGATAAGGGCGACAAGAAAGAGCGGACGGGCGGTCATGGTTTGTGGTCCGGAAAAGATGTCACGGGATGGTTCGGATCGAGCGGGATCCAGCCTCCGCCCAGCGCGCGGAAGACATTGACCCCGTCGCTCAGCGTGGTGGCGCGCAGCATCGAGAGCGCATTGCGGCTGGAGCGCCATGTGCGCTCGGCGGTGAGCAACGCGGTGAGATCGACGACACCGGCGCGATAACCGGCGTTCTGGCCGTCAAAGGCGTGGCGGGCGCGCGCCTCCGCTTCGACCAGCAGGCCAAGGCGCGCGCGGTCGGCGCCGTAGGTGGCCAACTGGTTCTGCGCCTCGCCAAAGCCGGTCTGCACCGCCTTTTCATAAGCGATGGCGGCCTGCTCGGCGCGGGCGCGCTGGGCGCGCACCTCGCCCAGCAGGCGAGCGCGGTCGAACACCGGCATGGCCACGCCGGCGGCCAGCGACCACAGCGAGCTGGTGTAACCCGCCGGGCCGGCAATGGCGCTGATGCTGGTGGAGGCCTGCAGGTTGATCTTGGGCAGCAGCGCCAACGAATCCAGCCGCAGCGTCCCCATGGCCGAGCGCAACCGGGCCTCGGCCTGCATCACATCGGGGCGCTTCACCAGCAGCGTGGCGGGCGTGGCCTGAGGCACATCGGGCGGCAGCCCCAGCGCGCCATCCACCGGCAGGCTTTCGGGCGCGGCCCCGGCCCGGCCCAGCAGCACCAGCAAGGTCTGGCGCGAGACGGCCAGTTGCGCCTCAAGCTGCACAACATTGGCCTGCGCCGTGGCCCGGTCGGCGATCAGGCTGTCGGCATCGACATCGGCGCCGATCCCCGCCCTGGCCTTGCGCACGCCGATCTCGGCCAGTTCGCGCGCCACGCGCAGACTGTCACGCGCCTCGGCCAGTTGCAGCGAGAGGCCGCGCGCCTCGAACAGATTGGAGGCCACCTGCGCGGTCAGGCTTTGCAAGGCGGCATGATAGGTGAAGGTGGCCGTCACCAGATCGGCATCGGCGGCCTGGCGCGCCGCGCCGCGGCGCCCGAACAGATCGAGTTCCCATGAGGGCGAAAAGCTGCCCGCCGTGGTGGTGGTCTGCCCCGCGGGCGCCATCTGAAACGCGCTGTTGCCGCTGATCGAGGTCTGGCCGCGCGTGATCGAGCCCGAGGCGTTGCCCTGCACATCATAGGCCAGCAAGGCTTTCGAGCGCGTCGCCCGCGCCTCATCCAGCACGGCCAGCGCCGAGCGCGCATCGGGGGCATGGGCCAGCGCCTCATCCTCCAGCGCGGTCAGCTGGGCGTCGGCAAACAGCAGCCACCAGCGGTCCAGCGCCTGCGCCGCGGCAGGCTGGGCATCCTGCCCGCGCGTGTCGGCGGTGAAACGCTCGGGCAGGTGCAGATCGGGCCGGGACACCGAGGTCGCCGCGCAACCGGCCACCAGCAGCAGGGCGGGCAGCGTCAAGGATAAGGAGGGGCGTCGCATGATGGCCGCTTATGCCAGCCGGATCGGCGCTTGCGGGTCAGGACTTCGCAAGTGAAGTGTAAGGATTGTGTAAATCGGGCGGGACAGCACCCTAACAAACCGTCACAAGGCGGCCATGAACACGCCCGCCTTCAACATTCTGCTGGTCGATGACGATGCCGCCCTCACCCAGATGCTCGCCGAATATCTGGAGGGTGAAGGTTTTGCCTGCCGCGCCGTGCACACGCTGGCCGATGGGCGCGAGGCGGCGCTGTCGGGTCATTATGATGCGGTGATCCTCGATGTGATGCTGCCGGGGGGCAATGGCATCGACCTGCTGCGCGCGATAAGGGGCACCAGCGACGTGCCGGTTATCATGCTGACCGCCAAGAGCAACGACACCGAACGCGTCATCGGGCTGGAGCTAGGGGCGGATGATTATGTCGCCAAGCCCTATTTCCCGCCCGAACTGGTGGCGCGGCTGCGGGCCGTGCTGCGCCGCCCGGCGCGGCGGGCGGCCAGCGGCGACCATCTGCGGCTCGGCGCGCTGGCGCTGGATGCCGCGCGGCGCTGGGCCGGGTGGGAGGGCATGGCGCTGGAGCTGACCGCGACCGAGTTCAACCTGCTGGAAATCCTGCTGCGCGGGGGCGAGCGCGTCTCGACCAAGGACGAGCTGTCGCTACGCCTGCTGGGACGGCGGCGGGAAAGCTATGACCGCTCGATCGACGTGCACATCTCCAACCTGCGGCAAAAGCTGGAACGCGCCAGCCGCGAAAGCCTGCGCATCGCCACCGTGCGCGGCATCGGCTGGCGGCTGGAGGTGGCGCCATGAAGGGGCGGCTGTTCTGGAAAATTTTCACCGCCTTTTGCTGCGTGTTTTTCGGGCAATTGGGCGTGTTGTGGACGCTGTTCATCGTCATCGAACGCAACCATCCCTATTGGGCGAACGATCTGGAGCGCTATGCCGCCCCGCGTCTGGAGCAGATGGCCGCTGCCATCATCACGCATGAAGGGCCGAGCGCTATTCCCCTGACGCTGACCGGCGGGGCCAATCCCACGCTGGTCGTGGCCACCGATGGCGCTCCGCCGCCGCCCGGCGCCCGCGCCACCACCGCGCAGGCGACCGCGCCCGATGGTCGCCACTGGCGCGTCTTTTACCGCCTGCCGCGCAAATTCAACAAGGAGGGCATCACGCCGCCGCTGATCTTCTACATCAGCGGCATTCTCTCGGGCCTGATCTTCGCGGCCATTCTGGGCCTCTATCTCTCGCTGCCGATCCGGGCCCTGCGTGAGGGGCTGGAGCGCTTTGCGCGCGGCGATCTGGGCGTGCGTCTGGCCGCGCGCATGGGGCGGCGACGCGACGAGATCGCCGATCTCGCCCATGACTTCGACGGCATGGCCGAGAAGGTCGAACAGCTCGTGCTGTCGCGCAGCCTGTTGATCGATGACATGTCGCATGAGCTGCGCTCCCCCCTCGCCCGGTTGCAGCTGGCCATCGCGCTGGCCCGGCAAAAGCCCGAGGGCGCGGTGACCGCGCTCGATCGCATCGAGCAGGAAGCGCGGCGGCTGGACGCGATGGCGGGCAGTCTGCTCACCCTGTCACGGCTGGAAAGCGCGAGCGCCTCACTCGATCATTTCGTGCATCTGCGCTCGCTGATCGAGGATATTCTGGTCGATGTTCGCTTCGAAAGCGAAGCGAAGAATGTGCGGATCGAGCTGCGGTGCCATGCCAGCATGCCCGAGGGCTTTCACGCCGATGTTGCGGGCGATGCCGAATTGCTGCGGCGCGCTTTCGAGAATGTTCTGCGCAATGCGCTGCGTTTCTCGCCGCGGGATGGCACGATTCAGGTCACCCTGGCCGAGGAAGCCGAGCGGATCGTCGTGCAGATCGAGGATGAAGGCCCCGGTGTGCCTCCCGAGCAGCTATCGCGCCTGTTCGAACCCTTCCACCGGGGCGAGGGCGAGACGGGTGGCTTCGGGCTGGGCCTCGCCATCGCGAGGCGCGCCGTGGTCGTCCATGAAGGGACGATTGTGCTGAAAAACCGGCATCCTGCCGGATTTCAGGTGTGCATCACCCTGCCCGCGCGCTGGGAAGAGGCGCCGCAAGAGGGACCTGCCGAGCGCAACAACTAGTTTACCCGGCCCCCAACCCTTCATGGTCGGGCACCCACAGCGGGCACCGCATCATGATCTGGTTGAAAAGATCGGACGCCAGATGCTGCTCCAGCCATGTGCTGAGGTGCGGCAGCGGCAAAGCATCGAACCATATCCGGTCCACCGCCGCAAACTGGCGCACAAAGGGCATGATCGCCGCATCGGCCAGACCACGCTTTGGGCCGCACAACTGCCCGGCGTGGCTCAAGCGTTCATCCAGCAGTTCCAGAAACGCCAGCCCCCGCTCGCGATGGGCGAGGG
>Ga0116227_10009142_pt1 | contig 18171 bp, 13 predicted proteins | sample S1TSphgellanicum_FD_89693 | JGI IMG/M metagenome (GOLD analysis project Ga0116227, IMG submission 89693) | Host-associated microbial communities from peat moss isolated from Minnesota, USA - S1T2_Fb - Sphagnum magellanicum MG | ecosystem: Host-associated > Plants > Peat moss > Unclassified... | reverse complement strand
TTATAGGGGAGTTTGAACTTTGGGCAAAGCATATGGGTTAAACACCCAGGTGCTATTGGCTAACTTGCAACATTTCTGCAACAACAACAACATCATCATCTTAAATTATTATTATTTCATTCCGGGTTTATTTCCTTCCCATTCTTGATGGGCAGAAAGCTGCAGTGTCAGACTCAGCAGAGGGATGGTGTGCAGCTGGCAACCTCAGAGCTTCCAGGGTGTCCATCCGCATGGACGACCAGACGGATGGACAGAGGGAGGATGACGGGACGGATAACGGGACGCACGGATTCAGGGGAGGCTTCATTTCTCATCCCGACGGCCTTTACTATATGTAATAATTGAATGGTCATTTAAAAATTTCCAATGACATCATCCAACTCTCCACATGTCATCACGCACTTTCACAAAGATTGTGAACCTCAAATAAACTATTACATTATTTTGTTAGAGGGCAAGCCATGATGATGTTGGGTATGATTCCCCCCCTATCTCAAGCATTTCTAAAATGGCGCCTCCAAGCTTCCTTACTAGGTATCAAGTTTCTTTCTCATCTTGTATGTACAAATTGTTATAACTTTCTTTGGGACATTGACATGTGTCAAACAAGCCCTAGTTTTGGAAAACCAAGTTCATACTTAACATACTCATCAAAACATTGCTGGAATTTTCTAAATTTGACATTCATGTCATAAAATTCAAAATGTTAATTTCTTCTATCTTTCCAACAATGCATTACCATATGACATCCAGATTATGTCATTAAACCCATACAAATGCCTTATATATATATATATATATATATATATATTTGTTTTAATTGTCCTATTTATGATCACTACTTCGGCTACATTACAAAATTGGAAATAATAATATTAATAATAAAAAAATGGAATTGTTTATAATGGGTTTTAAGAATAAGTTTTGAAATTCTATATATTTTTTATTAAGGATATTCCACCCATAATGGCCATTCTTTTAATTTATTAGTTAATTTGCTAAGGTATTTGTTAAAGGGCAATAATTGATTAGGATGGTTGATACACTTTAAAGTGACAACTACCTTTTGGATCAAGAGTGTGAAAGATGGCATTGCAACAAATGGAGAAGTGGGACACCTAGATAAAACCAAAAAGATTTTACATTTTCAATTATAATCCTTAATTTTACCTACCAAACTAAATTGGAACAAATCTCAAGATTTCTGATTGGCCAAAAGCCAAGACCTATAAATCTAGGAAAATATAGTTATTGGATTGACTTTAAGAAACAAGCTCCATTAAGGATGAGGCCTTTGCAAATCAAGGGTTTATTAAGACATTTGTTTCATTGGAATAAAGTTTTAATCAATCATTTTCTTTCAATTGTAAGTGATGTGTCAAATATGAAGAAAGTCCTCATAATTTTGTGTATGTGATATCATGCCATTCTTCTTGGGTTTGTACACTGAATCAAATTGAAACATGTAACAAAGATTTGCCTAAAGTGAGAGTGAGATGTGATGTCATTATATAACCTATATGAAAACAAAATGTAACATGTGGTTTCATTCTTTAAACCCATTATTAACAAAATTATGAAAATGAAGATTAACCCACTTGGAACAAATAATATTTGTCACAAATATAGGAATCCATAGAAGTTTTTAGAATTTTTTAAAGAAATAAATGTTCAAAATATGAAATCCTCATCATAGAAGTTATAGGGCTTGAGAAAGCCTAGTTGGTGAAAGTTTTAGAAGTCCATTTGGTGGAAAGTTCCAAAAGTTAGCCTAGTTGGCAAAAGGTTTTAAAAAGTTTAATTGGTGGAAAACTAGGGTCTACAACTTGTTTAATTGGAAAAATGTTTTGAAAACTTGGTGAAATTCTAAAAGGTTTTATGAGACAATATAAATGAGAGACATAAGTATCTCTCAATCTTGCCAACACAAGTTGTTGTCTATATACTACACATCTATTTGAAGCCTTTTATATCAAACTTTATTTCATAAAAATCTTCTAATTCATGTTCATTACCAAGTATTTAGTTTTGCCAAGTTCATGTAATTTTCTTTTCAAGAATCCTTTTCTTGTCCTTATACTATGAGAGGCAACACTTCTTGAAATGGATTGACCCACTTGTAGCTTAATAAAAAATAATATTGATTAAATGGGTAACAAACATTAATTCTGATTTTCAATAACCAATTGACAAGGTTGGACTAAATTTAACAAGAATTTGAAAAAATTGGACCTCAAGAAATTGAACTACAAAATCTTTTTATAACAATGATTTAACTTCAAATACTAGTCAAGCAAAAGGTAGCAAGATGTCACAACCCAAAGGTTAGCATTGTGAGACTTCATAACCCACATTGTGTATGGGAGATATTTTGGCATGCAATACACCTATTAGATGTACCAAATCTATACCAATCACAACATGACATGTTTTAGGTGTATGACATCTTTTCGGAATAGATGAAGAAAATTTAAATATTCAAAGAAAAAAATTCTGATTTGAAATGAATTCAATTCTTTTGATATTTAAATATCCAATTTCATTTGGGAGATTTGAAAAAAGAGATAAAATTTTGAAATATGAGTTTGAAACATGGATATTTTTAACATTTATGAAAGGTCACACATGTGCCTCCTTTTGTGCATGCTTATTTAGCTAGTTGTCCATTTTATCATATTGGTGTAGCTTTCATAGGAAATTAACCAAAAGTTAAGAACCATTGCTAGCTATTTTCAAGCCTAACATTTGAACCCTAAAATTTAAAAACATGAAATCAACCACATAATTGGTTCATCTTAACTTGTTAAAATTTGAAAACATAAAATCAACCACATAATTGGTTCATCTTAACTAGTTAAAATTTGAAAACATAAAATCAACCATATAATACCTTGCAATGTGGTTGATTTTGGGTACTTTGTGTTTTTTTGGTGAGATGTGAACAAGTTATATTTGCCTCACCATGTTTTCATTCAAGTGGTGTTTCCATGCAACAAATGCCAAAAGTCATTATGAACTATCCATACACAAATAACACATACAAACTCCCACCCCCACACTCAACCAAACAAAGCAAACAAAAACACCATACCCACAAATGCACCAACATTTACTTGGAATTTGAAACCCTACCCACAAGGACAATGACCCATTATAAAGCAAATCACCTACACACATAAGAAACCACATTAAACACATATCATACCCATGATTAACAATGAACAATTTTCGTCAAAATATTTGAATTTTTCAACAAAAGTGGTTTGGTATTGTCATTTTTTACATTCTAGAATTTCAATAGTCAAGATTAAAAACACAAGGTGCACAATTATTTTACAATATACCTAGTGATAATGTAATGACAAGGACAATCATCAATTCCCATAAGGTTTAGGAGTTGAAATATAGATGCACCTCACCAATGACCCAACCCAAGCATACTACAAAACATTACATGTTTAGTGACCAACACTTGTTACACCAAAATGTGAAGAAGATTAGGAACTAGAATCAAAATTTGTATGCATTCAAGGTGTCATGTGGTGGATCCTTACAACATTTTAAGTTGAATTAAGGTCTTAAACATTTTATGAACTTTCTTTTCCTTCCAAGCAACAACCATTCCATCATATTGGAAGGTTTTCAAAGCAAAATGTTTTTGGCCAAACATGCTCACACATAGATCAATTTAATTTTAATCAATTATGCAACCTACTTTTCATAAAATGTGTTAAAAATCTCTTTTCATCTACAAATCTTAAAACTTGTACATATAAAATTTAACAAGTTTGAAACATTAAATGTTTTCAAGGTTATGTTTTGGTTAACCCTTAGCCTTAACTATAATCAACACAAAGGATTGTGCATACCTTCTTATCCATCTCCATGATCTATGTGAAATTTTTCTTCATAATTTGAATGAACAAGTGGGCTTGATTGTCCAAGGCCATGTCATCTTGTATGACATCGTATTTCTTTGCATGCATGGGTCCAATGCCTTTTGTGATTACAAAATTATCCTTTAAAGTGGACAAACAATGCCTGAAGTTTGTTTCAACATCATGTTTGACCCAATTGTGTGAGTAGATAATGCCCATGATTCTCATGTGTTTCACATTTGAGAATTAACTTACTGCTTGTAGGAAAGCTAAGATGGTGTCTTAGAACATTATGCATTCACATTTTTTCCCATTAACAACGTTTTACAATCTAGACCATGGCATATATTATTAAACATATATTAGGACCTTTATATTTAATTATTAAAATAAGATATTTTGTTGACTATTATTGTTCATTCATGGATGAGTTATATTTATTCAAATTGATTTTCCATCCATAATGAATGAAAATTATTTGTTACCATCCATTTTTTATCTAATGTATGAAATTTGTCCACTATCATCCACTTTTCATCGAGAATATGTAATTGAAAATTGTGTTCAAGAAGGTTCTTTGGAGGATGGAACATATGGAAACATTCATAAGACTTTTGTTTAGGTATGTCCTCAAATGGATATAAATAGAAGTAATGCCACTATTACCTACAATTTATTCAATAATAACATGTCAGAATCATAACTTTGCTAAAACATAAAAAGGTAGTAGGTTGGGAAAGTGTTCTTCAACTCAAACACATTTTCACAAGAGTGGAAAAGTGAAACTCAACACTTCAAATAGTCTTCCCACTTTGACTTTGGGAAACCTAAAATTTCATATAATTTTCATAACCAAGTTAGTTCTTCTATGTGCAACATAATGCATAAGCACCAAAAAAAGAGCCAAATCACATTTGAACTAAGAAGTTACTTCTTTGGACACACTAATGAACACAAATCCTCCATCAGTCCCAAATGATACTAATTTATGGCCCATCACTTGTTCACTTATACCACTATATCACCAGAGGGCAATGAAACTCAAGTCAGATTTGTCAACCTTTAAAGCCTAAAACCTCACATTCAACTTGTGTACATCCAAAGAAAAAAAACGCATCAAGTTGGAAGAAAAAGAACAAAATGAGAAAAAGAGAAAGATACAAAGAAAACCACATAAACTCTTTAAAAAACAAATGACAAAATAAACTAAAAGTAAACAGGAAGATACCTCAAAAACCTTAACATTCACTCCATTAAAATCTCACATTCCATTCCCATACAATAAAAACAGAATAAAATATATCAAGGTGGAAGAGGAAGAAGAAAGCAACAAAATGAATTATTAAAAAAAAAAAAAAGCTTCAAAGAAAACCACACAAATCCTTAGGTACAAGAATACAAAACGAAGTACAAAGCAAACACAAAAAATCCTCTTTAACCCTAACATACTTCATTAAAATTTCATTTTTAATCTCTAGACAATCAAAGAGAAGAAACATATCAAGTTGGAACTTGGAAGAGGGAGAAGGAAAACACATCAAAGTTGAACAAAGAGATAGAAAACCACAAAGAGTTAAAACACTTATAAAACCCTTTTTAAAAAAAAAAGTCTTAATCACTTGTAAAACCCTAAAAACTTAGATCACTTTTAAAACCGTGTGATGGGCACTGGCGAGAAGGCAAGGCATACAAGGCAAGCTAAAGCAAAGCAGATGAAAAATGTTATGGATGTTAAGAGTGGATGGAAGGTGGAAGGGTGAAGGAAAATTAAATTCAACACCTGATCTGGTGGAACACATGTCACTTACTAAAATCTCCACCGGTTGATTCTAACATTTGCTGCAGACATGCACACATTCTTGCACAAGTTGTAAGTTCCAAAACTGATTTACATAGTGTGCACTCCTTTCTTTTGCACACAACAGAGAGGCCTAATACATTTTCATTGGACTGAGAGAACAGCTTCTCTTCGAGTGTTGATGGATGGATCCTCCGATGAAAGGGCAATGAATCTGCCTGACTTTGCCCGTAAAAAATGCTACGATTATTATACTACAAACTGATACAAAAAACTGTCTCTTCTAGTTCCTAATTTCTGAAGGATTTCTTCTACATGGCCAAACCACACCTAACAATCAGCTGATGAACCATATATCATCTTGAGACTCACCAAAAGAGATTCCACAGATTTTTCAGTGGGCATATGGTTTCAGTAGAAGAGAGCTCCACCACACCCAGATCAGCCCGAAGAACCTTCACTGTGATCCTCAGAGAACCAAGCTCCCCATCACAGGTCTCCTCCACTACTTGACTTTTGAACAATTGCTGCTCTGATCTGATGAAAACAGGAGCTCAATAATTACTACTTGCAACTTATCAACTGTGTCAAGGGGGTGACCTCAACAATGGCATCATCACCACTTGGCAACAAAAGGTACCATCTTCTTTCACTTGGTCTTACTATGTACCACAGCTTGTATTCCACCCAAAGAATTTGAGCATACAAGCATGTTCACCTCCATTCATGAAACTTCATCCATCAATCATCATCATCATCATCGTCATCTTCACTGATATCATCACCAGGGCCATCAGCAACTTGATTTCCAATCATATTTTGTCCTTCAAGTCCACCGAATTCCTCCTCCTCCTGTGATCCCTCATATTCATCAGGTCATTTAATGGCAAACATCAAGCACTTCAACTTCCGTAAATCATAACAGGAGCATGACTCAGGTAGACTCTAACTGCAGCAAACAAATTCTCATGTATATGTCAAAGGTGTGATGCCTGAAGAGCTTGGGTCCATACTACAGAGACTTGTGGCTGACAGCTATCTTGGAAAAAGAATATAGTGGATGTAAATAGCAATTCACACATTTGAGACCCACCAAAATATCAGTCTAATACATCATTTATGCATGGTGTTACAGAAGAATTATGAGCTCATTTAAACCCACAGCACTTGCTGCCGATTGAAGCTCCCCAACTGAACTTCCCATATTTCCGGATGCAAGGAATCTTTACCTGATCCTGCCGCTTCTCCCTTCCAAGCATGAAGTTTTCTTGAACAACTGACCAATGCAAAGTTGGAGGGAAATCCCGTTGCTGTCCACAACAATCACAAGTTTAGTCTTCCCATCCCTCCTGCAAAATAAAAAGTACACACCCAACATTTGAAAAATTGTTTCAACTCACATGAGACTCAACAGTTGCAAACTGGAGAGGTGGTGCTGGCTGTGAGAGTCGACCCCTTCCACTGGTGAGTGTGCTTCGAACATTGGCATGCCCTGGACTCTTCGACGGTGATAGAAAGCCAGATTGACTCTGTTTTGCAATCACTGCAAGCAAATGCATTCCCCATTGCAATTTCTCCATTCAGATCTGCAACTAATCTTCGCTCTCAAGACTTCAAATCTTTTAGGACTGAACTCTTGTCATATGATAGTTACAATGCCTGTGATGAGAGGGGGAGAGAGAGAAAGAGCCAGGGAATCAACCAAGAAGTTCCACATCTACAGATTGCTTCACAATGTCTTCAGGAGAACATGCAGCTTAGTCAAGTAGTCCAGACACATATCTGACTCTTCTTCTCATATTGAGCTTACCTCTGGCATCACGACTGTCAGCCCCAGCTGAAACTTTTTGGGCTCTGCTAATCTTCACACACAACACAACACACATGCATTCAGCCCAATGAACTTCCCAACTTCTGAGCTCAAACAATCAAATTTCCAGTTCATTTCAAAGTTCCACACGAGACCCCTTCTTCTCATGCACAAAGTGAACTTAGCATCAACTGTTTCCTGTCACATTAGTCTGAGGAGTGTGAGTATTCAACATTATAACACTCTCAATTCTGCAAGTAATGGAAGTGAGGGCATTACCGCACTAAAAAATTTGACCACTGATTCCCATCACAGCACCGCAGATGAGGATTTCACCCATGGATAATTAAACCACCCCACAAAACCCAACAAGTGTTAGAGCATGTACAAACATGCTCATAGGGTTCAGACAACCAGAGCATCTTGATATCAAAGATAACGACTCACACAAGCACAACAAAATTTCCTCATCTAACACACAAAGTCTTCATAATAAAACCACAAAATAACATTAGCCAAAATACACAAGTGTTGAAACATGTGAATGATGACAAAACAAACAAATAGAGAATCAGAAAAAAAGGAGTCAGCACCTCCTCTGGTTGCCAGCTTTGTGAGACCTTTCTCTTTGGTGTCAGCATACGATTCAGGAAGACCATTTGCCTTCTCACTAAGCTGAAGAAGATACAAATGAGACTCATAACATTCAGATCAATTGTTCATTGTTTATGAAAATGTGCCCTTCTCAGTAAGATGAAGACGACACAATACAGAGTCATAAGATTCAGATGAATTGTTCATTGTTTATGAAACATGCACCCTTCTAAGTAAGCTGAAGACATTACAATACAGAGTCATAAGATTCAGATCAATTTTTTGTTGTTTAAGAACATGTGCCCCTTCTCAGTAAGCTGAAGACAACACAATAGAGTAATTAGATTCAGATCAATTGTTCATTGTTTAAGAACATGTGCCGTTCTCAGTAAGCTGAAGATGACACAATACAGAGTCATAAGATTCAGATCTATTTATTGCTTGTTGTTTAAGACCATGTGCCCTTCTCACTAAGCTGAAGGCAACATGAACCAGAACCATAACATTCAGATCAATGTTCACTGTTCCACAGAAAAAACACTAATTAGCACTATGTGCCACACAAATGGGACAGCAATAACTGAAACAAGGGAACTTAGGACTCCTGAATTTATCACAAACTCAAACTGTACATGATATTACAATTTCTTCCACTCAGGGGAATGATGTTTCTCTGGCCAGCAGGAGGAGGAGTCTTCCTCTTCTAGGAACGTTTATAAAAAAAAAAACAGCTCATATACACCTACCTCTTTCTTCTCTTTCTTGGCATCATTCTTGACCTGATATTCACCAGCTTCTGCATCAAGCTTCTGTGCTATGGGTGAATTCCGTCCTGACAGAATAGGACTCTGTGACCCATACAAAACATGTTTGTCAGACCCATCAAGAAACAATAGGAGAGAGACCATGGAAGTCAGAGTAAGAAACTCCTTGCAAAACTGACATGGATATCCACAGTCTAGATGGTAGGAGGATGTGATGAAAGAATCTCTCTTACTGTTTCAGATGAAGGGGATTTGCACTTGAAGATTTTGCTCAAAGCTCGAGTGTATGCTGATGATGATGGTGTTCTGAAGCTGCCTTGAGCTTCCTTTCCTATACTTCTTGTGTTGTTATTGTCAATAGCTGCTGCTGTCTCTTCTTCTTTAACTACTTCAGCTGCTGCTGTCTCTTCTTCTTTATCTACTTCTGCTGCTGCTGCTGCTGGCATAGCTACTACTAATGAGTCTGTTTTCTCATGTATTCTTCTTCCTTCTTTACCACTTGCTTCTTCAGTGACTACATCGCTATCCATCAAACCGAGTTCCTGAAACAGAAGCCGATGTTCTCTTTCCCGCTCAGATTGAGAGGGCGTCGGGGTTGGAGCTTCCCAGTCGATCAAATCACCGTCTTCCAACTGCCTCCCGCGTCTTTCCGTGTTGTCTTCTCCGATCCTCGTCATGCCCCCTCCAATTGCACCAATGCCATTCTCGCTGCGACTGCGGCTGTCGTCCTCCATATACCCAGCGACGTCACTTACTAGGTCCAGCATTCCATCGTTAGTCATCACAAGCTTCCCCGACGGCGCTAACAGAATGCTACCAGTGACCACAACTGTAGGTTTGGACCCGTTCTCAAGCACCTGTTTCTTCTGCTCTTGCACTTCTTGTTCTTGTTCTTGTTCTTCTTCGCTTTCTTCGCTGGCTTCCTCTACACTATCGTCGTTATCCTCTTCTTCATGTTCGTCAATTCTCCCTTCTTCTTGTTCTTCTTCTTCGTCGTCTTCTTGTTCTTTTTCTTCTTCCTCTTGTTCTTCGTCTTCGTCTTCGTCTTCTTCCACCTCTTCTACAGCTTTGTTCTCATCTTTCGACGACTCGGTAACAATGCTATTTACGGGAGTATTCTCACTCTCAGTAGCTGCTGGTGGTGCTGCTGCAACCACGCTGTCGGAAACAACTGCCTGAAAACCAGCACGTCCAGCTGCTGCAACAACAACAACTGCAGTTCCAATTTCCTGGACACTACTACAACAACGATTGCTATTGTCTCTCCTCTCAATCATCTCATCCAAAACACATCCTCCTCCCACAGTAGGAGCAGCAGCATCATCATCACCAGCAGCAGCTCCCACAACAACCCGAACCTGAGCATCACCGACTCCAACGCCGGCTTGATTCATCTTCATCGCCAACTGATCGATTGTGAACGCCACCACAACAAGGTAAGTAGCTTGTGTCGTCGCGTTGCGTGCATTCTTCTTCTCACAAAAGCTGAACGCAGGAAGGAAAAAAAAAACAATCTGCAGCAGCTAAAGAAAGTCGTCCACGACAACAACAACAACGAGCGTGTTGATGTTGCTACAAGTAGAAAGAGAACTAAAATTGAATTACACCCCACACTAAAAAAACACTGGCCAAGCGCACCTTCACAGTATCGCAGCAGCATATCCCCCCAACCCACTCTCTTCGCTCCCTTGCCCCGCGCGCCCTCCCCAGTCTCTCCCGCGGGGAAGACGACAGCAACCATACCCCCGGGTTCCAAACTAACCCTAGATTTCAACTTCCCCTAACCGGGGTTAGTTAGGCGAAGTATATACGATGCCGTACAGAGAGGACGGGGTCTTTTAGAAAAAATTAAAACTAAAATTAATAATACGAATAGTACCTGCGCCAGTTCGACACTAATCACATTATTTTCAGAAATGTTGAAATTCTCAAATAAATAAATAAATAAATAAATTCAGAAATATCTTTTTTCTGAAGGAAAGTAAAGAATCTGATGAAATATTTGGGAATATTCCATTCATTTGTCAAAATGAAATCCTGAAGATTAATTAATGAGATTAATTAATTAATTAATTGACAAACATGTGTCAAAGTGGCTAAAGTTATTAATAATTTAATTATTATTTTAACGGATAAAAACCCATAAAAACACGTCTTCCCAGAGGCCACTGGCCAAATTTTTTTTGTGCAAATATTTTTTTTGTCAAATTTGTAACACAGATCCAAATCTGCTGGCGTAAGATTCTTTTATCCGTTGGAATAATTCCCCTTCCCTTCTTTATACTTTTTTAATACCTCTTTTGGCGTGCATCGCCAGGATCCTATCTTAGGCTGAAACAAGGAGCCAAAAAAAGGAGGATTTTTTAAATTTTGAAATAGCCAAATTTGGTTAAATCTTCTTATGGTGGATTCGCAACCCGTGCTATTGCAGAAATTTTATATAAAAATTGAAAATAAAAATGAAAGTATAACTTTAAATTAAAAGAAAAAGAAAAAACCCTGGTTCCCCCTTGGCATTGTTTTTTTTTTTTGGGGTCAATTTTGTGATGTAGCCAAAACTAGTGATCATCATCCATAGGAAGATTTAGCCAAATTTTAGTTGCAAGCTAAATATGAAAGCAAAAATTTCTAAACTTCCTTCACTATTTAAAAAAAGAAAAAGTTTACCCTTACCTTGAAAATCATGTATAAAAATCAGGCCAACTTAATGAAAAAACATTGGTCGAATTTATGGCTATTGGAAAATCTCATAAATAGTATATGATTTTTAGCGCTTTTAATTCTAAAGTTCACTTTTTGGCTATTTATAGCCACAACAAAAATAAATAAATTAGGCTGCTTCCAAGTCACTCCTCGGGAAAAAGACAAACCCAATAGTGTTGGGCGGATCTGTCTTTTTCCGAGGAGCCAACACCTGGATGTGGGTCCGGTTATGTGGACCCTCCCTTCCAATTTATGGTCCCAGAAAATCAAAGAACCGGTCAAAGAACCTACCCTAGATGGCCGATTCTTTCAAAAAAAAAAGAAGCTCTAGTGACTTCTTCGGAGAATTTCAAAAAACTTGGAATCGGAGGTTATTTTATTTTAATACTAAATGTTTTTGGAAAAAAGAACAAAAAAAAGCCCCCAGAACTTGAAGTTATAATATAAAATAAAAATAACCGCCCAAACAGTTAAAACCATACCCCAGTTCCAACCCAACCCTGACTCCAGGTTCCTCTAACGCGGGTATTTTTGGGGTATACGATACTGTACAGAGGACGGGGTCTTTTTTTCTTTTCTTTTTCTTTTTCGTTTTCTTTTTCGTTTTCGTTTTCTTTTTTCGTTTTTCTGTTTTCGGTGTTTTTTTTCTTTTCTTCTATTTTTTCTTTTATTTTATAAAATTAAAATATAAGTAAAAATTTCTGTTTTCCTGTTATTGTAAGTTTGTATACAAAGAATTAATTTATTTTTTTTTTCCCTCCTTTTTTTTGTTTTAGAAATCAAAGTATTTAATCACATAAGACAGTGTTTGAGTGAGATTTTGACATTTTGGGGAATTTTAAATGGGCACGGGCAACATTTAAACTTTCATTGGCCCCCTGCCCCAAACTTGCTAGTAGGCTCAAATGCGGATATACCTTTGTAGATTTTCTCCAAAGTTGGGCACAAATTTGATTTTGTTAATAACCTCTAGATATGTTGTTTAAAAACATTTCAGAATAAAAAGAACCTCTGGTTTTAGTTTTATTCAAATACATAAATAAATAAATAAATAATATATATTTTTTAATATAAAAAATAAAAAATATTTGAAAAAAAAAAACGAAACTCAAACAAGACCCCCATCTCAGTTTTCTGAAAATTTTCAGAATCAAAGAACCTGTAATTCCAGTTATAATTATGGTAGAGAGTAGAGAGACATCTGTTACAGTCCAGAACAGGCCCTGCTCCTGTTCATTACTGGGCAGTTATGCCCTAGAACAGGCCCTGGTAGTGTAGGCCTTTTTTGGGTGTAAAAGTGCATTCCAAAACACTAACCCAAGTTGGTGGGGGTAAGGATCTCAAGAGTGGTGGGCATTCCGGAAATTTGGGCCCAAATTTCCGGAATGTCCCCACTCTTGAGAGCCTTACCTTACAAGGCAACTAACCTTAGAACTACCTCCCCAAGAACTTACAGAAGTCTGTAAGGTCCTATACAGCCAGGTGAAGACCTTACATAAGGTTCTATGCAGGCCAGTAAAGACCTTATGAAATCCTGGTAGGTACTCTAGTGACACGTACATTAAAACTCTCACAATATTAATTAAGTTTTTAGGGCTGTGAGAAAATTAATTAATTAATTAATTAATTTCTGAATTAATTGACTTCATAATTAATTTATGGGTTGTGCGGGAGTTAAAAAAAACCACCAAGAGATGCTTCTGTGAAAATGTGAGTGCTTGAATCCAAAATCTGGGGCATTCTCTTTTCTTTTTGTAATCCAAAGAATCGCTGAGCATCTGTTTGTTGCAGAGGAGCTGATTCCAGACAAAATATGTCACAGATAGTTAGGCTAGTCTCAACAATGACATTGAAACAAGTGCGAATGAATGCAAATGGATTACTGGCAGATAGCCATGCAAATCACAGCTAAGAAGCAAAAAGAGTATTGTCAGAGGACATGAAAAAGTCAGTAACTAGCTAGTGTATGTAGATCTGCAAGGAAAGCTCAAATTTGCAGAGTAAAGTTCACTTTGCAGCTGCAATACCTACAACAAAACAAAGCAAAGTTCAATTTGCAGCTGTGACAAAACTAAAGTGTTGCAACAAAAATGTAAGATGATGAAAAACTTGCGAACCTTTTGATTACAGAAAAGAAAATGTTAGTGGAAAAATTTCCATAATATTAAAGAAGGAACCAGAAACCTAGAAAATCTCCAATGCTTTCTTATAGGAATTGCAAAAGAAGCTGGCTACTTACTACTCATGCTTGCTCAAGAAGTCCTGCAATTGTGCAGAGTTGCAAATAGAAGCTGGGAAGGCAAAAGGAGAAAGTCACTCACAGGATGTAAGTACAGTCTCTTGATTGCTCCAGCAAACAAAGAGTATGGAAAACCAATTCTTGCAGGGAACAATATTGTAATGGAAAAAAAAAAGATGGGACAATGATCTTGTCATTTAGGGTTGCTGCTGAGAGAGAAGAACAAGAAGTCCTTGTTGGCCAAGAAGAATCTCACTCACAAAGCTCAAAACAGCAAGCCAAATCACAGGGGACACATCCACTCCTCCTACAGGAGGAATGAGTCTCCGAGTTGGACCTAACACTGGCTCAGTTGGTGCATAAGCTATCACAAATGGGAATTTGCCCACAGGCAGCTGTGGGTACCATGACATCACAATTCTGACTATGAAGAGAAGATTGAATGAAGCAAACAAAGGACCCAATATTCCAATTGCGAGCTTAGCTGTGTCCGGATCCAAATCAGCCAAGAAAGCCATGCCTGATGAAGAAAAGTATGTTGTGTCAACAATACCCATTGCCGAAGCTCCTGATGCACATATCATTGCCCCCAAGATTGAGCAAGAAAATGTTAGGCCAACCATCACAGCTTCTGGAGGAACAGTCTGCAACATCTCAGGTAATGGAGCTGGCTTAAACTGAACTAAACCTCTTCCTCCTCCTCCTCCTCCTCTTCTTCTTTGGCCTGCAGGGACCTGATACAGTATTCCATATGCCAATCCCAAAGTTTCAAAATTCACTTTCTTTGTGGAAGGGCCAGCTATAAATGCAGAAAGAAGGACCTATCTGTGATGGGGAAGAAATGGATGCAATTCTCTAAATGCATTTGAAAACTTAGGCAGTGATAATGTTCTCCTGTTTGGAATCTGCAAATCTGCAAAAGAAACTTACAAAGATTGGTCTCTTCCATAGATGGGTTTGTGTGGAGTTGAATCCTCTGAATGATGATGGTATAACTGAGCTGCTTCCCAACCAGCTGCTGCAGCTTGAAGAAATTACTCTTTGCTGAGATCTTGATCCCAATGTCGAACAATGTGGATGCTGTGCTGTTGATGACTGACATTGAATCTGATTCCATGGTTCTGAATTTCTTCTGTTCTGTAGCTTTTCATACAGTCGGGATCCTCTCACTTGCAACCGTCTGCAATAATCACCAGATGATGTCACATGATGATGAAAGACTGTCTTTGACTATGAGGACCAAATAGCAAAAAAACAGAAAGACTGACAACAAAGAATCATCAAGGAAACGGTGAAGAACCTCGGTGGTGTTGTCAGAGAAGGAGAGATGTGCAGAACAACAACAGGCCATCTGTGCTGGTGGATGCCTGTTCGATTGTGGAGAGAAGCAAGAGACAAATTGAAGTTGCCGGCAGCTGGGAGCACCACCATCACAGAGGTCACCCTTCCACCATCCTGCAGCTGCACTCCATTGCTCCTCCTCAAGGACGCCACAAGTGGAGGTGCAGCAGCAGCAGCAGGAACAGCCAGTGTGACCATTCCCAACTACCTTCTCCAAGCTTTCTCAATTTTTGCAAGTGGGAATCCCCTATCCTCCTCTCTTTCTCCTCCTCCTCCTCCTTCTTGTTCTCAAATTTGTTCTGCAACTCCTCCTACTTTCTCCTCTGCAAGCTTTCTGAAGAATCTCTCTTTCCGAAGAAATCTACAAAACCCAAATTCCAAAATGCAATTCCCACAACAGTACACAAAACACTCTTTGCAATCAGAATTTCTGCAACAAACAAGTGGATAATGTCTCTGAAACAAAAATAGAGAAGTCTTGTCTCTGCAACAAACAAAATGTGCGCGTGTGTGCGCGTGTGTGCGCGTGTCCTCTGCAACAAAACAGAATTAAAAAATCTTTCTCTGCAACAACCCCAAAAATAAAATAAAATAACCACACAATGATGGTCGTTGGGGTTTTTATTCTCTTCACGTCACGAAGTTTGAGTAATCTCCGAACCCACCAAGCTCTGTACGATGATCAAAGACCCAAGTTTATAGCAATGATTGCAGAAAGTGCTCCTCTGGGAGTGGCTTTAGGGTTTGAGGATCAGGGTCGAAATCTTTTTCGTAGCTCCTAGATTCTCTGCGAAAGGCGTCACCTGTGATGGTGGGATTTGTTCCCGACAATTCGGGGCGGTGGGGATTGTTGGGTATCCATCAGGGGATCGATCGACTTTTGGTTGATCAACTAATTTTTGTGGGGAAATTGGGAATGGGGTAGGGACTCATCCGTCCAATGCTGCTGCTCCTGCTCCCAGCACACATGAAGCTTGAGGACCTAGGGTTTTGTTTGACTGAGAGAACGGAGCATTCAAAGGAGCCAGGAACCTCTTGTTGTTGCTGCTCTTGTTTGGGGAAAAAAAGAAAGTCTGAAAGAGAGGATCACTCAAGTGACATGACCCAAAACCAAAGAGTTAATGGAAGAAAACTCTGATACTTAATCCAATACTTTAAAGCTCTTAGTTAATGGGAGAAAGTTCCAATGTCCAGTTACTTGGCCTTCAAATTCTCTGGTACAAGTTTCTTTCACTGGAAAAACACAAAGAATATTTATTACAAACCTGAGTATTTGAATCACATTCTTCAGAACAAGCTTGAAAGATGGAGAAAATCATGAAGAATACTTCTGTCAAAACCTGAGTGCTCAAATCAAAAACTTCACTACAGTTTCTCAATGGAAAAAACATAAGGGTATGTTTCTCTCAAACATGTGTCATTCATTCTCAGTAACAACTCAAAAACACACAAGGAAGATTCTTCCAAAATGTGGGTATTCAAATCAACTGGAGCTTGCGAGATCTTATTCAAACCCAATTGTGTCGATTCTTTATCAAGGACAACTCAGTATTAGGGTTCTTTTCAAGTTGTGGGCATTTCAAGCATATCAATTGAAGCCAAGGAACGATTATCCAATCAAATGCCCTGTAAGCAAGGTCCACTAAGATCAACTTGCACAACCTAACAGGATTCACTTTTTTGATTGCAAACATAGAAGGCACACAAAAGCAAAAAAGAAGCCCTTTCAAGGATAGAAAACAAGAAAACCATGAAGCATTGAATGCATCAAGCAACATGTCCAAGAATCTCTTCTAAAGGAGTATACTTCTAAATGTGTAATTGCAAAAGTAAACATTATGTCATCACTAGCAGCCAGCCCAATTTCTGACTACCGGCACCCAACCTGGTCAAACATGAGGAAGAAGCACCAAACCTTGTGAAATGGAAGGAAGTGCCACAACTTTGTATAGTTTTTGGTGTGTAAAACTTCTGGATTTGCCTTACAAACACCTGATTCTCTTTGCTTCTTTGATAATAAAACCACCAGTACCTCAGTAGCCTCCATTGCTGCTGCTGCTGCTGCTGCATCAGGCTCTGGAAAGCAGCCACAGCATCCAAGTTAGACTCAATCCAAAATAGACAAACAAACCGTGCAAAGTCGACTGCTAGGAACTATATCCTGGACAGGGAAGGGCTGTAAAGGCTTCTATGCTATGCTTATCCTCCTATTTCAAGGTCTTCCATGCATTTGGCATTTCTCCAAGCACTTGTAGACCTTGTAATTACAAAACTTACATCCATGGAATGTCCATCCATCCTGTTCTCCTTTGCTCTTTGTACAGCACCAGCTGGCGTCAGAAATATGTTTAAAGGTTGAGATTTGATACCTCCCACCTCAGGAGAAACTAAACCCATTTCTTTGGTCATTTAAAAATGGTCACAGCCAGTCTTGAGGAACCTGCCCTCCTCCCCAGCCACTTTCAAACTTTGTTTCTGAATTATATTGAAATCACTCTCAGGTGTGTACCTGGAAGCAACCAGGATATCATGTTTCTCAGCCTTCTTGGCAGTGAACCCATCTGGGAGGTTATGGTCTTGCCCTCAGCATCCCCATGCATGGCTCCCTAAACCAATATGACTAAGAAGCCAATCTCTGCTTCTTAATATTCTTGCCTGCTGGTGAGTCTGCACAACGTAAAAGTAAGCAGGATTGAAGAAGAAGAATGGCAAACAAGTGGAGCACCTACGATGGTGAATTCCAACAACAATGGTAGCCTACCCTCAAAAGTCAGGTTCTCTGAAAGATAATGCTTACAATTGAACTGACCAGCATTGTGATCCAAGCTATTGTGCTCTCCTTGCTCCATGACAATCAAGGTTGGTCTGAAGGGAACCTCTCCACTCCCTCCATTTGCCTGCATGTCCTCCTAACCGATGATTTTTTTCTTCTGCCTCTTGCTAGGCTGCCTGCTACCTTAACCATCAAATTTCTGCAGGTCAGCAGAGACACTCAGTCTGAAATTTACTAGGTCTACAATGTCAGTTATGATTTGGTCACTCAG
>Ga0116227_10009141_pt1 | contig 18174 bp, 20 predicted proteins | sample S1TSphgellanicum_FD_89693 | JGI IMG/M metagenome (GOLD analysis project Ga0116227, IMG submission 89693) | Host-associated microbial communities from peat moss isolated from Minnesota, USA - S1T2_Fb - Sphagnum magellanicum MG | ecosystem: Host-associated > Plants > Peat moss > Unclassified... | reverse complement strand
ATAAATAGATATATATATATATATATATATATATATATATGTTAATTAAATAAAAAAAATAGTAATAATTAATATATAGTTATATTATTATATTTAATAATTACAACCATATCATAAATCCTTGAATTATATAAAATATCAAAATAGTTATAATGTATTATATTGTTGATTAATAATAATAACCAAATTATAACTGATCCTTAAAAATTTGACCTAATTCATTATATATTATCAACAATGAATTTGTAATAATTAATAATTAATTATTTAATTACACGTTCATTAATGTATTCACTAGACCAAAATGTGTTTTAGTTCATTTTAGGTTTCATTACATTTTGAATGAATTTGGACATTTTTATGATGGTGAAATTGGTCAACCCCCTAATGAGCGGGGATCAATTGCTACGAATAATGAATTGGTCCACTTGTACCTACTGAAATATAAACTTATCAAACCATTTCACTTGCTAATTAATTAATTAAGCAACACAAAAATAAATTATTTAATGTTTAATATTATTGATAATTTCATGCTTTTAGCTTATGAATTATTAACATGTGTCATAACTTAAATACATAGGCCATGTAATCAACCTAAGTAGGCACCTATTATAAGGAACTACATAAGGGAATATTTAGTCAACTTACCATCATTGATCACGAACACACCATTTGTGAGGTTTGATCCCTTGACCTTTAAAATGGAAGTGAACACCTTTACCATTAAGTCACCGCACTTGTTTTAATAATGTGTTACATTACATTCTATTTATCAAATATTTCATTTTAAACATCACAAATTCCAGGATGGAATATTAAAGAACATTTGGTGGTACTAGTTCAAACATAAACATCTAGAAATCAACATACAATAAGTAGAAGGATTGGAAGTCTATAGAACATAAGGGCTAACATTTAATTCATGCATTTCTTTCTACAACAACTTATAATCATTATATAACTAACATAATCATAATTTTAATCATATATGGAACTTTGATGGAACAATAATTCAAGTTGGTAGATAGTCTAGTGCAAATGTTTTGGCTACAAGAAAATCTAATGTAGTTTATAGCACCTGTTAAAGACACAAAGCTCTATAAGAATAAAGGTTAGAGGAAAGGTTTAAGTTTAATTTTCAAACAAGGAATAAAACTCTTATGCGATTCAAAAACAAAAAGACAATAATTTAAAATAAGAACATGAGATGTGCAAGACAAATGTGAAAATGAATCTTTATTATGTTGACATATGCGAACATGAATATGAAAAGAACATGACAAGGTTATGGTGCAAGATTGTGTCTAAGATTAATGTTGAACAAATTGAAAGAAATGAAGGGTTCCCTTATTTTAATCCTTCTTAAATCTCCCAAAAAATTGGGTGGATTACCTTTAACCATTCACTAATTTGAGCTACTTAATCTCACTAGCTTCACCCCTTGAGTAAGGGATGGTAAGTCTATCACTAATAATTAGTAGTCATTAGGAGGCCTATGGAACTAATTAGTTTAGAAATTTCTATTTGTTAACATGACTTAATTAGGAATCAACTAGGATTTAATTAGGATTTAACTAATAATTAACTAAAAATTAATTAAAACTTAACTTGAAGTTTATTGGGAATTAATTGGGAGTTAATTTATGTTTAACTAAAACTTAATTAAGATTTAACTAGAGTGAATTAAAAATCAATTTGAAATGAATTATGAGTTAAATGGAAATGAATTAAAAGTTATTTAAGATTTAATTCAAAGTTGATAAGGAATTAACTAGGAGTTAACTTGAACTTAACTATAATTTAATTAAGATTTAACTAGAATGAACTAAAAATCAATTAGAAGTGAATTATGAGTTAAGTGGAAATGAATTAAAACTTAATTAAAAATGAACTAAAATTAAACAAAAAGTTAAGTACATGGATGAACATTCAAATGAATGAATTCCATGGCATTGGCATTCGTGACATCACCATCCCAAAATCTTGAAAATGGTTAATTATAAACTATGTAGTTAATGCTGCAAGGGGTGTTTTACTTAGTTTTTACATCTTTAAATGTGAAAGACTAAGGGATGACTACATTAAAATTTGCAAACCTATACTTGTATGGTAATGTTAAAATAACTTGGATGATTACTTTCTTGTCTAAGGAATTTTTATCTTTCTTTAACAAATTCGGTCCAAGTGGAGTGTCCTTTAATAACTGCCATTTGTTAATATAAATGGACATGGCAACCATGTTACCTTATAAGCAATAAAACAAACAAAATAATTTAGGTTAGACATGATCACATTACAATTGCACATATCACATGCATTACAACCATTATATGTGTTTTGTTTCAAACTTAAACAATGGAGGGAATGAAAAAGATTACACAATTGAGGATGAAGCTAAAAATAATCTTCAATGGGGGGATGGGTTTGCTACTATAAAACTTATGCATATAGTTGAAACAAATCAACATCTAACATTTGAATATTTTCCTAATTACATGTTAAAAAATGACCATCATTATTATGTAGATATGACCCAAAATTTTACAATGATAGAACAACAACCAACATAGATTGATGTTGTAAACCTAGATGAAGGTAGTCTTGAATATTTTTGAGAATTGTTGTAGGAAACTCAATAGTTTCCAAATGAAATTCATGAATCTATGAAGGTGCATAACCTATTGCCGTTACATCATTTACCTACAAGATGCATTAAGTGAAAAGAATGATTAATCAATTATTCTTAATCACAAGTTGTGAGTAGATATGAATACCTAGACATCTTAAGGATAAAAGGAATGAAAAAGGCAATTATAAAAGAAATTAGTTCACCATGTTCAGTTTAGAAAAACATAATTCACTATAACTTGGACTTTTGTAGGTGTTGTTGGAGTTGGTGACCACTTTCACCATGTTTTTCAAGTAGGCCTTTGAGCATATTTGTGCAAGAACATGGGGTGAATTTGGGTTGCACAACATGGGTTCAACAATAGACAAGGTTGTAAGCACGAACTAAATAATAGGCAAAGGGGTGCCAAACAATAAGGTTGATACCTTCTAACGATTGAAGAATAAGGAAATAATTGGTTAACATCAAGGCCAATTGAATAATCATATTTGATAGATCGCCAACAACTAGTAGAACAACCTCAAGAAGGAGAATTAAACTTGATAAATTAGAAGTTTTAAAGAGAACATGAAAAGACTAGCAACAACAACAAAGAGAAAGGTGGTAGTTAAAAGAATAATAGTAACTAAGAAAGGATAGGACCTCATGAACAACAATTGAGAGAGAGAGAGAGAGAGGAGAGGGTTTACTATAATAATTGCTACAAAGGAGAGGAAAAGGTTGTTGCAACAATTGTTGTAAAAGAGAGGAGAAGGTTTGCTGCATCAGCTATTGTAAAGGAAAGGAACATGAATAGTAGTTGAACTCAAGGTGTGGAACTTGGAGATAATTCGAGTAGTAACGTTGACACGGGGCTTCAAGGTGTGGAATTTGTTGAAACGAGACGTTGCAGGAGCAATGTTGAGCTCTTCAAGCTTGAAAAAAGGACGACTGTCAACGTCTAGGTTGAAAGAACGGTAACAATAGGCATCTATTGAAAGAAAAGGAGGTGGTCGAGAGAAAGAGGGTTGAATTCCAAACAACGGCAAGATTCTATTGAGAGAGGGAGAGTCAAGAAAGAGAGGGTTGAGCTCCATGCATTTGTAGGATGTTGTAGAAAAAGGGAAAGTCGAGAGAAAGAAAGGTCAAGAGATAAAGAGTTTCAGTTGAGAGAAATTAAAAGAGTCGAGAGAGAGGGAGAGTCGAAATAGAGTGAAGGTCAAAAGAAATAGAGTTTATGTTGAGAGAGAATGAGAAAATCGAGAGAGAAAGAGGGTTGAGTTCTAAGTAGTAGTAGCATCTTGCTAAAAGTGGTAGAGTTGAAAGAAAGAGGATTGAGAGAGAGAGTTTAAGTTGAAAGAGAAGGAGAGTCGAAAAAGGGTTGAACTTGGAGCAACAACAATTTGCTGAGAGAAGGAGAATCAAAATAAGGTTGAGAGAGAAAGAAGGTCGAGCTCCAAGTAACAACAATATGTTGTAGAGAGAAAAAGTCGAAAGAGAGAGGGTCGAGAGAGAGAGAGTCTAGGTCAAGCTTTAGGCATCAATAAGATGTTGTAGAGGAAGAGTCGAGAAAAAAAAAGAGGGTCAAAATACAAAGGGTAGGAAAAAGAGAGATGGGGTGTTGATCGTAGAAACCAACAACAATCGACCGAACTTCAAGAGGGAGTCGAAGCCACTAATGCTTGATCGCCATCGCCACAAGACCATGAGATTGCCATTGCCATGGGATCATCGAGATCAACTTGCTCACACACAGAGTACCAAGATCGACCAACATGAGGAAGTAGATCCACATTGAAACACAAACACCTACCCTTGAGAGCTCGAAAAATCTTTGCAAACCTATGACGAAGAGAAGAGAAAGCTTAGATTAGGGTGGAATTAGGAGCTCCCAATGCAATTGGGAGCATGTGGTAGGGAGGTGCATGGAACTTGGTGAGGACAATGAAAAACTCACACTTGTAGACGTCTAGAATAGGAGTGGCGAAGTTGATGAACGGGATTCTGTTTACCCATCACCATTGATCTAGAAGCCCTATTCTACATCCGATTTGAGCCCTAAGGTAAAATCTCTCAGATTGAGTGAGAGAGAGAGGTGACTGAGACACTAAGTGTTCAGTCACCGGCCTCTTTACTCTAGTGCCATTGCTACAGTCTGAACTTTGTTTTTTTGGTTTTTTGTTTCTGTGAATGCACTCAAAACGCAGTCGATATCTCTCTCTCTCTGATTCTTTCATCATTACTTCCGAAGAATTGATTCGGAAAACGCTTGTAGTTTCTCCTTTCTTCGGCAGGCATATCAAAACCAGATCTGTCTTCGTCCGAGAGAGAGAGATATAGAGAGAGATGGCGGGGTTAGGATGGTTCGATTGGATTCTGGGGCTGCTGCGCGTGGCCTTCGATACCATCACACAACGAGTCAAAGCTGTGCACCTGCCTCGACAGCTCCCTTTGACGCCCCTCTCTCACATGACCTGCATCATCACCGGTGCCACCAGCGGTATCGGCCTCGAAACTGCTCGGTATTGTTACATTGTCCAACAAAACCTCTCGTCTTTGTTGTTTCTTTTTAATTGTTGTGATTTGGATTTCAGCTACTGACTGAGGATCGTATTGCATCGGTGACAGTAATGGCCGCATTTTCAGTGAGTATCAGCCAAAACTGTTTTTAGCTCTTTTTCCTCGATGCAAATGAGATCTGTTAGTATAGAAATGCCTGAGAAGAGAATGAACACTCAAGCTTACTGCAAGGTTCAGGGCTTTGGAAGTAGGTTCCCTTTGTTGTCCAAGGGTGGATGTGCTGCTACCTGAACTTCACTTGCATGGTGACAAAATCACATGATGCTTCGTGCATGTGATCTATGAGTATAAGAATCCATTCTTCCAATTTGTCACTCACTCATTTCAGGAAGATATAGTTTCTTCACTTCCTAGTCCCATGGAAGATGATAGTCTCTTTGTTATTTCCCAGTCCATCATGATTTAGGGTTTGGGATATGACATGCACGACGGAGATGCAATTGTAGTTTGTTCATTGCAGAGATTTGCCAAAATCAGGTCCAGATGTGGTGTTAGCAGTGCATGGTCCATGGAAGACGATAGTCTCATGCTCATGATGATTTAGGGTTTTGGATTATGGCATGTACAACAGAGATGTAATGGGACTTGTTCATTGCAGACATTTGGCAAAATCAGGTGCACATGTGGTGTTAGCTGTGCGCAATGTAAAAGCAGCAAAAAATCTGCTGGAGGAGTGGCAATCTGGTCAAGAAGATGGGAGTTCTCCACTAGATGTTGAAGTAATCCCTCTCCCATCATCCATCCTCAGAGTTGTCGCCACTTGTTTGCATAGTTTACAGATCACTTGGATGATTTTGTTCCACCTCAAAAAATGTGCAACAAAAGCTCACAACACCCAGTGAATAGTCCATTCTCAGTTTCTTGTTCTGAACCTTTGACCAATTAACATTGAACTGCAGGTTATGGAAGTGGATTTGCTATCACTGGACTCTGTGCGGAAGTTTGGTGAGGCTTGGGAGGCTCGGAAGATCTCCCTCCATGTGCTTATCAACAATGCTGGAATTTTCTGCATGAATGGTATGGTACCAACTATGCAGCCATCTGTAGTGATTGTTCTTTGTTTGCCTCCCCACATGCACGTCCTCCCCTGCTTGTCAACAAAGTTGTAGGCAATGACATTAGTTGTACTTGCCTGTCCCTTGAGCACAGGAGCACAGAAGTTGTCAAAGGATGGTCTAGAGCAGCACATGCAAGTTAATCACCTTGCTGCAGCACTGCTCACAATTCTACTTTTGCCATCCTTGCTTCGTGGTTCTCCTTCCCGAGTTGTAGTAGTCAACTCTATGGTGAGTTTATGCCCCTTGGCCCTTAAAATAATTCCTTTGTCTCATCCAACTCTTGGGAAGTTAGAGTTGCATTAGCATAGTCAACTTTTTTGCTGCATTTTCTGCACTCCAGCAGTCTTTTACAGTATACAGCATGTGAATCCAGCAGTCTTTTCATTTTGTTTCTGACAGGTGGTAGTCATTTGGTTTGCAGATGCATCATGTAGGTTTTGTTGACCCAGAAGACCTGCAAGGTGGCAAAAGGAGATACAATTGCACCTCTGGTTATTCAGATAGCAAGCTTGCCCAGGTAAGGCTGCTGGAAGTACTGGAGGTTATTTATTGGGGCATTTCATCTTGATCTATCAAGGATGTGGTCTTTTCCTTGAGCTTGGCTTGGTTGAGAACTGGGATCGGAGTACTGATTTCCATGTGGGATACTGAAAAGTCGAAGATGTTGTGAAACTGGTGAGATGTGTGAAGATTCTGTTCTGCCACATGCTGCAAAAACGTCTGCCAATTGAAGCAGGTGTTGACATCATTGTTGTCAATCCTGGGGAGGTCAAAACAAATGTGGTACACTTCCAACCTTTTTAAATTGCCAGAATTTCACCTTTTCTCTACAGTCAGGAGGACTGCTTCATGGAACAAAGTCTGTCTAGATCGTGGTCATCTCTCACTAACTGTTGAGAAACTCAGAAAACACTGGGATGGTGGTTAAATTCATGTTGGATCTCTTATCAGGGTCTGGTATTGTGCATTGGCAGGCACGAGACTTGCCAAAAATAATTCAGATGGCATACCATTCACTATTTATCCTTTTAACTCCAACAGAAGGTACTTACTGTTTCTCACTACAGTTTTGCTCATAAAGACATGACATAAAGTCTGCTGGGTTCTTAATTCTCATTTGTACCTCCTTGAGTTGGAGGACAGATGGGATAATGCATCATTTAATACATGCCCAGCAGCAGGTATTGTGATCTCTTACTTGCCCAAAAAGCATCTCTTGCCAACTTGGTAGATGGGACTAATGGTTGAATCTTAAGAAAGAGTTGGATACTCTTTTTTGTTGGATGAAGCACAAGTCTCTAGGTACATAAGGAGGGACAAAGCATGGTCCTCCCAGGATTTGTGTCAAGTGACACACCTGAGTCTGATTGAGAACTTGGAAGGTTACCTGAAATGCCATCTACTACTTATCCAGTCTAGGTTGTGCTGTGTGACAGGTGCAAGGAGTGTGCTCTTCTGTGCCACAGACAAAAAAGTGCAGGAATATGCACGTGCATTGCGAGGGCTTGGCTACCCATTAGTTCCATACTTTGGATCAGATTGCAAACCAGCTTCTGTAGCTCATCAGGCACATGACATGGAGAAAGCACAACTGGTCTGGCAGCAAACACTCAAACTTGTGGGTCTACCCCTTGATTGCATTGAATTGGTCCTCAGTGAGAATGACCCTGTTGAAGTCATTGAAAACTTCAAAGTAATTGATTCCTACCCTGAGGATGAGAATGAGGGAGCCCTAGATTTTCTGATGAATGATGAAGATGATGCTGTCACAGAAATCTTCTGATCATACTCCTTCACCAACAACGGTGTGGTTATGTTTTGGATGGTTCATCCCTGTGCATGATATTGGCAATTTTGGCCATGAATAGAGACAATCACCATGGTGACATATTCTGTGCTGCCATGGTACCCTGAGAATGGGGAACCAAACCTGGCTTTAAGGAAGATTGAGGAAGAGCCTGCAGTTCTCTGTGCTTGATAGAAGCGAATGCTTATGTTGTATGAGTGGAGAACATGCACTCAAATGGGGCTGAACAGTACAGCTAGAAAATATTTGGTCTGAAGCTTGAACAGCAGAGTATGATTTATTCCAATGTTAAGTGCCAAATTGTTACTCAGGAGCTGGGCAGGCAAAACGAGGAGCTGAGAAAGGTAAGGCAATGGAGGGGAATATTCCCATCTTGTGAAATGGTATGCTGCCAACTGACCATCCATTAAGTGCAGGGGATAGACTGTTGTTCTGATCCCTTGGGTTTATCACTTCTAGAGCAAAGCACTAAACAGCTAGGGAATTGCTAGAAGGCTCTCCTTGATGACTATCAGTTTCTTTGTAGAACCAGTTGAAGGAAGCTATGAGCAGCCATACCAGAATATTGCAAGGAGGCCAGAAAATGAGTCATGCAGGGTTGTGTCACAAGGAAATACAAACATGTGAAATTGACACAATGTGAGGTACATGAAATTCATGGGCACTGAGAATGTGGGGGGTGCGGGATTTGTATGTCAGAAAACAGGGGATTGTTGAGGCAGCTGGTTCTGAGTGACCTCGGTTTCTAATTGCAAACTTGGTAAGTGAACTTGAACTTGACTATGCAGTTGATAATATGCAATCTGGAGAGAAACTACTCTTCTTTCATGCAGTAGGTTATGCTCTGAAGTAGCACATAAAACAATGTGAGGGTAAAAGGTTTTCACAGCATATATTGCAAATGCTTTTTTTAGTTGAGAGGTCTTCTTCTGTGGATGCACCATGGACGCAGAGCAGTGTCTGGGCAACACGTAAGGAGGTCTATAAACCAAAAAATGGCCATGAAACTGTCTGAAACAAGCTTTGGAAGTAATGTAAAATTGAAACCAAACCTAACTAAGAAAATCCAAAGTAGAAAGTGATACATCTAGCTTTCCCACAAAGGTAGGTGTGAGAGGCTTCTACACCTTTTAGCAGTAGTGAATGATTGATAAAACAATAAATTATCAACTATTTCTGAGTTGTTTTCAAATCATAGAGACCTCTTGTACTAAAGATCCTACGCTAAAGATCATTATTTTTTTCTGAAAACAGTTTTTCTGTCTCTTTCTTTGCAGCTGTGATTGAAGGTAACTGTGGTCAATTGCAACTAGGAACACCAAATTAAAATGACTTGCAATAAATTATCATTTGCATAGTGACCTATGTGAAAAGTAAGTCTCAACATCAAACAAGAAAAATGCTTTTACTCTAACAAAGGATCTCATCTGTTGTGCTGTAAATCTCCACAACCTCGCTCGATGCACTGCATGTGCAAATTTCAACACACCTCATAAATGCGTAAAGCTTGAATCTGTTATGTGTTTGTTGACGGAAAACTCAAAGAGCAACAAAGAAGGATTTAGTGACTAATCAATTTGATGAGGGGTTGTGGAGCAGTCTATGAGGAAGAACAAATGATGAAGAACTTGGCTACAAATGGCTCATGAAAACATGGCTGTAAGACTAGCAAAAATTGAGAAAATTTGTGATCTGGTTAGACTATGATGCGAGCTCTAAAGTGGGTCAGGAGGAAAATTACATGAAATTGAATTAAATTAGTCTTTTTTTTACCTGTAAGAGGTAGCTATGCAGCCAGTCCATTGTCTTAGAGAAAGTAGTGGCAGATACATTGACAACAGTCATTCCCTGCACCACCATCACGAGCACCGTCTTGCCAATTTTATTATAAACATTCAAAAGTCCTCATGGAAAACTTGATATACTGCAAAATGCCTTTCTTTTGCTACTACTAACTTTTGCTATGGAAAATTTTGGAAGATGTGGTTGTCTTTTGCTACTGATTTTGAAATGAAAAATTTGAAGTATGCAACTGTTTTTTTTGCTACTAATTTTGCTGAGAAAACTTTTGTACGTCATGATTTGGTGGTGAAAGGAGAACAAGAGAGAGAGAGAAATGAAATTGAACCTGTGACTCAAATGACATCACATAGTCTTGTATTGCTTGCAACTTTCTTATCGATGCCTCCTTTTCCTGTACCATAAATGCAAGAATTTCTCACTTGGAGAGACAGAGGATGGTACACCAAAGAATAGCACCATCAATTCAGAAATTACTGTCGGAGAGAGAGAGAGAGAGAGAGTCAGCAGATTCTAATCCGACAACAATAGTTCACAAACATATGCATGAGAAATTATGTAACAAAACTATGCAAAATTTTGTGAAGTTATGTAAATGGGTGTCTAGGTACTTTTGTCTCATGCAGTATCTAGACAATCAATGTTTCTTTCCTAGTCTTTGCAAAGGGTTTAGGGTTTAAAATCTAGAGCAAAAGTAAAGTACCTCCAATGACAGGGTTTTGCCAGTTTCTTCTTCAACCCACTCTCCCAGGAGTGTCTGCACAGAGACATTTTGATTGCTCATATGAACCAGTTCTTGAAGGGAGTAAAAAATGATGCCTTGCAGGTCAACACTACACTTTCGCCTGTAATTGCAAGAGAGAGTAGTAGCAAAAATCCAGATGTTCAACGAATCACAGAATTGTGTGGTTTTTTGAAAGGAGAAAAAAAGGTGTTAGATCATTTTTACCTCGTGATCAACATCAGACATATTGAGCACCAAAGGCACCACAATGCACTTTGGTCTATTTGAAGCCTTCATCTCTGATGCTTCCTTCTCTGGCAGCTTCACCACTTTGCCCAAATTCTCTATAAAATACTCACCCACCCACAACACCAAAATGATGAATTCCTGGATACCATGTCCTTAGTAGTTTCTAGTTTGGATACCGAGTTGGATTGGTGTATATACCTGACTGCAAAGAGTTCAGATCCTGAGTACCATCATCACCCTTCTCATTGGGTGACTTGCTATTCTTCTCACTAACAGCAATTGTCACTTCTTCTGAGAATTTCCTTGATGGAATTGCTTTCATCTGAACTGCTCCTGGCCCGAATGCACCTGTATTTTCTCCCATTAGATAGATAGCAGGATCCAAATGTAACCCCTGCATCCAACGAAATTGACTTCAACACAATTTCATGGCACATGTACTCATTCATTCATAAGACTTTCATGTCCACAAGAGAAGGGCTCCCATTTGGTCCCTTACCTGCTTTCTTGGACACTAGTGACACCCCACCAGCTCAGCCTCAAGGCTCCTCACTAGCATCTCAAAAGAAAAAGGAAGGGACCGAATGCAAGCCCTGAATCTCCTATGCAATGAACAATACAAATTTTCTCCCTGCCTTTTTCATTTTCAAAAGAGTTTTTGTGAGATACTAGTGCTAGACTGTAGGGTTATCTTATGAAAATCATAAGAGACCAAATAGTAAACTTACAAAACTAAAAGAAACACAAGGTTAATTGCATGGGGAGGTATAACCTAATAAATACAATGCAAAAGAGAATTTGTGGTTCTTTACACAGAACAATAATGCCCATCGTATTGTCCTGCAGCACCTGCCAACGAATAATCCTTACAAAATGGTTTTTTGCTAATTCTTGCAAAAATCCTTACATGTGACCACAAGGGTTTTGACACATTGAAAGGAGACTCAAAACTAGGTTATTGAATTGACGGGAAATCAATACCTCAATGATGACAGGCTTCCCATCCTTTACAGCTTTCTTGATATCACCCTCTAACCCTGCAAATATGAACAACAACACAACTATGACTTAGTGTTGGCACCAGAGTTTCAATCAACAGTAAGCTCTGGGGTGGCAGATTATGCCATTTTCTTGACCACATTGCATGACATAATCTTCTGGTGATGATCATACACTCATGATAGTGACCAAAAAATTCTGTTGAACATATTATAGAATCATCGAATCTGTCAACTGGACCTTAGTTTCATGAAATGGCCTTTGTCCTTGTGCATTAGGTTGGGTGAGTCACCTAGCTTGGTCCTGATGGACTCACCTGGCGCCTTACCCAACATAATGGGCAGGAGCTTTACCATTCCATGGTGCAGCTGAATCATGAGCCCCCCCCAACTGGAATAGAAGACAATTTCATTTATCCCAAAGTGAGAGAAATTTTCTACCTTTCTGAACAATGCGACATTCGCGGTTAAATTCCTTCACAAGTTCTTCAGGTGATGCAAAATCTCGTGCCCATACCGGCGTAGAGGCAAGTGGTGCACTGTTCCATGACATACACAAAGAGTTGTACGTACATGGTCCACTGATTTGGAAGCTAAACTTGACACAAATAGATGATGCATTGTAGTGTATCAACACAACCCCCTCAAGTCACTCTGTTTAGGATTGATTTTGGCCCATGTCCCTCCATCCAACTAAAAGCTTGATTTTTGCAGTGCTTGAAAAATAGGCCAAAAGATGAGAGAGAGAGAGAGAGAGAGGGATATATAATGAGAGGATTTTCATTCCAATTTTTTTAGCAAGTAGCTACTAAAAGAAGGCATCATAGATTGAAGTCTGTGAATTTTAGGTGGGGAGTAAAAAGGGTACTCTGTTGAGGTTCGGAGGAGTTCATAAACCATGTCTGTCTGTGAAATAGAAAAAACTCCATTTTGTCAGAGATACAGAAGCATGGATATGAAATGGGTATTTAAAGTTGATCAGATTGCAAAGCTCCTCACACGAGAGAGTTTTCCAACGGTAATGATATATAATTGAACATAATAGCCTTCTGTTGTAAAGGACCTGGAAGAGATCTTGAGGAAGAAGCAAAAAAAGGAAAAAAAGGCTTTTTTGGGTGGTTTGGCATCACTAACCAAGCAATTAGTTCATCAAATATTATCCGATTATCACTAATCATTATCAATTATCAAAATTTGAACATATCCAAGACTGGAGTGCACCTGCTTTGTGACAATGGCTAAGCTCAGGACATTACTACAGATCATGGTTTTTATGCTGATTCTTTGCCTGTTCTTTAAGGGTTTTGCAATAACCAGAACGCATGATTCTTTGATTCTGAATTTTTTTCAAAGAACTGGAACTGATGGTTCTTTGATTCTGAAGTATTTAAGAAACCAAAACCGACAGTTCTCTGAGAATTCAAAGAACCACACAAACACTGGTCATAATAGACAATGGACATATTTGGCATACATTACATGAGCAAAACAGTTTTCTAAGTTCACAACGAACCAAAAAACACCTGCAGAAATGAAGGAAGTGAATTTGAGTTTTTGAATTACAATAACACCTGCAAGATGTTTGGAAGATTGAGGCGTTGAGCGAGCTGAGTTGCAATTGTGGATTTTCCAACACAAGCTGTCCCGCACACTAATATAATCAATGGTAACCTCTGGTGATGAAACCTGCCATTTCAACAACTCATGGATGATTATACTATTATTACTATTAACGAGGATTTTTTTGGTCATCTAGTATTATTATAGGTTGCACTATCTAGAATGGATATTCATTCCACAAAGACTCGATGGCATTGGTGAATGAAAATCAACCAATTTACCTGGTCATCATTTTGTAGCGGTTTATGTACTCGGTGCCATATCCCCGTCGTTCCATGAGCTGCAATCAAGATTGTGCTTTTCAACTCTTAACCCACCCACCCAACATGAACAAAAACCCCCTTCCTGACACAATTAATTTCCAGTCTTGTAGCAAATGGAAGCAAAAATGAAAATCAGAACAACGGGACCTGTGAGAGACTCTCCTTACCTTAAACAAGTTAGCCTCCAAATCAGACTGTGACCTATGCACCCACATGAAACCCATGTCCTCATAAATACTCTACTGTCTGTTGCTTGTAATTTGATAAGCAATTCTGAAGTTAATCAGCTGATCATTTTTGGGGGAAATGTTTTTGCAAAAATTCAATATGGTTGCATTGAATTCATGCTCTCATTGAACAACTTCAAAGCTCGAATGGTTTCAGCATCACACCGCTGTTCAATGGTTCAACATTCATCAAGCACTCATCAAACATTCATTGAGTTTCAATTAAAAATTGGAGATGCAAAGTGTTCATCTGTTCATGAAAGTTGGCACTCTCTCCTTTTGAACAAATTTGCAGCTTCTGGATTGTTCTAAACATTTGGGAACTTTTGGAACAAAATGAAGGTGAGAGATGGTTTTTTTAATTAAAAAAATTCCCAAAATTCATGTTAATTTTCAACTAACATTGAGGTAGAAAAAGAAAACCTTACACATCTAGAAGGCTGTTGTCAATGAGCAGCATCTTGAGCTCGGATGAGATTTTGACCGCTACATGATTTGGAATCTGGCACCTCACAATTCCCACCCAGTTTGTTTCTCAACAAATCTCATGGTCTAGTGATTGAATCCTGTCAGTTTTGTTTTCTTTTTTTTCCTCCATTGTGTTTTGCCAGTAGTTGTGCAAAGAACTAGAATAATTATCGAACTAAATGCTTACTACCCTTTACTCTGCTGCCACAAAAACCCAACAAAATTTACCACTTAAGTATCCACTTAAAAGTTGGAAAACTACGACATGAAGAATGGATATGCAAATACATAAAGAAAAACAACCGAAAACACAACTATGAAACAACAGAAAGGGAAAAAGAAAAACCCACAATTTGTTTCAAATGGAGAAAAAAAGACAGATGTTCAAACCTTTGTCACCAGGAGCATGCGGCTGACTAGAAATCTCGAGAGCACATAGTAATGATCAGCATTCTCTCCAAGCCACACCCTGACCTGTTATGGCAAAATACCCATCACCGATATTCACAAATCCTCTACCAATTGTAACACCAATTGTAGCAGCACTCCTATGCAATTGAAAACCTGGCTGGTGTGCATTTAGGTGTGTGAAATGCACAGTGGGCATTCCTGCTGATACAGTAGGCATTACAGAAGACTGAAAAATCCTGTCAAGATTTTTCTTAGTGTATTACAAGGAGTTATATAGCATAAGGGCCCTGCTAGCCTGTACAGAGCCTTAGCACATTTAACAAGGTCCTCACCATGGTGTCATCATAATGTGAAAGAGATTTGAGTAGGAAAAGGGCCTATCTTTCAAACCTTCCCGAGACCTTGAATACCTTCCACTTGGCCTGCTACATCCGGCCTCAGAACAGGTACATTGAAAATCCCCCTGGGAGGTTTTTGAAGATAGACCCTTCTCATCTACTTCAACTTAGAACCAAACAGAAACTGCTTCGTGCAACAAGCGTTGCCAGTAGTTACCATGAGCCTATCTGTGATTGCAAACTTCTCACAAGTTGACACAAAGTTGTCACCAAAATTTCTCACCGAATTTGATCCAAAACTTTACACCCAAATTGACACAAAGCTTCTCATAAAATTGTCACAAAACTTTGAACCAAAATTTGACACAAGACTTGTCACAAACTTTAGAACAAAATTGAACAAAACTCCTCACAAACTTTGCACCAAAACTGGACACAAAACTTCTCACATTGAATCACACATGACTAAACCCATGCTATGCACATAGTTGGGTATGTGGTGGGTGGTGGGGTTTTGACAAGAAGAGATGAAGCTAATTCCTGTCCCTCCCACCTCCAATTCAAACACAACCAAAACCTGCAGGTATAGTGAAGATTGCAGCCAGGAACCAGCTTGTGAAGATTGTGAAGATTGGTGGAATCAGTTTATGAGGATCGGGGGAATCAGTTCAATTGTGAAGATTGGACTGAGCTTGTGAAGATTGAAATAGGCTTCTGAAAATTGGAATGAGCTTGTGAAGATGGGGATCATCTTGTGAAGATCGGAATGCATAGTTTGTGAAGATTGAAAGAAATGAACTGGAGAAGTTTGCAATGAACTTGTGAAGATTGGGATCAGCTTATGAGGATTCCAATGAGCTTGTGAAGATTGGGATCAGTTTGTGAAGATGGAGATCATCTTGTGAAGATTTGAATGAGCTTGTGAAGGTGGGGATGAGCTTGTGAAGATTGGAATCAGTTTGCAAAGATTGGAATCAGTTTGTGAGGATTGAAATGAGCTTGTGAAGGTGGGGATGAGCTTGTGAAGATTGGAATGAGCTTTGCCAACATTGGAATCACTTTGTGAAGATTGAAAAGAGCTTGTGAAGATGGGGATGAGCTTGTGAAGATTGTGGAATGAGGTTGTTGTACCTTGACAAAGTCGTACATGGAGGTTGTGGAACCCAGTGGAGATCTCATCATCATGAGAGACTTTGGCAGTGCAGCAGTATTGCTGCTGCCCCCTTCAATCTCATGTGCATGATACTCTGAACTTGCAGCTGATGATGCCATGATTCCTAACTCCTCACCCCCCCTCTTTAATACTTCCTCCCACCAAAGCTTTGCTTCAAGATCACACTGTAAAACCTTTCTCTCCTTCTCCCCACTCTTCCCAAAGGAGCCTGGGGAAAACCCTTTCTACTTTGTGGAACCTTTCTCTTTACAATTAGTGCCAAGCTAGACTAGAGATCCATTTTTGGGTCCTTACTGTCTCTTGTAGTACTAGTTCTCTCTCTCCCTCTCTCTCCCTCTCTGTGTCTATGATCTTTCTCGGGGCTCTTGCAGAATGCTTTCTCACAGTCAATAGTCAGTCTATGATCAGAATTAGTGGCGAGATTTGAGATCAAGTTATGGAATTTGTCAAGATCAGCTTGAGCTCTGAAGTTGCTTCCAGCAGGCTACATTGTGTATCTTGTGGAGATTCTTTTAGCATATGTGCAGAAGATGCACTACAGCCTTTTGACTGGAATTTCAGGACCCAATTTTTGTACCTGCAAAAAAAAAGCAAAAGTGTTATCACTCACATACAGATTAGATGATCACAGACCCTCTCTCCGTGTCTCTCTCGTGTTCCAGGAGGCTTCTCTCTTTGTTTTGTGTCATCCATCATCAAGACTTGGAATCCTAGTCAAGATGAAATTCTGTTTCTAGCCTTGGATTTTTAGGAACTCTTTTCATGGTCCCATGATGAAATTGTTGTGTTTCTAAGCTTGGATTTTTTTGGGGACTCTTTTCATGGCCCCACGATGAAATTGTTGTATTTCTAGGCTTGGATTTCTTGGGAACTCCTTTCATGGCCCCATCATGAAATTGTTGTGTTTCTAGCTTTGGATTTGGGAAATTTTTTCAATGGCCCCATGCATCATCACACACACACACCTGCTGGCCACGAGCCTCGTGTCATGTTCTCAGACTGCAATTGTTTGAAGTAAGTAGACCAAGTCAAAAGTTTATTTGTGTACTTTTTTTTCCCTGCCACAATTTTAGCAAAAGCCTGAGCTATTGAGCTATCTATCTTTCAATCCCACTCTAGTCACTGGCAAAACAAAACCAACAAAAAATGTAAATGAAATTCCTTCCTTCCACCTGCAAGTTCTTCTACTTCTTTGTGATTCTCCAGCTGCTGCTGTCCCATGTTCTGTTGTTGGAAGGTTTCTTCTTCCCCTTCCCACTGGTGTAATGAAAGAAGAAGAAGAATATGATTCTGTTGTCAAATGGTTCAAACCTGATGATGCAAATTTGGGAAGTTTTAGATTTCTGCAACCAACCCAATATTGCAAATTTGGGAAGTTCAAAGATTGTGGAAAAAAACCAGAATAAATTTGATGATTGCAATTTGGGAATGTTTAAGTTTGTGGAACAAACATGATGATGATGATGATGATGCAATTTGGGAGAGTTTAAAATTGCAGAACAAACGCTTGGACTTCCACTTTTTTTTCTTCTTCTCAAATGACATGAAAAAACAAATAGGGTGCAACTTACTGAAAAAAAGTAAAATTCATAATTTTGTTAAATGCAAACAGGGTGTTTAGAATTGGATTATGAGAATATATTTAGAATATTCCTCCATTTAATAGAATATTATTTTGATATTTTATTATTCCTTTTGTAGCATACGAAAAAAAAAAAAAAAAAAAAAACAACTCCTTTTTTCAAATGCTCTGTAAAAAAAACAAAGAGAGAATTTTGCTAAAACAAAAGAGGGAAAGAGAAAAATTGTGGAAAAAAAATGATAAATGGTACAATAAGAAAAAATT
>Ga0116227_10009140_pt1 | contig 18175 bp, 13 predicted proteins | sample S1TSphgellanicum_FD_89693 | JGI IMG/M metagenome (GOLD analysis project Ga0116227, IMG submission 89693) | Host-associated microbial communities from peat moss isolated from Minnesota, USA - S1T2_Fb - Sphagnum magellanicum MG | ecosystem: Host-associated > Plants > Peat moss > Unclassified... | reverse complement strand
TTTTTTTTTTTTTTTTTTTTTTTTTTTTTTATAAAAAAAAACAAATCTCTTTTTTTTTTTTTCTTTTTTTTTACTAGGGGCGAACTTCTTCCCTTTTTTTTTTTTTTTTTTTTTTTTTTTTTTTCCTTAGACAGAGTCCCAAGTCATGAAGACCATCCAAAAGAATATTTGGACAAATTTGTCTATAAACCAGATATGAAAGTAAAAGAATTTAATGATCCTTTTTATATTCTTGGCTACCCGCTGGAACCTATTGTAAAAAAAAAAGTGATGATTTGGAAAAAAAAATTCCTGAAATAAGGTGAATTTGGGCTATTGTTTTCATGTAAAGTCATTTTAATAGGTCAGAAATCATAATTTCAGTTGGAGAATAGAGAAATTTTGGGAAGAACAAACTGCTCCAATTACATTAAGAAAATTCTCCAAGAGCTTTACAATATTCTTAAACACCTCTTACATCTAACCAACTTGGTTAGTTCAGAGGAATTCCCACCATCCCTTTGATCAAGGGTGCTACTTACCCTTCCACCCAACCATGTTTACTTCATTCATCCTGAGGTTGCCCAATTCAAGCTTGAGCTCAAGAGTAGCATAAAGCCCTTAGCGGCAGCGGGTGGGCCTTACTGGAGTAAGGACCCATGTGCTGGCCCAAGTCGCCGGTGAAGTTCAGGGCTTTATCGAGCGTAAGACCCTCGGTGGCAGCTGGTGGGCTTTACTGGAGTAAGGGCCCATGTGCAGGCCCAAATCTGGTGAAGTTCATTGCCGAGGGTTTTATCGAGTATAAACACCGCGCGTAAAGACCTGCTCAAATTTTTTTATTTGCAATACCCACCCAGTATCATATTGGAAAAAAAAAATGAGGGTAGGCATTTCAAAAAATATAATGCCTGCATTCGTTCTATGAGCAATATGGTTTTCCGGAATGCACACCCTTTGCGGATGAAAGATTACACACTGTAATGTAAGGTGTGCTCTAACTACACTAAAAAGGTTTTGAGCATGTCTTGTTCATCAAGAGAAAATGCCACAGCCCACCCAAATAGGTGGCCAGCAGCACCCATTTTGAGAACCCAAAAGTGGCTGAAAGAGTACGGATTTGAAAAAAAAAAAAACTGGGCCGAAACAAACTCCCTCACTCATGTGCAGTTGGTCGATGAAAAGGTCACTTCACTCGACAAACCCACACCTCGGTCGGTTTTGTTGAAGTTGTCCCTACTTAGAAAAGGATTACGGGCCTGAAAAGTCCCCCCATATGACAACATTGAAATAATGCATGTCGGACGCTTGTTGATCGATCTCTCTCTCTCTCTTTCTCACAAGGTACTTGAATAGAATAATAATTTCCTAACTTATTTTGAAGTCAATAGATAGAGAGTTCTACCACTTTTATCTTTGAAATTCTGTGCCAGAGGGCCTCTGGTTTCCGCGTCCGAAACTCCTCGGGGGCTTTTGGTCCTGGCTTGGGGAATCATATCCTTCTAAAGACTCATTAGTAGTACTTGTTTAGTCAGTTGTAGGAGGAGGCTGATTTTATTTTTTTAATAATCTTTTCTTTTAAAAGTTGTTTCAATTCGGAAACAACAAAAGCTACAAACATAGACACAATTTTGTGTAGCAAAATAGCACCACAAAGATATGTAGCATTAGGAAAAAGAAAAAAGAAAAATGGAAAAAAAAGGGGGACGGGGTGGGGGCAAATTTTTAAAATTCTACTAATTTACCTCTGGGCACCACCTTGAAGATCCATGTGAACCGCCTTACCCCACCCCCTCCCCCCTTTGGTTTGGCAATATTATTATTATTATTTGCAGTCCAAGTGCCACTATGTGTGGCTATTCTTCTCCTAGGGATGCACACAAAATTTGGATGGACATTTGGGTGGGGGAGGAACCTTTTGGAGGACTTGACGGTAGAGGACCGCATAAAGTTTAAACCATGTTGGTTCGCTACCGTTTGGAGCTTGAATGGCCACTATGAATGGAGAGCATTCCGCAAGGTGCCTCCTGTTTGAGAGAAGGCATTATTAATGACACTATTGAATAAGAAATTTCTCCTGTTCATGTGACAATTTTTTTTTTTTTTTTATTGAAATTTTCTTTTGGGGGAAAGGGGGGTTGGCGGTGGGATTTCGCCAATCTTTTATATCATAAATTGAATAAAATGTCCCTGGAATGGCCATTTACTAGTAATAATAATAATAATTTAAAAACTATATTTATTATATATTCCCCTTCCAATGTAATATTCAAACCCAATGGGTGAGGGGAAGTGTTGTAGTTTAAGGGAAGAATGGTTTTAGAAATTTATTTATTTATTTATTTCAAGGTGGTCACAAATTACCAAAGGAATACAATTCTTCTGTTGAAGGCTGCAGACTGCAAACTGCAGAGAAGTACAGACTCTGACAAAAAGCAGCAACAAAAAGGGTTGGGAAGGGGGCCGGGGGGGGGGGGTACGTGCGGGTTTGATTAATTAACCCCTGGGTGAACCAGCACCGACACTGGTACCCTGGTAAATTCCCCCAAGTGTTTTTTGGTTGCTTCTGAATAGAGCAGCCCCATCTGAACACTACACTAAATCAGGATCTGTGAATGAGTCCAATTTTGGCATCTCCTGAGCGCCACTAAAGTGGCCTCACTCTCTCTAGGTGAAGTTTAGGGTAAATAAAGCCCAAAGGTTTGGGGGCTGAGAGGCCATTCTCCATTTTGGGCACCCTACTAGTGTTTGGCTATTTTTATGCCCATTGTAAAGCATGAGGCTAACGGTCTTATAAACCCTATGCATACATACATACATACATACATAGATCTCCTTGTGTATGAGTTGTGGTCGTATTGTTAAATCTATTCCTTATGAGTGGGATGGATCTTATGCCTGCTTTGATCTAATGCTTATGAATAGGTGTGTAAAGACTTGCTCCAACAAGTTTAGTGTAATTGGAGAGCATATTTACCCACCAAAGAAGCAACTAAAAGAATTAAGAGTGGGTCGCTAGGAGAGGGTAACTAACACCTAAGGAGAGATGATGTTTTTGCAATGAAATATTGAGTTCTTGCAATAATTTCAATCCATAGTTTTATAAAATAATATACATTTTTAAAAAAAATGTAAAAGTGTGAAACCTGCCCCCACATGAGGTTGTCAGTTACAAGACAATAAACCTATTGTTCAGAGGTTCAAGACCAATATAAGCCTCTTATTGATGGATGAGAAATCATGTAATTACTCTCCTCTCAATGGATGAAAAACTCATATTCAAATGTCGAAAGGAAGGGTGAGAGGTTATGATGGATGAGAAGTCATGTAATTACTCCCCTACACAATGTTCAGAAGTATTGTATGTGTCCATTTCCAACAACTCCTAGTGAGATCCATTCCGTGCTCAAAGTGTGTATAATAAGATACAAAATTTGTATCTGGGCAGCACCAAGATGTGTCTGGTCATCACCAGACGCATCTTTGTCGGGCAATTGGGCAGGCAAGCAAATAAGAAGCAGACAATACTTGTGTACTGTCTGCAATAAGGACCCTTTGCTGATTTTACGGCGCTCCCTGGGTACTGTCTGCAATAAGGACCTGTTGCTGATTTTAATGTCCTCCCCCGGCCCAGGTACTGTCTGTAATAAGGACCCATTGCCGATTTGAACCCTACTTTGGGATCTTACACCTATAAGTAGGTGTAAGATCCCTTTCAATTTTAAGGGGTGGGTGTAACGTCCTCTTCATTTGTAGGAGGGATATTTATGGATGTAAGGTGCCTTCCAAATATACTAAGAAACCGACATACCTCAGAAACACACTCGGTAGCAGATTTAAACCCTAATTAGGTCAATTAGACTTTGGGGGATCTTTGACTGCGGTAATAACTAATAGTCATATTTGGGTAGGTAGGTAGGTAGGAGGGAAGACTAGGTAGGTAACTTTACTGCTGCACAGAGCACCACTGGTTAGTTGTCGGGCAACCCGGTCCAAATTCGGGCTGCCCGGTACAAATTTTAAAAAAGTAAAAACCCCAACAATGGATTAAAAAGCTGGCTTTGGGGGGTGGGGAGGGGGGCGGGGAGTAAATGAATGGTCTCGGGCAGACTCACTGACCGTTACAGGCAAAAAGTTCACAGAATCTACCGGCTGTTTTTATTCATGGCGTACCAAAAAGAAATTTAAAAAATGATTTTGATATTTTTCTTGTAGCCAAATTTGAGTAAATCTTCTCTGTGGATCATAGCCACTTTTGGCTACATGACGTAATTGACAAAATAAAAACACTGCTAGTCTGTGGCAGATTCACTGACCATAAGAGGGGGAAAAAAAAGTTTTGCATGTTTTTTGTTTGTTCATGGGGCAAAACTAGTCACGGCCAGACTCGCTGACCGTAAAAAGTGGGGGTGGGGAACGAGAGAGTTTTGCAGGCTTTTTTGTTTGCTCGCGGGGCAAAACAAAACTTGTCTCGGGCAGATTCTCTGACCGTAAAAAACGTCTGCATGCGCAATTTTCGTCCGCTGAGTCGTCGTCTTCTTCCGTCGTCGTTGCGCGCGCTCCTTGTCGCCGTGCCCTTCGGTGTCGCTCTCTTCCTGTGGCGTACTCTTCGGTTGTCGTCTCCATTTTTCTGACGCCACAATAGCACACTTGCTTGTCTCCATGTTCTTTGTCATCTGCCAGATCTGCGAGCCTGTGTTTTTGTGACTGATTCGGCTTTGATCTGATGCAAAACGGTTGATAATCCTGCAAGAAGGAGAGCAACTTCTCTGTTCGCCCTCAGCAGAAGCTTCGGAGCAATGACTGATGGGATGCAGACCGCCTGGTTTGGATTTCTTTAGATCATAACCAACGACGACAAGAGCCAGCAGTGTGTGAAAATCCGAGGTCGCTGGAGATCTGAGGTAAACGTCGAGAACTTGGATCGGAAACAGGATTTTCGTTTTTTGCGTTTTGAGGACTTTGTAGCTTCTGGAAGAAGAAGAAGTAGAATAAGAAGAAGAAGAAGACGACGACGACGAAGAAGATCATGAGCTGCAATGGATGTCGCGTGCTGCGCAAGGGATGCAGCGATTCGTGTATTCTCAGGCCATGTCTGCAGTGGATTGAGAACGCAGACGCACAGGGACACGCGACCGTGTTCGTGGCCAAGTTCTTCGGTCGCGCGGGACTCATGGGCTTCATCAGCGCCGTGCCTGACGGCCAACGTCCAGGTAAGTACTAATACGTTACCTTGCCCGCCCCCCCCCCCCCCCCCCCCCCCCGAAGAAAGATCATCGCCTGTTGCACAGGAGGTCCACCACCACGTTGTTCTGAGCTTGGATTACTGTTGTTGCAGCGAAGCTTTCATTGCGCATGGAAGCCGAGAATTTAGGTTCTGGTTTTGGCAGTCTGTTACATTGCGATGTTGTAAAACGATTCCGCTATCATCCCTCTTATCTTTCTCTTCTTTTCCTTTCTGTGGAGAAGAACGTCGATCTTTCTTGCTCGTACACCGGACCGGAGGGAGACAGTAGTCACTCGTTCTTTCAATCATTAGGCTCTTCCTTGATAAGATCCGTAAGAGTTCCGTAAGGCAAGCAAGCAAAGGAGTTCGCAAGAGTTGCACGCAAGCAGGCAAGGAAGCAAATCATTTCTAAGTTCTTCTTCTTGTCGGGTTCTGTGAAGAAGAGAAAAAATAAATAATAGATCACACAAGCAGCAGCAGCAGCGCTTGAAAGCTGTGAAGAAATCCAGTTTGTCTAGCAAACACAGCCGGGTGCAACTCTGTAGGAAACTAGAGTGAAGAAGAAGATGAGTACCTATGTGAGAAACTCATCTTCTGAGAACCAAGTCTCGATGGGAAGAAGACGTTCCCAAACTGAGCCTTCATCAGCTTGTGTCTTCTCTCTCATAGCCCTCATTTTGCAACTATGAAGATGAAACGATGGAAACTGGCCCTAAGCATATTGCAGCTCTTCTTTGTGCAATTCTGTTCAGTGTTGTTGTTTTATCTGACTATTGTTTATCTCAATCCGATCATTCATCCTTCTTTGGCAATGCAGTCATGTTGTGGGTTTTGAACCTTGTTTGCTGGACCTGCAGCTGTATGTATGAGTTTATGATGTTTTGGAGATCTATAGGCTTTCTCCTCCTTGTTTGCTATGTTGGGTGCTTGATTCTCAAGCTCTATAGTTTGCAACTTTGTTCATCTTGCATCTCTTTGGCAGTTCCTACACTGTATATGTATATAGAGGTTGATGGATTATAGAGATCATGTCTGTGGGCTGAACAATGATTTTGGGTTTTTGTGTTTGGAGCTCCTTCTTCACATGTTGTGTACATGTTGTTACAGGTTACATTTTTATTTCTTTAGACTCCTGCTTTCTTTGACACTGAAGGGTGTCTCTCTGTTCTTTTCATCTTGCAGCTCTCTTTCAGTCCCTACTCTATGAAGCCTGTGGAAGGACTGTGAACCCAGTGTTTGGAGCAGTGGGGCTGCTCAGCACAGGCAACTGGCACCTATGCCGAGAAGCAGTGGAAACTGTCCTGAGAGGGGGCACCCTACAGCCATCACCTTTGAGATTGTTGTCCTCTTCTCTTCCACCGGGCTTCATGAATACTACTGGGCTGGAAAAATCAGTTGTTGCAAAGGAAATGCAGGAATCTAGGATCCCGAGTGTGGTACCATTGCATCCACCTCCACAGCTTTTCAGCCATGAATTTTATAAGCCAAGGAGCTTTGAGGTGGGTTTCTTAGACAGGAACTTGCAGCAAGCATGGGGTCTTGAAGAGCAGCAATATAATAATGTGCATAGTGGGATGCGAGGGGATTTAAATGGAAACAAAGGTAGAGTACAAGAGTTGCAGCAGCACAGGATGATGCAAGGAAATGCTCTGCATCTCAGTACCTGGCCCAGAGCTATCAGGGTCAGTTTATATCCTAGCAAAGACCAAACTTGTTTGGAGGTGAAAGATGAGCAAGCACTGGGGCTGTCATATAAGCACAGGGATGTGAGAGAAGTTGGAATGGAGCACCCAGAGGCTGTGGGTCCTCACAGCACAGTGGTTCTTGCACCTGTTGCACGCAGGGTTAAGCCACGTCTGAGTGCAGCAGAACATACAACTGGAAATCAACTTTCCAAATTGGAGCCACAGGAGGTTCCTGCTGGTGGGTTGGGATTGAATGATGGTGGTGGTGGAAGTCAACCAGAGCTTGAGCTTAATCTGACGCTTAAGGTGCAGGATGCAAAAGGAGGCTCACCAGCTGCAGGCCTTCAAGTTTCAAGTCCGTCCTGTGAATCAGTGATCTCAGAGGGGTCAGTTACAAGTCACAGTAGCCAGTTGGTTCCATTGCAGCCTCCCAGTACCTCCTGGGCTCTTGAGCGCCCATTCCCAGCAGTGGTGTTGCCACCACCACTTCATCACAAGCTTCTGCCACTCCTTTTATGACTTTCTTAGCTTGCTATATGTCTGAATCTTCATGCACTAATTCTGCACTGATTTGTTCTGTAGAAAGTTGCCGGTAAAGAATCCTGTGGTAGTTTTACAGCTAACAGCATTCAATTTTCCCTAAGGTGTAACAAAGAGTGTTGCAACACCTAGGGTTAGAGGTATATAAGCCAGCGCCAGAGATTTGAAGAAAGTGTAGAAAAGACCATACTGAGAAATGGCACCAGATGATCAAGGGAGAGAGAGAAAGAGAGCAAGTATTTAAAGATTTGTAGCTTAGCACGGCCAATGCTTCCATGTGAGGTATTTGTGTTTTGTACATACTGGGATCTTATGATCTGATGTATGGAGTTTATGTGTGAGCAATGTGAGTGAAGGGCATTGGGTTTACTCTGATACAATTGCTTGCTGAAGTTTGTCCACAGTTATCTCCAGAATGTCCATTTTTGGCGACTTACGGTTTTGAGCTGGTATTATTCTCAGTTTCTCACATGCCTACCTGGGCATATTGGAATATCCTGACAGGATGTAGAGGTTGCTGATCATGTTGTTTGAGACTTATCATTGGCTGAGTTATCCATTGTTGCAGGCCTCATGGTGTGCTTCAAGGATAAGCTCTGGGTGCAGGAGGCCCCAATACTACTACCCTCTGTGCAGTAGGCCTCTTTATGCCTTAACACTTAGATGCTTGCTTGCATAGGGGCAATTCTAATTTGAAATAGAGCTTACCCTCTCAAGCTTGTTGCAGCTTAAGTAAGAATTTCAATTTGTTTTGTGAGCTCACACTCTTGTTATTCAATATACTCAATGGTCACCAAGTCTTTGCATTGTTTATTGGTTCTGAAAATATGACAGAAACTCAGTTTGGATAAGTTCTTTGCATAATCATGTACCTGAAGTTTCTGAGCAGATCATTGAGTACTGAATTGCACACATTGTCCAGAGCTCATGAAGTCAATGGGGAGGTAATTAGGTGACTTACCAGTCATTGCCATTCATGATGGCAATTCAGTCTAATGCTCTCTGTGGAGCTTTATCTACAATTTCATAAATATGTTGTAGTCTGCAAGTGCAAAATAAATGGGCAGCAGTGATACTCAGCAAAACATCAATTTTATTTGAGCTGTTAAATGGACCATCTTGTGAGGAGAGTTCATGCCTATTCTCTTACCCATGAAGCTCTTTGAGTATCATGTCACTATGCCTGATCTGTGGGTAGCATAGGGTATTATGTAGCATGGAAGAAACTGCCAGATTTTTTGAAAATTCTCAAAAACCCAGAAACCCGAGGTTGCTTTGATTCTGATTTTTTATAAATAAATAAATAAACTGGAGAGTTTGTTTTTGCGGGGGTAAAATTTTGCCACTTGATGACCAAAAATATGGCTGCTTGAATCCTGCAAAGGATTTTTTGGGGAAAAATCCAGGCAAAGTCTCCACCATATTTTGAAGGAAAATAAAACTGAAAACATCACCATATTTACACAATGAGTATATATTTGGAAAAAATGGTGGAAAAAATGGGGCAAAGTCCTCATACTTGGAAGGGGGAAGAAAGAAAACTGAAATTTGCCATATTTAGATAAAAAGTTCCAACAAGTCGCCAAAACATACTGAGAATCCTAAAAAATTTATTGTCCTCTCTGACCTGTAGCCAAATTTGACTTAGTCTCCACAACATGTGACCAGAACATAGTAGGAACCCTAATTTTTTTTTAATATTATCTCTGACCTACATCCAAGTTTGGCTAAGTCTTCTTTGTGCAAAACCACCCACCTCACAATTTTTTTTTTAAATTATTATTATTAATTATATTTAAAATTAATTAAATTATTATTTTTAATATAAAAAAACCCTCAACCTGAACCAGATGTTCTATGATTTGTACAATTTCAAACAAGCAGAAAAAAAAAAACTGGAACCCCAAGTTTTTTTTAAAAATAAAATTCTGAAATTTAAAATAAAAACAAAATCCCAGAACCAGCACACAACACCCACCAGAGTCAACCATGCCTGGAAAAGAGTTGCAGAGTGCAGTTTGAGAATCATGTCACTGTTGATGTGCACAGATTTTAAAGCTCTTTTATTATTATTACTATTATTGTCATGTGACAGGTTTGGACTGGGGTTCTTTGGCCATGTCTGCCAGGTTTTGTTGATATATGCTTTATACCAATCTAGTAGGGCCCCTGAGACCTGCAGCTTTCTGTTGTGTGCTTTTCTGGCTGGGGCTGGTGCCAATGTGGAAACAGCCAATAATAGATAATCTCTCACAAGTTGCTGGAACTCACAAACTTATGTACACTGAGCCAGCCAGATTGTGTTTTGCATCAAAAGCCTGTGATGGGATCAGAACTGACTAGGATAAGGATAACACATTACTACTACTACAACTACATTTGCACTTCACTCATTGGAGACTACAACCAGATCCAGCTACTACTAAGTGTGCAGTTCAATGGTAATTGAACCCCAAAACATGGTTTGTATGAGCATGGGATTGGCCACTCTAACTGGTCACTTTTTTTTTGTAACCAGTTTCGGAGGGCTACCTACTCTATGCTTGTTGCAACAACTAGTCAGCAGAGGGAGTGGGAGGTGGGTGGGCCTGAAAAAGGGCAAAAAGTTATATTATCTCTCTCTCTCTATATATAAGGAGAATGGTTTATTTGTTTTGTTTGTTTTTGTTTGTCACAATTAATATCTCCCCCAAGCCATGACATCAGCCAGTGAGCTCTTAGGTGCTGTTGTTTGGAAAAGCAAGCCCTCCTCAATGAGTACAAGTGGTTTTGTAATGGTTATGTGAACTGAAATCAGGTGAATTGGATGAACTGATATACTCCTACTAGTGTGAACACACTAAATTTTAGGCCACAGTGAACCAGCACCCTCCAGTGCACCATCCACTGGATGCCCGTTATTACTCAGTTGTGGATGAACCTCAACTGAGTTAATATTTGATTTCACCTTGGTAACTAATTCTGTAAGAAATAGGTCTCATATATAGGTAGATAGGTAGGAAAATAGGTAATTACTACATACGTAGATGGTTTATACATAGGTAAGGGCTGTTTTTATTACCTACTTACTAACAACTTGCTTGTGGGTTATTGGTAAGTAGGTAGAAAAAAATAGCAATTGAGCTAACCATCACGGTTAGCTAGGGAACTGGAACCCAACAAAAAATTGTTTCCTAACCACTTGCCATCCTGACCATCCTTCAAAGTGTGCTAGTGAGTGCCGGTTCAATGTGGCTGAAATTTTAGGGTTTTAGATTTTGTTGTTGTCAACTTTCAATAGTTATGGCAAAGAACTTTTCATCAATTATCTCCTTCATTTTGGATATCATTATATCGACTTCAAGGGGGCATGTGAAGGAGTGTAGGAGAGTTTGCTGTTTGTGTATAATGTAGAGTTTATCTCTACAAAGCTACTAGTGGAGGAGACTGGAACAACATTGATGGAGTTGTTGAACTTGGACGAGGCAATGGAGAATATAAGGTGGGTGTGGGATGAGATCAATAGCTAAGTACACTTGCTAGGATTGTTGTAAAGATGTATAGAATGCATGTTGTTGTTTGTTTTAGTAGTTGTTAAATCTCTTTTGCTATGTTCGTAGCTGTTAAGTTTTAAATGGCACATGTAATCATGGTTTTGTATGAAGGTGTCAAGATGTGATGTCAAACATGGTGGTTTGAATTGTAAGATAAAATGCATGTTGGAAATCCTAAAGTCTTGCATTAATCTGGGTTGTATTCGAAGAATGTAATCAATCTGACTTGGAAGATTGAATGGGTTGCCCAACATGAGAAACCCATCAAAGATATTTTAGAGAGGAAGTAGAAATGTGAGCAAAAGTTGAATTTATGTTACTTTGAATATCATCCATACGCCTTTGTTTTGTGTCACATTTTACTCATTTTTATAGTGGTTTTATATAAACCTAATACTTGACACTTGCATTGAAACTATACACTACATAATAACAACATAAATGAAAAGGATATTGATGTAAAGGTGTTTTAAAATGAATCAAACATAGCAGTGCATTCCATACCTGTGGGTGGGATTTTAGTAGCTCAAAATGAATTGAATGGACATTGAGGGATCTAATCTTTAGCTAAACTTCCAACAACCATAATTTGATGTGCAAGTCAATAATAGACAATAATGTTATGAAGTGTTGTAAAAGACCTTGTTGTTGGTTACTTCACTTGTGTGTTAGAAGCTATTGCAGATACTTTGGAATCCATTTCCTTTTATATTAAGTATAAGCATGAAACTTTAAATTTCTATTATAAATCTTTGTGGCTTGTTGAATTAAATAATGTAAGAACAAATCCTTTAAGTTCTTTTACTATGTGTTTGTTTAGTTGAACCTCTTTTTTTTTTGTTATAGTTAGACTTATAATGTAAAAGTTATATTGAATATTGAATAATTTATTCAAAGAAAATTTAACAAAATGAAAATTTGAGAATGTGCTTTTGATATTGTTGGAAGTCCCTTAATGAGTGAATTTCTTGGCTGCGATTTCATCCATTTTAGACATAAGGTGTGGAGAACAAAAATTTTGAATAATTTTTGTTGTTTGAAATTGATTAAAAAGTTTAAAACATTTTTTCACAATTGGGTTCTACGATCAAGGTCATATTCACATTTGGAATAATTATATAGTGTTGTTCACTCTTGAGCCAATGGCATAGATCAATAAGGTGCACACTTTATGTTAAAATTTGACATTATGTGGATCATATTGTTTGGGAAAATTATGTGAAGGAGAATTAAATTTTCCCACCTTATTATTATCTATAAATTTTATCTTCATTAAAATTTATACCATATATTTGTTTGAACTTTTAGTTTTAGTTGAAATTGTAAAGCATTTGAATGTCCTTCATCAAAAGGACAAGATGTTTATAAATAACACATGTCCCAATACATTTTCTCCAATTCAACATGACATTTCTTCTCCTACTACTTATTTATTTTTTCTTTAAAAGGTGTAAATCAAGTGTCACTTGCTCTTCACCCAATGACCTCTACTTTCACCACAATAAATTCACAAAGTGCATTGTACATATGCTATTATTTTTAATGTACAAAAAATCCTTTAAATTGATGTTCACCCTATATTAATTATATTTAAAATTTGAAATAAATAAAGATCCTAGTATAAGTTAATTAATTCATAATTTAAAACAAATATATATATATATATATATATATATATATATATATATATATAATACCTTATATTCTTACTTACATAGTTTTCCAATTCCAAAAAATGTGTTCTCCTTTGGCATAGACCACATAATTTATCTATTTTAAAGAAGATTGTTTGTTTGTTTTGTTTCACATTAAAATCTCTCAAGCCATGGTGCCCCCCATTGTGCTTTTAGTATCACTAGAAAGCCCTTTGTGCATCAAGATGATTTTGTAATGTTTATACCTACAATGCAAGAGTTTTTGCAAATTGAGTAAATCTACCATTGAAAATTCAATAAAATCAGAACTATAAATAAATAATTTGCGACACATTTTGGTATTTTTGAAAAATATTCAATGATTAAGATTTTATGGAAGTGATTTTCTAATTTTTTGACTTGAGATGTAAGAAATATTGAATTTTGATTAATATTTGTCATTGGAAATTCAATAAAAAAATCCAATTAGTTGGGTACGGAGTTCACACTTGGGTCAACGTCATTGGCATTATGTTTGTAACAAACTACATGCATACCTTCTGGTGTGGTGGGTAGACATTATACAAGTGTAATGAGTTATGTTTTGACGCTTGCAATTTAAATTTGGGCATGGCCATTAATTGGACCTATTGTAAGATATTAAAAAATTTAGTCCCTTAATTTTTTTATTAATGAGTTAAGATTTCCTTAACATATTAAGGTTATTTGCAAAAGAAAGGAGATTCAACACCAAAAGTCACATTTCTCTTGTTCAAGGGGGTAGAGGTTAAGGTGAGATCAAAACTTGACACTAAAAAATAAAATCATTGATATTAAACAAGGCTTGAAACTCTTTTTGCCCAAATGTTATGGGAAAATGAGTTTGACCTTGAGTTTTAGATTTGTCTTTATTATGGTTTTAACTATTTAACAAATATTTCAAATCTTGTGTAACAAAATTTCAGATTTAGCATTTGAAATCGAATTTCAATGAAGTTACTCACTTCGCAAATAACCAACATTTAGGGGTGAAAATGGTGTCAAGGTGAAATAAGGGCTTTAGGGTGAAAAAAAACTCAAATACAAGACTATTTTAAGAATAATTTAACTAATTATATATAATGCATATGACAAAGTTTTTCACATGTCATCCATTTTTCATCATTGTTTACATTTTTACCTATCTTCCTCACAAATGAATGATCTTGTTCATCAACTTTTTGGATGGATCGGTCATGGCCTCCATTTCACCCATTCTTGTTCTACTATTTCTATCATTTCCTATGCTTTTGTTTTTACCATCAAACTTTCTCAAATCTTCCATCTTTCTCACCCTCAATTTCATCCATTATTTTTTCCGATAATTTTCAACTTGATAATCCACATGTCATCCAAACATATAGGTAATTCAAAATTTGGAGGCCACCTTATATTCGTGAATATCCCTCCTATAAAGAGAAGGGTGCTTTTGTCTATCTTACACCTATGAGTAGGCACAAGATTCCTCCCCCTCCTCCCCCTCTTTGATTTACATATGTTTAGGTTCATGAGTGCATATGTTTTAGGTTCATGCTTCTCTGACCCAGCACAAGGCCACATGCCACATTGAACTCCTTAGAGTATTTAAATAACATAAAAACTAATAAAAATAAAAATATTTAAATGTGTTTTGCCCATTGTTGTTGGGTTCATGATGTCCAGCTGAAGCCTGTACTGTGTACACTCCAAGTGTACTAAGCTGTGAAAAGCTGTGTGCCAGGTACTAACTGATGAGCATGATGACTGAATCCACTTGTTGATAAGAGCATACTTGTTGATAAGAGCAAGTCCACTTACACCCCCCCTATGTTGGATACCATCAATGCTGTTTAGGGTTTATGGGTAGAATTAGGGTTTAGGGCCTCTAAACAGCATTGATGGTATCCAACATGGAGTGTTTATTGTTTCCCTACTTTAAAACCCTAAATCCTAATTATACCCATCTATCTATGAAGGTAGTTTGTTTTGTTTTGTTTCATTTTATAGTTGTGAGATCCACCGAACCCAGATGCTTCAGATCGTGTTCATGGTGTCTTTGGAAAGCTCCCGACAACGACAGGTGCATGGGCTTGGTTCCATGATGTTTGGACTTGTGGTGCAAAAAGTTCTTGAATATTGAATGATTTCTTCACTGAAAATTAAATTAAATTAAATTAAATCGTAGCTGAAAATTTTGGAGGAATTGGAATGTGCCTTTGGTGTTGTTGAAAAGATCTTGATGAGCAGGACTTAATGGAATTTATTTGGAAATATTTGGATCCAGAATGTGGGAGATATTGATTTTTAAGTGATTTCTGGCACTGAAAATTCAAATAAATTCCCCCAAAAAAACCAGGTTTTGGAAGGAAAAATCAGTTGAGGATGTGGTAACACTTGGGCCAAAGGCACAAGCCACACTAGTAAACATGGAAAAATTGGACAATTTAAAGTGAGAGACAATTTAAATGCCATATCACCTTGGCCAATCCAATCATTATGGCCACCCAATCAGCAGAGGGTCTTGTGAAGAAGACTAGGTAGTGTATGCTGTGTAAAGTGGGTACAAAGTCCAAAACCCATTTTCACACTAGGCATTAATTGAAGGAAGAAGGAAGGCTGTACTTCTTTCAAAAAATACCTGCATTGCCAATTTACTTCTTCCAAAGTACACTGTAAGAAGTGTGGAGCTGCTCTTAAGTACACAAGTCCCAATCTCTTTTGTGTCTGAGTTCCTGCCAACATATCTGCACTCTTTGATGGGATGGTGTCACAATGCAGACACACAAATAGAGAAGATCTCATGGGCTATCATCTCTGAACCAAATCTAGAGTGTTAAGGAGTGGATTGTAAAGAAGGCCACATTTTATTTCCTTTTTTCTTTTTTTTTGGCGAAAAAGGCAATCTTTTTTAATCTCTTTTTTTTGGCAAAAAGGTTTTTTTTTAAAAAGACAAGTTGCCAAATTTTGCTCCCTGGTTTTTTTTTTTTGGGTGTGTGTCACCAACTACTGGCTACACATTTAATTATCTTGTACAAAACTGTCGTCAGCTAAGTTGAAATCTACCTCGGTAGGCTTGTCACTTTCGCTAGCCTACACTACAAAATTGGAAAAAAAACACAATACATGCAACAATATTCCTCCCATCCAAGATTTACTTATTTATTGATTACAAGGCCCACCCATAAAGATGAACTTAAAGATGCTAAAGAGTCAAAACCTACTAATAGCAAATCACCTATACCAATTTGATACATTTGGCCAATCAATAGCCTCGACATACTAAGCAGAATGCTCAGCCATAGTCATTTAACGAAGCCTATTAGGCAAATTTTTAGTAATCTTTATCCAAAATGTGTTGTGCAATGTATTGGTGGAGATAATCTAACATACCATGTTAGAGTAGTTCCACCCATACCCCCCATTTGGGCTTGTAACTATGTTTATCATACTCAACAGGGTTACTAATTATTTTTCAAGCCTAACCCATAAACATGAAAATGGGATAGTATAAAGGGGGAGAGAGAATAATTTTAAGTGCAACACTTGAGTCAATCATTTACAACTGACTAATGCATAGGCTTTTAGTGCCACTGGATCCTTTGCAAAGTTGATGCCCCAAACAACATTTTGTGACCCAAAGGAGCATTAATGTTCCATACTTCTTCCAAAATGTAATGTGCTAAGACATTGGTGGAGCTTGCTTTTATGGGTACTAAAAGGGCATACATGGCATGCTACACACTTAAAGGGCTGGTTAGAAACATGTATAAACATGCCATGCTAAATGTTCATAACCTGCTACATTTTATTGGCCTTGCCTACCAAGGCAAGGATATTGTGTTTAGATTCATTATAGAGTATAGTAGCTTAAGGGATTTTGGACCCTAGGTAATAATAATAGGTCTATTTTTATATGAGGATTTTTGAAAGATTATATGTTTGCATGGTGAAATATTTGAATCTCCATAATTCTTCTTTTGCCTTAAGATACTTTTTAATGTAAATGGCAAGGCCAAAGTGTGTGACACACCCCTTGTTTTTCTTGCTCTTACATCATAAAGGGGCAAAGGACAAGCATGGAGAAAAGCATATGTGGTAGTACTTTCTGTACTGATGGCATATAAACACTTTTGGCCTGCTAAACATTTTCCAAAGAATTGCAATTGTGATGGAGTACACATGATTCTGCTGGGTCATCATGTAAACCCACTCGAGTCTAGTAGTCTCCTTGGTAGTAAATAGTAACTGTGACGTTTGTGTTCCACATCCAGGGTACCATTGTGACCCATTTTTGGAAAAGGAAAAAACTGCATGTCATAGAAAATACTTCAAGTTTCTTTTGTGTGGGACAATTTTTGCTTTATAGTCTGGAAACATTCCCATTCCTGTTCTTGGTGTCATTTGTCTGTCTGTCCCCCATGATTATCTATCAGAGTTATCTCTGAAGTCAAGCGATTAGGGGGCGAGAATGGCCAGTTTCGACATAATAGAGCATCAAACGTGTAACTGGGAAGGAAAATTTTACGAATCGAAATAACTGGGATCCAAACTAGTTTTTTCACCAATTTTGGTGGTAAACTGAGTTTCATCTAGTTTTTTCACCAATTTTGGTGGTAAACTGAGTTTCGTCTTGTCTTTCCTTTTGCATGAGCACCTCCACTGCTGCTATATATATTTTCACTACTCCTACCTGTAAAACTACTCTAATCACTCTCCAACCTTGGGCATTAAATGCTGAGTTTCAGCATTTCATACTGAGATTTTATAAAAATTCCTTACTTTGCGGATACCAATGAAAGAGGGTATAGGGCGGGAAAGCAGGCCCCAAGACAGGGTGAAGACAGGCTGACTTTACGGATAATTCTGTTATGTGGGCATTGAAATGCTAGGGTTAAATGTGAAACCCACCTCTGATAATTTAGAGTTGTTTTGGATTTAGCTACTAATGGGAATCATTAGTACATACATAGCTTGTAGGCTCAAATTACCCCAGTTTCTTTGTACTAAAATTGTCTCAGGCTCACAATCAATGCCCTTTTCTCCCAACGATAAAAAAAAACATTTGTAGCTGAGTTATGACCACTCTCATAATGCTAGCATTTTCCAAGAGGGATTTAGCATTACATGATGCCAGGCTTTTAGAACTTGTCTAAAAAAATTTAAAAACTAGTTTTTAAAATACTACCAAACTAAAATCAGACTCCTAATGTAGGGAAAAAATTCCCAATTTTCTTTTTATTTATTTTTTTGGAATTTGGTGATTTGTTTTTTCAGAAAGAACGAATATTGCCGCAGCCTATTTGCTTTTTTTTTTTTTTTTTTTTTTTCATTTGGAAAGATTTTTCTTTCCTAAGGGTAAAAAAATTTTTTTTCAAACTTACAGTTTGTGTTGGACATGTAAAAGCAATTCCATTGGTTTTTTTATAAATTTAAGTATGAATAAGTATTATTTTATAATTTTTGTTATTTTATTTACTTCATCGTTTTCGTATTCTCAGTCAATAATTAAGGGTAGAGTATTTGAAAATAAGACGCGTATCTCATTGGCCGACATACAGGTAC
>Ga0116227_10009138_pt1 | contig 18179 bp, 14 predicted proteins | sample S1TSphgellanicum_FD_89693 | JGI IMG/M metagenome (GOLD analysis project Ga0116227, IMG submission 89693) | Host-associated microbial communities from peat moss isolated from Minnesota, USA - S1T2_Fb - Sphagnum magellanicum MG | ecosystem: Host-associated > Plants > Peat moss > Unclassified... | reverse complement strand
ATGAAGAACCAAGCATATCGGGTGGTCGGTGACCTTACCAATGCCGATATCGTCACCGAGCGCACCTTCTGGATTGGCCTCTTTCCGGGTCTGACTCCAGACCACATCGCCTATATGGTCGAAACCTTGGCGAAGTTCGTCGCCGGCGCCCGGGTCTGAATGTACGTGAGCCCGGTCCGACCCACGGTCGTCTTCGACCTCGACGGCACGCTGGTCGATAGCGCTGGCGCGATCGCGTCCATCATTAATGATATGCGCGCCGAACGGGGCCAAGCTCGCCTTAGCCTCGAGAAGGTGCGCCCCTATGTCACCTTTGGCGGCGCGGTTATGGCAGAAGCATTGCTCGGCGCCTGGGGCGACACGGCCACGGCCCTGGCGATGTTTCGCGAGCGTTACAGCGCCGCGCCGACTCCATCGGACAGCGTCTATTCTGGCGCCCGACAGGCCCTCTCGAGCCTAGCCGACGCGGGTTTTGGCCTCGCCGTGTTCTCCAACAAGACGCAGGCTCTCTGCGAAAAGGTTCTGGGCGAGCTGGGCCTCGCACTCGTCTTCGCGGCGGTTGTGGGCACAGGGCCGGATACGCCCCATAAGCCCGACCCGACGGGTTATTTTCAGGCCGTGGCCCGCGCGGGCGGCGTCCCGGAACGCAGCTGCCTGGTGGGCGACAGCGAGGCTGATGCGGCGACGGCGATGAACGCCCGCGCGCCCTTTATCTTCGCGGCCTGGGGTTATGGCGAGATTAGCGACGACGCGCCGCGCGCCGAAAGCTTCGCGGACGTGCCCGCCCTCGTGGCGGCATGCCTGGCCTGCCGCCAGGAGACGGCGTGACCCTCAGCGCCTCCGATGCGGCTGGGCGCCTGACCGGGACCGGCGCGGCCGCGCTCAAGAACGGCGATCAGCGAATTATCGTGGTCGGGGCAGGCGGCTGGCTGGGCCTCGCCACGCTGGAGCTGTTGCATCGGCTCCTTGGTCCCGAGGCGTTCGCCGCCCGCGTGGTCGCCTTCGGGTCATACGCCCGAATTCTGCAGCTTCGCGGCGGCCTCAACGTTGCGCAAAGTCCCTTGAGCGAATTGGCGGACGCCAAACTCGCGCCCAGCCTCGTCCTTCATCTGGCCTTCCTCACACAGGAAAAGGCCAAGGCCATGAGCGATGAGGCCTATGCGACCGCCAACCGCGCTATCACATCCGCCCTTCTTGCGGCCCTCGACCGGATCGGCGCTGAGGCGGTCTTCGTACCTTCCTCCGGTGCGGTTTATAAGATCGACGATCCTGAAGCCGCGGCCTCCATGCGCCTTTACGGACGTCTGAAACGTGATGACGAGGCCGCCTTCACTGCCTGGGCCGGCGCCCGCGGCAAACGCGCCGTGATCGCAAGGGTGTTCAATCTCTCAGGGCCCTACATCAACAAGCAATCGAGCTATGCCTTGGCCTGTTTCATCAACGACGCCCTGGCTGGTCGCCCGATCGAGATCAAGGCGTCGCGGCCGGTCTATCGCTCCTATGTGGCAATCAGCGAATTGATGAGCCTGGTATTCGCCCTGCTGTCAGACGGGAACGGTGGTTCAATCGGGTTCGACACCGCGGGCGATCACGAATATGAGATGGGCGACATCGCGAGGGCGGTTATCGAGGTTCTGGGAGCCGACGTGGGAATCCTGCGCCCCGTTGTTACGCCGTCCGATCCGGATCGGTATGTCGGTGAGGGGACAGTATATCGGCGCCTGCGGCGTGAGATGTTGGCGGAGCCGATAAGTTTCGCGCTTCAGATCCGCGAGGTCGCTGCGTTCATCAATGGCAGTCGAACCCGTTGTTCAGGTTCGTCAAAATCATCTTCCTAGACTGACGAAATCAATGTGCCACAGACAGACAAGACCACGTCTCTCACCTCGCATGAGAACACGAGGCGGACTCTTTGGTGGGACTTTCGCGGTCCTTTGGCTCCTCTTCTTTTCCGCAAGCGTCTCACACGCCCAATCCGCCGGATATGACCCGACATACGGCCAAGGTGGATCGCCATACACCCAGAACGGTTCGGCCTCTGGCCAAGGCAGCGGCGGATCCAATGGCATGCAGGGTCAGTCCGGCCAGGGTGGTCAGTCCTCATTCAATGCGAATAGCTTTGCGACCGCCGCCCCGGGTTACAGCCCAACTACGATCTCGATCGGTGAGTCTGGCTCCGGATCTCAAGCGCCGGGAGCGCCCGGAGCCTCACAGCCCCCGCCGGTGCTCGGCAGCGACGCGGCCAACACCCTTGTGACGCAACCGACCAGTTCAGGCTTGATCGGTCACCCGCTTTATGCGCGCCCGACTCCAGACGGGGCCGGGCAGTTCCAACTCTTCACGCGCGCGCCGCCGCAACCTAGCGAGTTCGAGAAATTCGTCGAAAAGACTGTGGGAAAGCCGTTGCCCCGTTTTGGCGAGTCGCTGATTCTTAAAGGAAACCAGGGCTTTTCCGTGCCGTCGACGACGACGGTGCCCCCGGACTACCGGCTGAATCCTGGCGACCAGCTTGTGATTGGGGTGACGGGATCGGTGGAAGCCGATCTTCGAGTGACGATCAACAGTGAAGGCAAGATCTTCATCCCGAAGATAGGAGCTATTGATGTTGCGGGCGTGCGGTATGGGGATCTCGAGGCCGCCCTCGCGAGGGGCTTCGGCGATCAATATAAACAAGCCCATATTTCCGTCGTCATCGGCCGGCTGCATGGCATCACGGTTTATGTGACCGGCTTTGCCGTGACTCCAGGGGCTTACACGGTAAGTAGTCTTTCCACCCTCGTGGACGCGGTTCTCGCCGCCGGCGGGCCGTCCGCCGGAGGGAGCTATCGATACATTGAGCTCAGGCGAAATGGTTTGCTGGTGACCTCGCTCGATCTGTACCAGTTGCTGCTCAAGGGCGACAAATCTCAAGACGCCCTTCTCCAGAACCAGGATGTCATCAATATCGAACCGGTCGGCCCCGAACTAGCCGTGACCGGCAGCGTCAATAATCAGGCAATCTTCGAGGCCAAGGCCGGCGAGACCGTCTCACAGGTCCTCGCATATGCAGGTGGATTTAACAGTCTCGCGGACGACACGCGAGTTGTCGTTGACCGGCTCTCGGACCTGGACAAGGCCGGCTCGGTGCAGCTTTCCCTCGCGGAGACAAAGACGTCGCTCGCCGAACAGGGTGAAATCATCCGAGTCCTCTCGCTTGGTGATATCAATCGACCAAGAGAACGCCACGCGGTGCTGGTGGCCATAGACGGCGAAGTGAATCATCCCGGGCGCTACTATCTGCCCGCGGGAGCCACGCTATCCGAACTCGTGGCGAAAGCCGGAGGCGTGACCTCGGGGGCCTTCGTTTACGGGACGAAGTTCTACCGCCAAAGCGTCAAGCAGCAGGAAGTGGTGGAGCTAAAAAGTGTTTATGATCAGTTGGAACTGAACTTGGCCGTGGCCCCGCTGACCGCGATTAACAGTGGTCTGTCCGTGGACTCGAACGGCGCGACGAATACGGCAGAAATCTCGTCACGGCAGCAATCCACACTTCAGATTTTGAATGTTCTGCGGGAGAGGGAGCCAGACGGGCGCCTCGTCCTGAATCTCAACTATAGTGCGCCAAGTCTTCCGGGATCCCTGGCCTTGGAAGACAATGACCGCATAACGATCCCGCCAAGACCCACGACGGTGAGTGTGTTCGGCGCGGTTTTCCAGCCCGGTTCGTTCCTATTCGGATCAGCTCGCCGCGTATCGGACTATTTGAATTTAGCTGGCGGCCCACAGCGTTATGCCGATCGTGGGGAGATCTTCGTCGTGCATGCCGATGGCGCCCTGGTTTCCACGAGACAGAAACACAACCTCTCTCATACCGCCGCCCTGCCTGGGGATCTCATCTTCGTCCCTATCCGCTCCTCGCCTAGTCCGTTTGTGAAGTTCAGACAGATCGTCAGCGTCATTTATCAGCTTGGCCTCGGCGTTGCGACGATCGGCATTCTTGCGGCGGCTCTTTGAGAGAGCCGCCAACAATTCTGGCGACCCTCGCGACGGCGCCCTGGTTTCGTCGTCCCTGGATCCGACGAGGCCTGTTTGTCGGCGCCGCTGTGATCGCGGCCATGCTTTGCCTCTGGCCGCAGCATTACCTGGCCGAGGCGGATCTGTTGCCAGAGGATTCATCGGGCGGACTGGGCGCGGCCTTGTCGCAGGGGACGGGCTCCGCGCTCATAAACCTCGGAAGTCTGATCGGGAACAAGCAACCAGTGGAGGCAGACCTCACTATCGCCCGGAGCGAGGCGGTGCTCCTGGGCACGATCCAAAGGCTCGGACCTAGCCTCGCCCGGCGATATCGCAGTGAAACAGAGGCGGCGAGACGGTTACGCAATAAAATCATGGTCGAGTCTATCCGCGGCAGCATCCTGCAAATTACGGTCAAAGACCACGATCCCGCTTTCGCGCAAGCTCTCGCCGCCGCGGCGGCGCAATCGATCCAGGCGCGACTGTCCGAAATCAACCTTGGCCAAACCGAAGAGCGTCGTGCCGTAGCGATCAACAGAATGGCGGACACAACGCGGAGACTCGCAGATTCCCAGCGCGCGCTCGAACAATTCCGAGAGGCTCACCACCTGGCTGAACCGGTTCAACAATTGGGCGTGGCTGTAGGCCTCCTGGCCTCGCTCCAGGCCCAGGTTCAGGCCAAACAGATCGAAATCTCGACGCTTGAGAAATTTACGACGAAGGACAACATCAGGCTTCAAACCGCCCAGGCGGAGTTGAAATCGCTGCAAGCGCAAGCCGACAAGGCGAAGAGCGCCGCCTATCCAGATATCTCCAGCCCAGAATGGCTTGCGAGCGAGGGCGCGACGTATTTCAATTTGTACCGTGATGAGCGCGAGACTGAAACGCTCTACGAAGTATACCGAAAATACCTTGAGCAGGTGACAATCGAAACGTTAACGTCGTCACAAAACATGTTCCTGATGCAGCCCGCGTTTGTACATCTTGAACGGCAGTTCAACACAGCCGCCGTCGCGCTGCTGGCCTTGATCATCGTCACCGCCGTCACTCTAGAGTTCTACATCATGGAGCCGCCGCCTGGACGGCGGCAGACGCGAAACATCTGATGGTTACCGCAGTAGAGATATCGGTGGTCATACCCTGCTTTAACGAAGCCGCAAATGTGGCGCTGATCGCGGACGCCGTGACAGAGGAGCTAGAGCATATTACGAAGGATTATGAGATTATATTCATCGACAACTGTTCAACCGACAATACAGTAGAGCTCATTAAGATTATTTGCGCGAGAGACGCCCGCGTGCGATTGATCGCAAATAATAGAAACTACGGTCAGATGCGTTCTCCAACCTATGCGATCTACCAGGCTTCTGGAAAGGCTATTATTGGCATTTGTGCAGACTTCCAGGATCCGCCCCATCTGATTGGCGATTTTGTCAAATCGTGGAAGGCGGGATCAAAGATCGTCCTGGGTGTGAAACGCTCCGAGCAGGCGTCGCTCTTCATACGAGTCCTAAGAAATATCGGGTATGCTTTCTTTGAGACATTTGGCGACTATCGCGTCATTCCCGGCGCCACCGGCTTTGGTCTTTATGACCGAGAGGTCGTCGAATGCCTCAAACAGTGGCGCGACCCCGAGCCATTTTTCAGGGGGATGTTGGTGGAGAGCGGCTTTTCGCTTGAGCTCATACCGTATGATCGTCCTTCTCGGGTCCGTGGAACATCGAGTAACAATCTCATTTCTCTAATTAGTTTCGCGGTATCTGGGTTGGGGAGTTCTTCGAAGGCTCTTTTGCGGCTTCCCTTGTATTTATCATTCGTTATTATTGGAATCTCATTTCTGACCATCGTGGCGTCAATTGTCGCGATATTTCTGAGAAAAGATGTACTGGGATATTTCTTGATAGCCATGGCTGAATTAGCTTTTGGATTGGTTTTCTTTTTTATTGGCCTCTTGGGTGAACAGGTCAGATTAATCGCCGGTATGGTGCGAAACGCTCCACTCGTGGTCGAGCGCGAGCGCGTCAATTTCAACTCGTGAATCTGATCTGTCTTGGTCGACGGGAGATCGGTCTTGAAATTATCCCGGACGCCTGGAACATGATCTCGCTGTCGGCAAGCTTGTGGATGCGCGATGAATTTTGAGAGCCGCCCCGTGTTATTGTGGGTGGAAAGAATTCTGGCCGTCGCTGTGGTTGTGGGACTTCTCTACGCGGTCTTATTCGTGCTGGTGGAAGGTTATTTGCCGTTGCCATATTTCTATGGCTCCCAGTCTTTATTTACGGATTGGACGGTATCTGCCTATTTTGCGGATAACAGGGGAGAATATGAAACATTTGCCACGGTGTATCCACCTCTCTCATTTGTTTTCTTAAGAATATTAAGCATCCACTCATGTTATAATTCTTATGACATATTTGCATCTCGGGATTGTGACTGGATTGTTGAAGTGGCGCTTGGGGTCTTCTATGTCCTGAACGCCATTTTTGTATTCTTGGCCTACCGGAGGAATGATCCATCAACGGCCATCCCGCGAACGATCGCGATCGCGTTGGGGCTGCCAGGGCTCTACGCCTTTGAGCGTGGGAATCTCATCATTCCCTGCTTCACATTTTTCGTGTTGGGAAACAGCCGAATACTGCAGTCGGCGAGACTGAAGTGGATTTGCTCCGCCCTCGCTATCAATTTCAAACCCTATCTCATTATGGCGTTAGCAGGCCCTTTGGTGCGCCGACGCTGGCGGTGGTTCGAGGGGTGCGCTCTGGCCGGTCTTACCGTCTACCTCGTTACATTCCTCATCAATGGGGACGGCAACCCCTTACAAATATTAGATAATATCGTGGCGTTCGATACGTCTGACGCGGAAAGCATGTTCAACCACGCCATCTACGCATCATCCTACAAGCCGATTATGGACCTTCTGGATTCAAACTTTCCTTTGATGAGGTTCGTGGGCTCACGGCCATTGGAGTTTATGGACGTGGCTTTGCCTCTCGTGATCAATCTCGGGAAGTTGGGGATTGCGTGCGCCTTCGTCATCGCGGTGCTGAAACCAAATATCGTGCCGATCTTCCGCTTATCCGCTCTCGCCATAGCGTGGGTTTTGATCACCAGCGATCCCGGTGGCTATTCGGTCTTGTTTCTATTCTTCCTGATTCTTCAGGAGCAGGGGCGCGGCGTTTTCATGATCACCGCGATTGTGCTGACCTACGTATTGTCTATTTCCGGTGATATAATGGTGATGAAAGTGGCTCACCAGCTGCTGGAAAGCTATCTGACCAAGCGTGAAGTCGGATATGATCTGGGTCTGAACCTTGGCGAGATTGCCCGGCCAGGCTTGGTGCTGCTCATTGTTTACGCTCTGGTCGCCGCGACAATCGCGGATGCCGTGGAGGATCAGAGAGCGCGCTGGCGCGGCCGGTCCGGGGGATTTCTTGGCGGCCGAGGCGTGGTGGCCGCTTAGGGTGTTGCGGGGGCCGCCTTCGATTGGCTCCTTTCGTTTTGATAAGGATCGAGCTGACATGCTGGCCTTGTTGGCGAGTGGCCGCGCATTGCTCGTGAGATTTGATCGAGTGATACGCTACTTTGGCGTGGGCGCCCTCAACTCAGCCGTGGGCTACGGCCTCTATGCTCTATTTGTTGCCTTGATGAAAAATGTCTACGTTGCGCAAATATCGTCGCACGTCATTGGCATGTGTTTCAATTATGTCATGTTGAAAACACACGTATTCCGGGGCGACGTACCAAGTCCGCCAAGATATATTGGCGCCTATGCAGTCAACTACGCCCTTGCTTTGGGTTTCTTATATTTCTTCCACCACATTTTGAGATCTCCCTATTTGGCAGGGCTTCTTTCCTTGATGATGGTCGCAACTATTAATTATGTTATTCTAAAATCTTTCGTGTTTCGTGCCGCCAAACCGTAAATTATATCCCAACGCCTGACCGCTCCGGACACCACACAGCAAACTGAAGGAACCTTCCAAGCTCATCCCTCAAGCATCGGGATCAGCATATTATCGGCCATCTCCTCGCGGCTGAGGAATGGCGCCAGATCTTCGAGCGCCGAGGTGACCATGCTGCCGTCTTCCAGACGACGCGAACTCAGCTTGGGCGCGAAGGGCTGGGCTTTGTCGAGTATGACCTCGCAAAGCTGCGCTCCAGGGGCCTCCAGGGAAAGCCGGATCATGTCGGCCAGATCGGCGTGAGTGGTGCTCATGCGTGTCTCAAAGCCAAAGGCGGCGCCCAGTTTCTGAAAATCGGGAAAGCTGACGCCGCTTTCCGGCCCACAACCTACTATATTGTCTGGGAAATAATTCTGCTGCGTCTGGCGGATGGAGTGATAGCCGTCGTTATTGAGAACGAACAGTTTCACGGGGATCCCCTGACCAACAATGGTCTGCAATTCCTGAATATTCATCATGATACTGCCATCGCCGGCGATGCAGATAATACGGCCCACCTCACCGCTGGCATGCCAGGCGCCGATAGCCGCAGGCACGTCATAGCCCATGGAGGCGCAGCCGGAACTGGAAAATAGCCTCTGACCTTGTTTGAGTTTCGCGGATTGGAATATGACGACGCAGGCTGTGCCATCCCCTGTCACCACGATATCGTCGGGTTTTAAAGCCTCGAATAGGGCGGCGCCAAAGCAGTAGGGATTCACCCCCTTCGCGTCATGCCAATATTCCGGCAAAACTGTCGGATACCGCGCCACGCGCGCCTGACACCAAGCCAGATAATCCGCATGGGCCGCCGCGGGAGCATAGCCCTTAAGTTCCGCTTCGAGAGCAGCGAGGAACGCATTCAAATCGGCGTGTATAGGCAGGTCGATGGATAGCGTGGGCTTGTGGAGCTCCGCCCGGTCCACGTCCACCATGGCCTTGGTCGCCCCTCGGGCGAAGGAGCCCCAATTATAGCTGATCTGGCGAATATTCAGGCGACAGCCGAGGACCAACAAGAAATCGGCGTTCTGTACCGCAAAATTGCCGGCGCGGTCGCCCACGGTGCCGGCCCGCCCAGAATAGAGGGGGTGATCATTGGCCACGAGGTCGTGGGCGTTGAACGCCGTGGGGACGGGCGCGCCCAGTTTGGCAATGATGCGTTGAAAGACGGGCTCACATCCTGCGATCCGAATGCCGGAGCCGGGTAAGATGCAGGGGCGCTGGGCGCGCCGGAGTTCGGTCACCACCGCCTGGGCGGCTTTCTTCAGAGCGTCTCCCGACAGCAAACCTGATTCCGTGGGGACAGCGGTGTCGGCGGTTTCGATGCGGGCATCAAAACCGGGAAGGGTGTCAGGGTCGATGAACGCGCCCTGGATGTCGATGGGAACATCCACCCAGGTGGGTCCCGGCCGGCCCGTGATGGCAAGGTGACAGGCCCTTTCAATCTCGTAACGGATACGCTGGGGATCCTGGACCGTGACCGCCGATTTGGTGATGCCGCCCACCATGCGCACGATGTCCACCTCCTGGTCGCCTAGTTGGCGAAGGCCGATGGGGAAATTTCCGGCGATGGTTTCGCGTCGCACCTGACCCGAGATCACCACCATGGGCAGACTGTCCGTATAGGCTCCGAAAACCCCGTTCAGGGCGTTGATGCCGCCTGGACCGGTGGTCACATTGACAATCGCAGGCTTGCCTCCGAGGCGGGCATAGGCGTCGGCGGCGATGGCGCATGCCTGCTCATGATGAAAGCACACGTAAGTGAGGCCGGGCGCTCTTCCGAACGCGTCGTTTAGATGCATTGCGCCGCCGCCAGTCACCAGAAAGACATGCGTGAGGCCAAGCTCGGTGAGGCGATGGGCGATATAGTCAGCGACGCGCATGTGGGGATCTGAAAGTCTCATTTGATGGGGCCAGGGTGGCGCAGGCCCTTATTGAGCCGCCTGGGCGCCGCGATCAATATTTGCAGTCTGGGCGCGACCTAGAGGGCTCCGACACGAACGCGTTCCACAGGCGCATTAGCCTCGCTGCGGGCCACCCCGCGGGTCTCAACAAGGCGTCGTAGGCGGAGATCGTCGCTGTAGCCGCTCTTGATATCGCTCAGATAGAGCGGCTCATCTTTCCTGATCGGCGCTCGCAGCGCCTCGCCAGATGTAAATTCTCTCACGGAAATCTGGCCATGCAGGAGCGGCACCGCGAGGAACACATCATCCGGCGTCAGAACGTGGCCGGCGGGCAAATCGTGGGCTACATAAACACCTCGCACCAGCTCATTGAGATATCTGATCTCCTTCTCCGGCGGGACGCGTTTAGTGGCGCCTGACGCGCCGCACATTTCCACCGCCTTGTTGAAGGCCTTGAACCAGATATCCGCCTGATGGGGCAGGGTGCAGTAAGGAGACACGGCGATGCCGTCCGCGTCGATATCTATATGGCGCTCAAATGTACGCGCGCCCTTGGCATAGGCCAGCATCACCGATGACGACCAGTCGGTCATTTCGTGGGTCGAATAACCGATCACCAAGCCAGTATACCGATTGCGTAGGAAATCAATCTGATTGAGCTCTAACTCATTGTCTTCGGAGGGATAGATCGAGACGCAATGATTGAGAGCGAAGGGGACGTTCCGATCGCCAAAGAAGCTGACCAGATGATCCACATCCTCCAGAGTGGATCCGCCGGTGGATGCGATCACCGGCTTGCCGGCAGCCGCGATCCTTGCCAGCAAGACGCGGTCGCGGATGTCGGAGCTGGCGACTTTCAGAATCTGAACGCCAAATTCGACCGCCTTGTCCACCGAGACCTCGTCAAACGGCGTCACCATGGTAACCATGCCGGCGTCACGCACGGCGTCCACCATGATCTTCTGCTCGCTCCAGGAAAGCTCGGTGGCTCCGACCTTCTTGATATATCGGACATCATCGCGGTCCCGGTGTCCGCCATGGATGAAGGACGGCACGTCGCGAAATTGCAGTTTGATCGCGGCGTTCACGCCATTGCGATGAACCACTTCAGAAAAATTTGAGATAATATTTAGGCCGCGTTCTAGTCGACCCCAGTGGTTATTCGCGAGTTCGAGAACGAACAAATTTTCAAACAGCCGTTCGCTCATCTCGCTTTACCTTTATCTCGAAGACCACTTTCGCTGCACGATCTAGTGCGGCATATTTGCCGAACGCCCTCGAGAAACCTATCCGTCGTTTTTTATCAGTGATCCGGGATATTCAAAACTCGCAAATTGCCGCACGCGCGGATGCACCGCTTCTCCAAACCACGGGGTGAGTCTACCGCCCTCAAAGGTGGCATTCAACCCTCGCCGGACCGGTGCGTCCAGCGCAAGCGCGTCGCCTATGTTTGTCGCCCAGCCGTTTGATACCTACAAAAAACGTAAATCTGATCGCGACTTTCGGCTTTTTCGCGGCAAGCGTTCGCCCGGGTAAGGGCGTTGCGGGATGGTCGTCGCTCGGCCAATAGCAATCCGCCGAGCTTTGCCGGCTTCATGGCCTCTCAAGGCGCCTTCAGGCTGACGTTCCGCCGCGTGGATATCTCATCTCCTTGACGCCTCCATTGAAACTCGCGCCCGCCATTCTGGAACACATCCTCGCGGCCATCGTCTGCGGCGCCGCCATCGGCGTTGCCCTGTTCTTCTTGAAGTTCGGCTACCTGCCGTCGCCCTTCTATCACTGGAAGAACGACACCTTCATGGATTGGTATAATCCAGCCTATTGGGCCCATCGCCCTGACGCCTATGACCGCGTTCACGCCTTCTATCCGCCTATCGCCTTTGAATTGCTTCGGCTTTTAACCCGGCCGGCCTGCTATGAGGCTTCGGCTCTGATAGGGCGGCGATGTGATGTGTCCGGCTATGTGACCATTTCGTCCTTCTTGGCGCTCAATTTTCTGCTGTCGCTGACGGCATTCCGGCGCAATGCGGCGGCGAGCGCTTGGCCGCGGGCCATCGCCCTCGGCCTGAGCGCCTCCATGCTTTATGGATGGGAGCGAGGAAATCTCGTCCTTCCCTGCTTCGCGGCCTTCATTCTCAGCTATGGCGACTTGGTTGGCCCGGCCTGGGCACGGGCGGCCTTCGCCGGCGTAGCGGCCAACTTGAAGCCCTATCTGCTAATCGTGCCCCTGACCCAGCTTCTCAGACGCGATGGGTCGAGCTTCTGGCGATTCGGTGTGGCGAGCTTCGCCATCTACGTCGTGAGCTTTTTGCTTTTCGGTGCGGGAAACCCCGTGCAGATCGCGCGCAATGCGATCCACTTCATGATGGCGCCGGCTGATCTGCGCTATGGGATCTTCGAATTCACGACCACCTATGATTCGCTCCTGGGTGTCCTGGATGTTTCGGCGCCTCTGAGGCTTTATCTTGGGGAAGCTCTGGTCGACGCGTCGCGTATCGCTATCCCAATTCTGATGGCTCTAGGAACTGCTGGCGCGATGCTTTGCCTCTTGGCCGGGGCGTCGCGTCCGGCAGCGCTTTCTCCCGCACGAGCGGCCGCTCTCGGCCTAACCCTCATTTTCGTATTCGGCAGCCCCGGCGCATACGCCCTTATCTTTCTCCTGTTTCTGGTGTTTCTTGAGTCCGGTCGCAGCCCCGGATCAATGGTGGCTCTGATCGCCGCTTATCTCTGGTGCATCCCGTGGGACTACAATCTCGCCCCGCTGATCCACGAGACCAATTTCAGTTTCCTTGCCGGACGCCCTGTGGGGGTGGAGCTCTCACTTACCGTCGGCGAATTACTCCGTCCTGGGTTGGTTCTCCTCATGCAGTATGGTCTTGTCGCGGCGTCGATTGGCGACCTACTCTCTCGCCACCCGAAACCTCCGAAGAGCGGCCCATCGCCTTTCATTGCTCCGCGCGGCCCCAGTCGCTAGGGTCCCGGCGCTTAGCTTGGAGTGAGAAGCGCGTGTCGGATTTTGTTGAAGAGGTGGAGGATCAGCTTCGGGCCGAGCGCTATGCGTCTGTGCTCGGCAAGATCTGGCCCTGGTTCGCCATCGCTCTGATTGCCACGGTGATCGGGTGGGTCGGCATGTGGGGCTATCAGACTTGGCGGGACCGCGACATCGACGCTGCCTCCATAACCTATGACAAGGCTCTGACGGGCTTGAACGCCGGAGATCAGCTGGGCGCTTATAATGACCTCGCGCCCATCGCCAAGGATGGGCCGCCCGGTTACAAATCCCTCGCCCTGATGACCCAAGCCGGGATCCGCCTGGCCGCGGGCAAGACAGACGAGGCTGCTGGCCTCTACGATCAGGCGGCCAAGGCGGCGCCCAATGCGATTTTCGGCGATCTGGCCCGCCTGCGTGCAGCCCAGGCCCTTATGGATAGCGCTCCTTATCCGCAAATCCTTACCCGGCTGACGCCGCTCATCGGGGTCAAAAAACCCTTTGATCTTGAGGCGCGGGAGGCCCTGGCGATGGCGAAGCTTCAGGTTGGCAAGACTCAGGAAGCGCGGGGCGATCTCAACGCCATCAGCCTGACCCTTGGCGTCGCTCCAGCCATGCGCACCCGCGCCCAGGGAGTGATCGCGCTCATCGACAGCGGCCAGGCTGGAGCGGTCGGGCAAGTCGTCCACACCGCCGCCACAATGCCGCCGTCCGTTGAGGCTAATGCGGCCAAACTTCTGGGTGCGGCTAGTTCGCCCGGACCGACACCCGACGGCGCGGGCGGGGTAGGGTCCGGCGGACCGCCGCCAAACTCCGCCCCGACGTCGCCATAGAACCGAACGCACCCTGATATCGCCCCACCAGACCTGAGACGGATGTTCATGATCACCCGCAAGACGCTTGTCGTCGCCCTGATGGCCAGCGCCGCGCTCAGCGCCTGCTCAACCGCTTCAAAGGTCGGGTCCCTCAACCCGTTCCACAGTCGCGTGCGCGAACACCGTGCTGAAAAGGCGCGAAACGAGGCCAACCGCGTTCCGCTTGTTTCCATCGACGATCAGATCAAGGTCTCCGACACGCTCAAAGGCGTGGGTTTCCAGATTGCTCCGTCGACGCCAATGGCGAACTGGCCTCTGCCCGGGGGCACGCCCCAACAATCGGTTCAGAACGTCGCCGCCGCGCCGGCGTTTCAGGTCGCCTGGCGTCGGCCGGTTGGCGATAAGTCCACCCGCCAGCGCCATGTCACCGCCCCGCCGATTCTGGCCGATGGGCGTGTCTATGTGATGGATGGGGAAGCGGATGTTTCCGCTCACGACGCCAAGACTGGGCAGCGCATATGGCGACGCAATGTGGCGCCGCGCTCCCGGCATAAGGTCCTGGCCTGGGGTGGGGGCCTGGCCTTCGCGGATGGGCGCATCTACGTCTCCTCCGGGTTCCGGGAAGTGGTGGCGCTGGAAGCCGCCACCGGCAAGGTTCTGTGGCGTACGGCCACCGATGCTCCCCTACACGCCGCGCCGACGGTGAATGCTGGCCGGGTCTTTGTTGAAGACGTTAATGATGAACTCCTGGCCTTTGACACGAAGGACGGCTCCCAGGTGTGGACCTATCAGGCCTTGACCGAACCGGCGCGCATGCTGGGCGCCACCAGTCCCGCGGTGGATAACGAAACCCTGGTAGCCTCATTCGCCTCCGGCGAATTGGTGGCCCTGCGCGCGGCCAACGGCGCCGAACTCTGGAACGTGCCGCTTTCACGGGTGACGCGCACCAACGCGCTTTCCGAGATCCGCGACATCGTGGGTCGTCCGATCATCACCGGCAGCGTCGTCATCGCCGCCAGCCACTCCGACACCATGAGCGCGGTGGACCTGCGAACCGGCTCCCAACTCTGGTCCTTGCCGATCTCCGCTATCACCTCCCCCTGGGCGTCGGGTGACGTGGTCTATGTCGTGGACCTGAGCGGTAGGGTTATCTGTATCTCTATCGACAGCGGCCAGATCTATTGGATCCGCGAGCTCAATGCCGGTCTTAGCCCGAAGAAGCGGGTCTATTGGGCCAGCCCCGTCATGGCGGGTGATCGTCTGGTTCTCGCCTCCAACACCGGACAGACCCTGGCTCTGGATCCTAAGACGGGTAAGACACTAAAGTCTCTGAAGCTTGGCTCCGACGCCCTCATTGGCCCGATTGCGGCCGACGGCATGATCTATTTCGTCACCGACAAGGCTGAACTGGTCGCCATCCGGTGATGCGCGGCCCCCCGCGGCCATGCTGAGGGTCGCCATCGTTGGGCGTCCCAATGTGGGCAAGTCCACCCTCTTCAACCGCCTCGCGGGACGTCGCCTTGCGATTGTCGATGACCGGCCGGGCGTGACACGTGATCGGCGCTTTGGCGTCGGCCGCCTGGGAGACCTCGACGTCGAGCTCATCGACACCGCCGGCTTCGAGGATGTCCACGACGCGAGCCTGGAGGCGCGGATGCGCCGCCAGACGGAACTGGCGGTGGAACAAGCCGCCGTGGTGCTGTTCGTCTTTGATGCGCGCGAAGGCGTCACGCCCTTGGACGAGCTCTTCGCCGAGGTTCTGCGTCGCAGCGGCAAGCCCGTGATTCTGGTTGCCAATAAGAGCGAGGGGCGGGCGGGGGATACCGGCGCCCTCGAGGCCTATGCGCTGGGCTTTGGCGAGAGCATTCCGATTTCAGCCGAGCATGGTGAGGGCCTGAGCGATCTCTACGCGGCTCTGGTCGCCGCCGCGCCCGGGCCCGAAATTATGGATGAAGATGATGACGCCGACCCGCGCGGTGAGCGCCCCGCCCGTATCGCTGTGATCGGCCGGCCAAACGCCGGCAAGTCGACCCTGATCAACCGCCTCATCGGCGAGGCCCGCCTGCTGACGGGGCCCGAGGCCGGCATCACCCGCGACGCGGTCTCCGTGGACTGGACTTGGCAGGGCCGCGCTGTGCGCTTGGTGGACACAGCCGGCCTGCGTCGCAAGGCCCGCGTTGAGGAAGGACTAGAGCGCCTCTCGGTACAAGATTCGCTCCGCGCGATCACCTTTGCCGAGGTCGTGCTCCTGGTCATGGACGCCTCACATCCTTTTGAGACTCAGGACCTGACTCTTGCCGATCTGGTGGAGCGTGAGGGCCGGGCCCTCGTCTTCGTGCTCGCCAAATGGGATCTGGTGGAGGATCCCGGACCCACCCTCAAGGCCTGTCAGGAACAGGCCGAACGCATGCTGCCGCAGCTTCGCGGCGCGCCCATGGTCGCCCTTTCGGCGGAAACGGGCGCGGGCCTCGACCGCCTGATGCCCGCCGTGCTCAAGGCCCATGCCGACTGGTCCACCAAGCTCAAGACCCGCGATCTCAATGACTGGCTGCGTCTCGCCATGGAGCGACATCCCCCGCCGGCCATCAATGGGCGGCGGATCAAGCCCAAATATATGGCCCAGACCAAGGCCCGCCCCCCTACCTTCGTCCTCTTCGCGTCTCGCGCGGACAAGATGCCCGAAAGCTACCGCCGCTATCTCATCAACTCCCTGCGCCAGAGCTTTGATCTGCCCGGCACGCCCATCCGTGTGACGGTGAAGTCGGGCGCGAATCCCTACGCGGATGACCCCAGCGCCGGGGTCAGGGCGTCGGGGACAAAGCGCCGGAGCGCGCCGCGCGCCAATCCGCGAAGTTGAGGGTCTTGGTCGGCGCTCCCAGGGTCGGAGCGGTGCAAATGTCCACGATCATGGGGCCAAGCTCGTCGGGATGGGGCAGGGTCATCGGATCCTCCCCTGGAAATGCCTCGGCGCGCAAGGATGTGCGCATAGGACCGGGATTGACAATGGCGACCCTTAAGGGACTGGCGTCGGTCTCATCCGCCCAACTTCGCGCCAGGGCCTCAAGTCCTGCCTTAGTAGCTGCATAAGAGCCCCAGAAAGCCCGGGGCCGCACCGCCGCGCCCGAGCTGATCAACACGGCCCGCCCTGCTTCGCTCGCCCGCAGCAAAGGCTCCAGCGAGCGGATGAGCCGGAAGGTCGAGGTCAGATTGACGCTGACGATCTTGTCCCAAAGCTCCGGGGGGATGTGGGCGATGGGGCGCAGTCCGGCGAGCATGCCGGCCGCGTGGACCAGGATGTCGAGACGCTTGTGGCGTTCGAAAATCGCCCCGCCAAGCGCGTCAATCCCGGGGCCGTCCGTGAGATCGAGGGGAACAAGGGTCGGCGCAAGCCCGCCAAACCCCCGGATTTCGTCATCTAGCTCTTCCAAAGCGCCCTGTGTGCGGCCCACGGCCATGACCTGAGCCCCCGCCGCGGCCAAAGCCAAGGCGCAGGCCCGCCCAATCCCCCGCGTAGCCCCCGTGACCAAGGCCACCCGCCCGGAGAGTGCGCCGTTCATAGGAAAGAACGCGGTAACATAACCATCATCCCAGCCAAGGCGGACGCCCGCGCTAGAGTTCGCGACCCGTGAAGCGTTACCCAGTCACCTGGGTCCCCCATCTCCGCTTCGCTGCGTGCGGGATAACGGGTAAGGCTCACGCATCCTCCAGGAACGAAAGCTGGGGCTGGATAGCCTGGCTGTCGCGGCCCTGGGCGTTCTCGCGATCCAGTAGGCGGGTGGGATATTCACCGGTGAAATAGTGATCGGTGAACTGCGGCGTGACGGGATCGCGCGGACCCGCGCCCATGGCCCAGTAGAGCCCCTCCACCGAGAGGAAACCCAAACTGTCCACCTCTAGCAGATGGGCCATTTCAGGAAGGGACCGGTTGGCCGCTAACAGGGCGGACCGATCGGGCATGTCGATGCCGTAAAAGTCAGGCCATTTGATCTGGGGCGATGCGGACCGCAGGTGAACCTCCTTGGCCCCCGCCTCCCGCACCATGCGAACCACGCGCACAGAATTGGTGCCGCGAACAATAGAATCGTCGATTAGCATCACCCGCTTACCCGCAAGGACCGCGCGATTGGGGCTGAGCTTCATGCGCACGCCAAGCTCGCGCGCGCCCTGGGATGGCTGGATGAACGTCCGACCCACATAGTGGTTGCGGATGATCCCCATCTCGTAAGGCACGCCGCTCTCTTGGGCGTAGCCCAGCGCCGCGGGGCCGCCGGAGTCGGGAACCGGGACGACCACGTCCACATCAACGTGGCTCTCCTGGGCCAAGCGCCGGCCGAGCCGTTTGCGCACGTCATAGACTGAGCGACCATTCACGACGCTGTCGGGCATGGCGAAATAGACATATTCGAAGACGCATGGCCGGGCCTTGGCGGCGGGGAAGGGACGGATCGACTCCAAGCCGCTTTCGGAAACCACCACCATCTCGCCGTGCTCCACGTCGCGCACGAACTTGGCGCCGATCATGTCCAGGGCCCGGGTT
>Ga0116227_10009136_pt1 | contig 18181 bp, 13 predicted proteins | sample S1TSphgellanicum_FD_89693 | JGI IMG/M metagenome (GOLD analysis project Ga0116227, IMG submission 89693) | Host-associated microbial communities from peat moss isolated from Minnesota, USA - S1T2_Fb - Sphagnum magellanicum MG | ecosystem: Host-associated > Plants > Peat moss > Unclassified... | reverse complement strand
GCAACTAGCCGCAGAGAATACTATAGGGAGTAAGGTGGTGGTTTACTCCCGAGTTCGGGCCGTGGTGAGTCTTGTGTGTCCAAGTGCCCGTGGCAAGTCCCAACACCCAAGGGTGTCCCGAATGCTAAACTAACCTTTTGTGGGGTGTTTTTGGATGCAGATTCACACGAGCTAAACTAGTCCCTCGTCCTAGTCTAATCCATGGGCTCCCAACTCGACCCTTTACCCCTTTTTAGAGTTGGAAGTCGGGAGCGTGCTACTAAGTCACAATTTCCGCAACTTGACTTTGTGAAACCCTCAAGTGGGTTTCACCCCGTGACTTGAGAGCGCGTCATTAACACATTAGAGTGTGAACAAAGGAAAGTTAAAAAAAATGAGCACAATGCAAATTGAATATCTTTGAAATATGGTCCTCATTGCTTGTTTGCTAAAGGTTACTAAACGCAAACCACTTCATCTGAATATTCAAAAAAAGTTGTCCAAGAAGGACCGAATCTCTTTCAAAACACACAAGTCATCCGCATGGAAAATGAGCATAATTCTAGTTTTAGATTAAAAATTATTGAAAAAAAATATGACAAAATCAATGTAATCCACTTTTCGATTCCAATCAAAAATAAAGAATGTTGGGTCATAGACAAGGTATTAAAAGATTGATGGGGATGTCCACAATAATAAGATCCACCCTCTTGTCTAGGGTGGTTTGTAAATGATATAAAATCAAGATTAAATTAAAGTTGAAAAAAAACAAAGGTTTGAAATTTAGAAAAAAGGAAAAATGGAATATGGACATAAATATATCAAAATTTGACAACTCTATTTTAGTGAATGGGCTCCACGGTGGCATCTTCACCAAACTTTGGCACCAAAGTTTGGTGAATGGATCAAAGCAATTGAGCTTTGGTGAAAATGTCTATTAGGAGTGCCTCCATCACCAAATATCAATGCCAAACTTTGGTGAATGGTTATCGCCATTTCACCAAAGGTTAGCATTGAACTTTGATGAATGCAAACACTCAAAGTAATTAAAATCTTTACAGACGCATTATAGGATTTGGTTCTAGTAATTTTCAAATAGAAAATGGGAAGAAAGGAGAATTTAACTTGTAGTAATGAAGTTATTAATCTAATCCAAACTCCTTGGGCCAACACTCAAGCTCCGTCTTAAATGCCATGATGGAAATCCATGAAAGGTTGAAGACCTTGATTTTATTTTTCCAACTTCTTAATGAATATAATTATATAGTAAGTGGAATAACATGTTTGCATGATTTTGGAAAAGGATCAACCAATGAAATCATTCTAAGCCTTTGATTAAAATCTTGCTAAGAAGGAGCCTCTGAGAAACTTTCATATCTACCCGCCCCACTAGGGAAAACATCAAACTGTCTCACTTGCACATCCATAACTGACTCAAATGGTAGTGTGTCCTTCCTCTACTTGTCCTCTTGATGCTTTGGGACCTTGAAGTTTTCTCTTTCCAAATTGGAGTTAAAAACTTTTCCCTTCCTTTTTTTTTTGGTTCCATCATGTTGTTTTTTCTTACTGCCTATCCTTGCCTCCAACTCAAATGATGTAAGGTGTTCAACAAAACCAAAATCACGCTTTTCTCAAACTTTTTTGTGTGAAAAAGGTGTGTTGTTTTCAAGGTAATCCACATATTAGGGACAATCTTGGAGATGGGAGGACATCCATATTAGAACAACTCTTTGAACTATACATTGTACTAACCAATTTGGGATCCCTTCAAATCTTTGAAAGCCTTGGAATATCAAGAATGACAACACCTTGAAACAACATAAAATTGAAATACTTGGGAGGAAAAAAAAAGATGTTAAATACAAAGAATCCAAAGAAACTAAGATATAAATTGGGGAATGATTTAAGAGGGCATGTATATGAAAAGAATTTTATTTAGAACTTTGATTCCTCCAACTTGTTGCTCACAAGCCTTACTCCTTCGAATTCCATCCTTAGATTTACACTCTCAGCAAAGTCCAATCTACCAAATGGTAAGCCTCTAATCCTTGATGTAATTTGAAAGGGACAATAACTCACATATATCCCCCATTAATAAGCTAAAATCCATCACATTTAAAGCATATAGCTTCTGCCCCTCTACCTCAAGTTGTAGACCAATAAAGATAAATTGTGACTCCTTCAAATTTGGACAAAGATTTGTAATTTTCAAAATGCAAGAAATATACAAAAAGCTACATGGGAATAAAAAGTGGCCTTATGTAGCCACTTGTCAAATGTAGAATTAGAAAAACCTTGTTTTGAAAACTATTTGGCTTCCTTCAAGATATTGGACTTGTTCCAGTTGATAAGCCATGAAACCTTCTACTCACTAGAGATTATGACCAATGTAAGCATTTACAACTTGTATGTTACCATTTTAGGGTCCGAGTTCATGTCATAATGAATTTAAATTTGACATAAGAATTTAGGACTAAACATTTGATCACAAACATGACGATGTTTGGTGAAAGTTGTCAAATGGTCCTTACTAACCTACTCCATGGTTTTTTCCATGAAGGTTTACATCTTAGATGTTAATTTATGGTTTGGATCCAACACATCTTCATAGTAGAGTTTCACAACAACATCAACTATTGCAAAAAACTTTCTCTAGATAGAAAAAAATAAAATCATGTCAAATTCACAAGACTAAAATGCTAGAGTGAATGACTTAAATTGAAGTATTATTGAAGTGGAGTCAAATGAAGGTTTTGGTTACCTTTTACATGTACCCAAAAAAAACATCAATAATCAATGAGTACCATGTCTTGTGCAATTTATTTTCGCACTTCATGTATAAATCTAGAATGACAACTTCATTGAAATTTTTGAAAGAATTTTTTTTTGATGCTTTGAATTTTGAAGATTTCATGTTTTTAATTTGGCTAGACATGTCCAATTTGACTAATCTACACATTGAGTTCAGATTGAATGAACTAAGCCTGACATTTGATTTTATATGCACATTACATTGAGCATAGGTAGAAAGGAGTAAGAATACCATGGAAGAGATAATGGTTATTACCAATTGAAGTTAATCATGATGGTGAATAACTCCACTAGTTAAACAAAATAACATCAACACAAATGTGCCAAGATGTATCCTTGGGGTTGTATTCGAGTGATGTATGGCATCCATGCTTAGCAAATGGTGATTTTCATGTTAGACATAAAACATACACCTAGAAAACTTAGAAAGATTTGGATCTATTCTAAGAAATAACTCATTTTTTTCATTTGTTTCCTTCTACTAGTGATCCTACCCTTCCTCATAAAAGTTCACAAGTGTTTTTTCCTTTTGTTAATTTGTTGAAAGGACATATAGTACCTTGTCATCCTCTCAGTATCCCAATTGGAATGCCTATTCCATTTTCAATACATCATTTTTCAAAATTGGTTTGACAATGGGCATCGAGATCATCCTGCAAAGAGGAATGTTTATATGGGTTTTATTCTTTGGTGTAATCTTGTGTCCATCTAAGACCTCCATAGTCTTGAACTTATGGCGGATTTATCCTTTTTGGATTATTTTATGAAATGCTCTAAGTTTTGTGTTTTGAACCTAAGATTCTTCAACTTGTGTTTGCAACACATAAAAAGTAATAATTCCCACAATGAAACCACATACTTATGTGGTTCACCACAACACACCCATGACATTTAATGACAATTATTATTGTGAGCTATGTGATCAAACATTATAACATGGTACAAATATTTAGGAGGATAAGACAAGGGTGGTGCAAAAAGGTTTGATGGAAACATCATTACAAATGATTGGAAAAAGTTAAATTTTGATGGTCGATAAAAGAAAATAACACTTAAAGAACTTTACAAAAGGCATTGTAATTAATTTATATTGATGTTTTTTTTAAACCAAAAAATTAGCATGTTACATATGTATTTTTTTTGTTTTAGGGTCTATAAATGTAGTTAATTCAATGCACTATTACAAAAGTGTGGTGCAGTTCACTAACTTAAATTACTATGGAACCTTAAAGGTGAAATAACTTCACATCACCTTAATGATTTCATTTTAGTTAAAGTTATTTCACTATAGATCATGATGTAAACATCATGTTTCACTATTACTTAATATAATTCATTATTAATTGAAATAATTCATTATGATAAATAAGTTTATTTTTATATTGTTATTTTAAATATCTTATGTTACTCTAAGTTATACCTTATATTATTTTAGGGTACCTTAAATTATTCTAAATTTATTTGAAGTTATTATAAGCTAAACTATTTAATTAACCTTAGGCTATGCATAGGTTATTTTACTTTAAGCTTTTATATGTTATTTCAAATTATAACTTAAATTATTTTAGATCATTATATTTTATGTTATTCAAATTATAGTAAGCCAAATTTGGCTTACTATACTTATGGACTACAGCCATTTGAGCAACACCACAAAAATTGGAAAAAATTAAAAAATGCTAAACATATGGGTAGGTCATCAACCTAATTATAAAAAAAAATCAATAACAAACTTGCAAGTTATTTATAACCGGGGTGTTCATACCTTAAGGTGTTTTCCTCACTAACCGGCCAATATTGGTATCTGGAAATGTTCAAACTATATTTAGAGGGTACATTACATTAACGAATGGGTTTAGGGTTTAACCTAAACCCTAAACCCTCTTATCCCTCTTGTAAAAGTGCAAGGGTATTCTTACACCTACTCCACTATAGGTGTAAGATCTGTCACACTTTTTTTCCAGAGCATGTGTGATTTCTGTCCCCTCCTATGCCTTGTGAACTGCATATGTTCAAAATTCATGATAACCTTCAACCTTGTGTAGTGGTGCTTTGCTACTAATGGATTTTTTTCTTTACTTTTATCTTTAGAAACCATTAGATCGAGGATCAAAATTTTATTGAATTTTTTTTTTTTTTTTTTTATAGGGACATGGGGTTGAAACAAACGATACATTGGGGGCTTCTGTAAAGCGTTTGTATTCTACGACATTTTCAAGAGAAATGGATTAATATCCCCATTGCGGTGAAAGATGTCATTGAACTTGGTTATGAAAGGATGCATGAGTTGAAGATGAAAGAATGAAACTTGACGTTGGATAATTTTTGAGAGTTGGTGATGGATTATATTTTGATTTACGAAGGGGCCATAGTTGCTATCCTATTGCATAACTTTGTTTCATTGGATCAAACATTGGAACATTTCGTTACAATGGCGCACATGTGGGAGTCCAATGGACATGTGACCAAGACTTGTTTTTCGGAAACGAAGATGGCAATGTTTGGGCATAGATTTTATTATAATGATCCTATTTCGGCAAGTGAGCCTATAAACCCTACGCATATCATTTTCATTTTCCTGTGTTTTCCCCATCAAACAAGTCTTTTAATTTCTAATTATTTTAAAGTTCTTCCATAGGCAACAAAGTAAGGAATTCTTTTTTACACACATGGCGAAAGACTTGGAGCCCTTAGTTGGCGTCTTGACTTCAAGAGCTCGAGGATGCATATTCGGAAGAACTCTCTAAACTCAAGACATTTATTAAAAAAATGACCTTCATTAGTATGGGAGTCACAAAGAATTATGTGTATGTGAGACATATAGATAAAGATGTGTTACATTCTGTGATTTGTTGGTTTATTAAAGGTCTTTTTTATTTTCGATCTATTTTCCTTGTTTTTCTATTTTCGAATTTTGTTTCAGGTTTAAATTGTGTTTGTGTGAATGGATAGGGGACGTAGCTCATGGAGGAATTTGTTTTTCCTAGTTTTAGCCTATGTTTTTGACTTCAATCGGGGACTGTTTTTTTTTTAAGTCTTCTTGGTTGAACCATTACACGACAGTTGTCCAAAATCTTCAGCACCATCAGTATGGGTGCGCCCTGTATATGCAACGGACCATTCACACGACTTATGTGAGAAGGCAACATTTCGTAAAGCATATGGGTGTTATGTTGGATTTGACGATGCGTCATGCGAATGTGGTACATCGATGGGAAATTGCTGCCCGCATTCCAAATGATGCAAAAAATGCCCAATCGCATATGGAAGGCAAAAGAAATTTTGACAACATTTTACGCAACAATGTGAAGGGGAAGAATGAATCAAGTTCATTGATAATTACAGGACATGAAGAATTTGTCTTAATTTACCACAATTGGTTATAATTTTTTTTTGAATTGTTTACACGAATGCATGGGTTGTTTGTTTTGGAGGAGAGAATAGGTGAAAATACTATAAGGGGGAAGGTGGTGGCTTTCCCCAAATTCAGGCCGTGGTGAGTTTTGTGAGTCTATGTTTGCCCATGGTTCATCTATGCACCAAAAGTGTTTCAACTATGCATTAAACAACTTGTTGTTTGGTTCATGCAGGTCCAAATGAGTAATCGAATTGCTTGTAACTTTTCGTAGTCCCCATCTCAGAGTTCCAGCATGCCCTTTTACCCCCAAAGTGTTGTGAGCGAGGGAGCTTGCCCCAATTCTTTATCCTTTTGTTGTTTGCACCTTTAAACTTCCAATTGAATCTACCAAGGAGGTTGGGGTGCGTCACATGGTATCAGAATTTTAATAGAGCTTGATTCACCTATTGGGGAATTCCGATGGCACCGAAGATGACCCATAAACTAGTACGAGAAGCTAGTACAAATGTGAACTTGAAGGTATGTCACATTGCATATCCAATTTTTTTTTGGTAATTTTAAACATATGTTGTGAAGTGTTTCAATGAAAACGATTTTAGGACCAAAATAATTTCTGATAAGGGCTGAAAAATAACCCAAAAGTTGAAAAAACAAATTCACCTTCATTTTATATGTTTTTTACCAAAAGTTGTACATAAAATAATTAAAATTAAAATAAAACCAAAAATTCTACAAATGAACATTGTATGAAATTAACATAATGTGAAAGTTTTTTTTAAAATAAGGATTCTTAGGATGAACCAAATGTTCATCATGTGAAAAACATTTGTGTTCACATGAATAATTAACCTATAATTTTTTGTGATGCTTATTGCTAAAAGAAAACCATTAGTCCAATCCATGCCTTGAATGTTAGTAAATACCGAAAATGTTTTTTTTTTCATCCAAGATACCAAATGGGGTTATAGAATTGTGTTTTGAAATTCATCAACCAAAGCATCGACATATGTTTTCATTTTTTTATTTATTGAATGCCTTTTTAATTTTTTTCTTCCGATATGTACAATTATATCTCCAAATAAAAAAAAAATTATTTTCAACATTCATAATGAAAAAAATCAATGCCCACGGAAAAATTGTAAGTTATAAAACATCTGAGTAATGCATTGACCTATTTGCAAAACAATGGTTGAAATGTATTGATGATTGAACAATGCCATGTTTTTATTTAAATTTTTTTTTTTCATGATATCAAATTTTTTCATAAATGGGCCATTATTGAAAGGTGTTTTGATACTTGTTTCAACGAAACAAAATTATGCAACAATATGGCCATGATTTTACCTTCCCAAATAAAGATACAATTAAACTTTAATTTGTGCAACCTTTATAATGTTAAATCGTTTTGTTTGATTGTGAAATTTTCAAGACAATAAAATTTATATTGAGTTTTGTAATATTACATTATAAAGTTGAAATTAATATATATTTATGTTTCAATACATACATGTGTATCTTCAAAACTTATACACATATATGTGTGTGTATAATTTGATTTTTATTTAAAAATAAAATGAATTTTCAAGGCTTTGATAAGTGAAATGGGTTTGGGAAAGGAAATGAACATTTTGCTAATATTTAAAAAAAAAAAATCACTTTAACATGCTTTTGAAATAGATTTTAGGTGAAAACATGGTAAAGTAAACTAAAAAAAAATAATTTCCAAGGCAATCAAAAACTGGTTCAATTTTTGACACAAGTAGAAGAAAGTAAATTAAAAATAATTGCAAAAAATATAATAAAAACATGGTTTATAATTAAGTTATGGTTGATATTTAAGTTTATAACAAGGTGATTACAAAACTTGAAATTTTTTTTGGCACAATAAAAGTAAATAATAAGTATGTTTGAAAATGATTAATCAAATTGAATTGAAACCTAGTTTTGCATTAGTAGTTTGATGTATTTTTTTATATTATTTAAACTTTGAAAACTTACAAATACAATTTAGAGTTAAATCGTGTTGAAAATGGAAAATATTGAATAATTAATCTACTTTCACCTACTTGTATAGGTTTGGACATCCAAAAAAATAGAAAAATGTATAATTATTTAAAAAAAATAATTTGAATGCATATTAAATATGTGATTAATCAACATCATTGTTATAAAATTAAAAACTATCCTCATCTTGATCATTAAATAAAAAACATTTTCACTTTCAATACATTAAAATTTGTTTATGGTTACTTGCTTTTTTGGTGACAAGCACGAAAACTTGTCTACTTTATCATGCCTTCATTTTTTCATTCATGAATAAACCCAAAATCTTATTGATAAGGTGTTTGTGTGCAAGGAGCTTATTAATATTAATAATATTATTTGCTAATGGTTTTTATGAAATAATAATGAAAACTTGGGTTAAGTTTTCAAATTTACATTTTTGCATTAAATTTGAATTTCACACATATTTAGATATACCAATTTTTTTTTCAAACATTATTATGCTTAAAAATTTTTTTTTCCGCATTTTTATATTGTAAACATAAACTGAAACTATTACATAATTATTAATTAAAAAAAAAAACTTTTCACATCATCAAACTTGGGGGGACACACATGGTGCATCAATAATGGTGAAAAATAAAAAATAAAAAATCATGTTAATTTCAATTAAAGTTTGCAACAATTAATTTTTTAACTATTGCAACTAAAATAATATAGGTGAAACTTAACACTTAATTTAAACTAAAGGTTTTAAAAGGGCTTAAGTTCATTTACAAACTCTAGGAAAAAAATCATTTTTTATTACAATGTATCACAATGCTCCTAAAGACAAAAGGTTCATATTAATTGACCATTTGTCATCACTTTTAAATTTACTATAATGAATTGTAAGTTTCAAAAGTTTTTTTCTTTATAATATTAACGGTCAAATGTTCGTATGAAGTATAATTAAGGTTTGAAATTTAACTCAATTTATGATTTATAGTAATAACACACCTAATAAAGAAAAATTTTAAATGCTTAATCTTTTACCACATGCATGTGGTTAATTTGAAATCAAATGTGTTTCCTTGACATTGTCAAGTATTTGAATTTCATATGAACATTTCATGCTTATGGGTATTCATGTTTCCCTCTTTCTTTTACAAGTGTGGGGAATTGAAAACAAGATTGAAGTGTCAATCTATTTTGATCCCCCCCCCACCTTCTTTTTTTATTAGGTGATTAATGGTGGTTATTAACGAATGCTTAAAGTTCTTTTTTTTCAAATTTTGTTATCAAGAGTGAATTAGCAATGTCATGGACAAGGAGCACACCCTTAGGACATTGAATTGAAATGAAATGGACATTTAAACAATACAATTAATCATATCCAAAGGAAACCTTCTCCTTAAACCCCCTATATCCCAAAGTTTAGTTCATAGATTCATATTTTAAAAATTAATCCAATCTAAGATGTGATTAGTCTTGAGTGTTGAATCATCAAGTTTATCATCGAAGTTAGAAATATATGTGTTTGGAATGAATAATAAATAGCTTGTAAGCACGTATATTTCCTACAAAAATAGTTAAAACATGTGAAAAAGAAGAATTAAAGCCCTAACACAACTTTCCAAGTTTGAAGGAAATTCATAATGAATTAAATTTATCTCTCTCCTACATGAAGATTACATATTTCACTTTCATAGACTTCAATAGCTATAACATTTATCAATTTTGATGTTGGGAGTTTATTAAATTTTCTACCATTTATTTACATATTATTAATAATTAGCTTTGTTTCTAAGCATGTTCACATTTTGTAGCATAAGAAAACTAATTCAATAATATTTTCGAGCAATGTATCTTTTGCAAAAAGACATTTGAATTAGAAAATGAAATGTAAAAGCCACATTTTAACACCAACCACCCAAAATCTCCCTTTCATATCCACCTTAATTTGTTTGTCAAATGGCCAATGAACTTGTTTAACAAAACCTCTAGACCCAAATTTATGTGAATAAAGTTATCAAAGTTGAGTACATTTTGTGAAATCTAACATTGTGTATGTTTAGAAATTCGTTGTATCAAAAAACTATTGGTATAGGCTTGTGGTATATTCTAATCATCTTTGACATGCGTGAATAAATTCACAATCATGCACCAAACTTTTCCACTTCATGTGGGGTTTAACTACATTTTTGGATGAGGATGTTAGAATTATAAGATCAAGTCCCCTTTTGGCACAATTTCATAAGAATTTGAAATTGATGAAAGCAAAAAGAATATTCAACTACACAAAAACATGAAAATATTGAAATTTGAAGTTTGTTATAAGAAAGCAAACATGATATTGCTAATTCACTCTTGATAACAAAATTTGAAAAAAAAGAACTTTAAGTATTCATTGATAACCACCACTAATCACTTGATAAAAAAATAGAGGGGGAACCAAAATAGATTGACACTTCAATCATGTATTCAATTCCCCATAACTGTAAAAGAAAGAGGGAAACCTGAATACCCACAAGCATGAAATGCTCATATGAAATTCAAATACTTGATAATGTCAAGTAAACACATTTGAGGTCAAACTAACCACATGCATTGGTAACACCTGTGGCAATGTTCATATAGGGTTAACAACCCCATGGCAATAAATTGAAAAGTCACTAGTTGTTTTCTACATATTTGATTATTGATGAAAAAATATTGGCTGCTAGTTATTATCATGACTTCTTAGTATAGATGAAAGGCCTTAGTAGACTGTATTACAACCCCTTATACATGGGCCATGTCAACGAGACACGCATCAGAATACATGACTTATCAAAAGTGTGCTTTTCCTTTGACTTATGATTAGTGGACTTATATGTTCAATGTTGTATGTGTATATGCTATATAGATTGACCATTACTAGAATGGGTTGAAGCATATTGGTGTTCATGATTTGTTAGGTTAACATATGTTGTATAGTGGTGAAGTCTGGATCTATCATAAGGAACCTTTCCCAAAGGTGATAGGGAAACAGACAATTTCCCATGCCTGATTGGGAAGAATCAGGGAAAGAAAAGAACTGTGTATCACAGTCATTCTTTCAAAAATTGAAACAAAAGCAGCCCAATGATGGTTAAGACCATATCCAGAACACATGAACTGGAAATGTGCCCTTGCTTTTCTCATGCATTACCTAGGCTAGCTTTGGCCATAGCCATACAGCATATACTAGGCTGCATTATATATGTTCCTTGATCCTAGTAGACATCAACCTTACTCTTTGTTATCTGTCTCTTTTTTGGAGGGACTTGAGAAGTACCAATATGCTATGCCTGCTACTCCAACAATTCCAGCAATAACGGCATAATTCAGGTTGCTATCAGTTGATACCTTTGGTGCTGTGGCTTCCTTGGCCACCTTGGCTGCCTCTGGAGTGGCAGTAGGTGATGCTGCAACAGCTGCTTTGGCCTCCTCCGCAGACAATCCCTGGAGATGGCATTAGACTTCAGCTCAATGGCAAGCAACACAATCTATCACAAGAGTGGAGGAAAATTCACAGGCTACCTCATCCTGGTGCTCCCTATAGTCCAAAACAGTCACAGATACTCAAAATTGAAAATGCAGGGAAGGTGAGATGAAACTATCAAAGTAGTTCAGTGGCAGAAGGACAATACTCTAACAACAATGATATATCAAGCAGCCAGTAAGCAGTAAGCTTAATTTGCATCACATATCTGGGGTATAATTTAAAGCTAGGTTTTCAAGTATATCTGTGCAAAGGCCAAACAGCATAAGTGCAACAACTCACAACCATATCACAAAAGATGGTGGATATGCATCAGTTAAATAGACAGCAGAAAACCCATGAGTCTGAGTTTAACCGTTGTCCTCCTGCCCTATTATTAGATATCTCCAACCTTTCTCCAGGTTTCAAAGAATTGCAAAACATGGATAACTAAAAGCCTTTCAAGACATGATGAGCTCAGCACATCGATGACAAGCAGATTGACCTTATACAAGTGAGCCACCTTATGACTTAACTAGGTGTAAGATAAAGCACCTGCTGAATGAGCTTCTCCAGCTTTTCCTGTTCCATTTTCTGCAAAATAGCAGTCAACACTAGCTCATCACCATTGATGAAGTAGCAGCTGCCAATAAAACAGCAGGGCCTTAAAGTGAAAGATTGCAGGAGAGTGAGAGAGAACTTAAAGACAAGAGAAGTTTACCCCTTATAGCTAGTTACAATTGGAATAGATAAGGCATATTTGTAGTTCATCACATCATTATATTACTGATACATCTTTCAGCTGACATTCTAGTGGACACCAAGCAAGAAATCTGTTCTCTCAACTGTTCAAAACAAGGAGAATGTCAAAAAGAGGAGCAAATAAGATTCCACTCTGGATGATCTGAGGTTTCATCGATCGACCTAATACATAGTTATCAGGTCATATTCAACCAATCCTCCTCTTCAAACTCTCGTTTATGTAATGCACAGCGTAATTGTGACCACAATCTGTTTCATGTTTCCCTTCAAAGTCTCTACTCCAATCGATCTTCCTCACCTAAATCATTTGGTTCGGTCCTAACTCTAGAGATAAAATGCAAATGATTGTTGCTCTTGTGGTAGAAGTTATAAAGGAAGAAATATATAGGGTTCGGAATTGTTTTCTCCGAGTTTCAGAACAAGTCCCAATGACGCGGGAGACGATCTTGACATGATTCGAATCTTCATTTGAGCAGGTAAATCTCAGCTGGATAGAGAAGTTGTGCTAGCTCCCTCGACATATATCCAGTTAGGCATAGGGAGCCGCCCACTATCCAACATTCTTCAAACCCTGCGCTAAAGACGCGGGGGTCGACGAGAAACGGAAGCGACAAGAGCAGAGGAAATGAAATCGAACCTTAATGTAGATGTTCTCAGCTGCTCTCTCCTCCTCGCCAAGAACTTTGCCGCTGAATCCTCTCCGAATGCCAGATCGTGCTGCGAGAGCGTCCCAGCCCGGGTTCGCTAGCCGTCGGCTGACCACAGCTCTCATCGCCATTTTCGTCAAATGGACCGCACTTCTGGCGGTTGGGAAACAGCCAGAGTTCACAGCCGCACTAATTCTGGTACCACAACGATGTCCAAGACTTACAAAGATGGGTCAAAAACACACACACAGATTGTTGACGATGCTCGAGGAGAATCAGATTGTAGAACAAAGCTCGTTTGTGTGCTTCCGCGTCGCACGCGAGGAAAACATCATCCGAAAACATCATCCGAAGGACGAGAAAGACGGCCAGAGTGAGACAACACCCACTAGTGTGTACCAGGTGGAAGATCTGTCCACTGGATGGTGGGTGTTTTTTCATCCTTCACCTGACCCTGCATTAACGTACTTTGGCCCCTGTATAGTAGTGGAGACTTTCATCCATCTGTTTTTTTAGTCATTCATCTGCTCTGTAGGTTAGGGTTTAGGGTTCACGCCAAGTCCAACTTTTTGCGTTGCACGGGTTTCCTGCGGTGGCAATGAGCGATCGAGCGAGAGAACAGACGACACTCTCGAAGAAGCTCTCTTTTGCTTCTTCGGAGGCTTTTTTTCCCCCTGTTTACTGCTTACAGTTTGGATGATGGCAGTTGTAGTGGACTCGAGAGGAGGTGGGGATTGGAATATGGAACAGGGAATAGAACTCTGTGCTCGCGTTCTCTCTCTATCTCCGTCTCTGTGCATGCGAGAGAATAATTGCGCTGCGACTTTCTTGCAATTTTGCACCCGTTTCTTTGGCGCCTTGTGGGGGCTGGGGCTCCATGGATTGCTCTTGATTTGGTACTATGCATTCCGTGTTGAAGCTATGAGATACTTTCACTTGGGTGCTTGCCAAATTTCTGAAAACAACCCCAGGTTTTCAGCAATTTTGTTGCAGCACAGAAGGAGAAAGAGCAGCACTATCAGCAGCAAAGGTTTTTTTCCTTTGTCTCCGGCCAGCGAGTGAGAGAGTAGAGGAAAAAGGAAACTCTGAAAGCCTCCAATTTTGCCTGCGTCTTTTCTCCCATTTTGGAAGGTTGGGTGAGGTGGTAACGTAGAAAGAAAAAACTTTCAGAGACCATCCCGGAAAAGAGAATGGCGGATGCAGCAGTAGCGGCTTCAAGTAGAAGAGGAGGTGGAAAACTACTCGGCGTGTCTTATTCGTGTCTGCGGGTGCAAGCCACACTGTTCCACTTCTCTGTAAGTACATTGTTTTTTTTCCTCTCTCGCTTCATTTCTTCCTTCACTAGACTCCCTGCTTTTCTCTCTCAAGCTTACTGACGACTAGAGCTTTTGTAGCGGGAATCTGGATATGGGTCAGGATCGATTTTGCTTGTTTTCCATAATTGCGTCACAGAATGTTGAACTTGAATGGTGCATTGTAGTTACGGAACTTGGCTCTCTCTTTCTCTTCATGTTTTTCATTAATGTTGCTGGCATCGCTGTTACCCTAACAAATCTCCGCTCACAAGCATACGAAAATTGCATTAGATTCGTGCTTACATAAGAAGAAGAAGAAGCAATCCCACCCGTGTGCTCAGGAAGCTAAACTTCTTTGGCCGCTAAGGTTTCATGGAGACCAGGTCTCCTTTTGTGACCTGCACTCAAGAGCGGAGAACCTGATGGCATGGCAAGAGTTCCTGAAGCTGCTGAAACATCTGGCAGAGAGAATGGTGCATGTGCAGACATACATCCAAAGGATTAGCTTGAGATTCTGCAGATTGCCTGTGCTGATAATCACTGTCTTGCTATAACTGGTGAGAGTGATGTCTTTAGGTATCCTCACTTCCCAAAATAAGCAGTCCTCAACATTTTTCCTCATGTTTGTGTGATCTACTACTCTATGGTCTTATTTGCATGTGATGATCTCCTTTATCTGACTGTAGTATAATTTTGTAACTGTGGGGTTGGATTATGAATGAAGCTGGGGTCGAAACCAAAATGGGCTTACTGATGACTGCAATATCCCTCAAAAAGTCTTAGTGTTTCAAGGCGTCAGTGTCTCAATGTTGGCAGCTGGAGCTGAGCACACAATGGCTGATGGAGAGTGGCAAGCCTTATGGGTGGGTTGATGTAGGACCCTGGGTCTGGGCAATTGTAGCGATCATTTAGTTCCTGGTGAAGATGCTGCAATAGCTGTGCGTTACTCTGCCCACTCCCAATAGCTCTGTGCAATCTACAAGTCATAATTTAGCATTTTTGAAGATGTGGAAATTCCACTATTTCACCAGCCGTCTTCTGATCTAGTTGTTGCTGACATGGGAGTGTGGGTGGCATGGGGAGATAATGACACACGTGGCTTGTGGATGGCATCATACAAATTTGGTTTCGGATTCCAACAAGCTTTTTACTTTTGAGTGGAGCAAGTATAGCCAGTTAGGTCATGGTGATTTCCAAGGTCATCTGATCCCACACCAAGTTAAAGCTCTGGGAAAAACTAAAGTTCAATCTGTAAGCACATTTCCTGATGTTCTTCCGTATCTTTCACCAGAGTCACAAAATGTCCAAGGCTTTTTTTGTGCGAAGACATTCTCAATCATAGGGCGTTCTTCTGCTCTCATTACTTCTTTCTGCTGTATTATTTTGGGAGCATGCACAGTTGGGAAAGAAATATATATCTTAACTCTGAAAGCATATGTGCTCTCTGATTTGGATCACATCTGCACAGATATCCAGGGGCTGGTGCCATACTATGGCATTGGACAATGAGGGCTGAACTGTTTTGTGTTATGTTTTGCAGGCACAATTTTGGACATCTGAATTCCAAAAGCAAAACTCCAAAATCAAAATTCCAAATTCTCCAATTCCCAATTCAAAATTCACAAATCTCATTTCCTTGCCATTGATTCAAAATGTGTTTACATTGATAAACAATAATTGTTGGTCAAATCCATGACATATCAACTTATGTACCTACTTGTCTACATACCTATTCACTTGTCTATTTACTTACCCACCCACCTACCTACTTACTCACCTTCCTTCCTTTTAAACTACCTACCTTGGGTTGTGCAACACCAATATTGTTGATTCATATAATATAACATATTCAGGTATTCCACTGAAGATAGAGACAACTATTTTAGCCAACTTGAACAACTAATGACAATAAAATGATAAACCCTAAGGTATTGTAATTGCAAGCAACTTTTATCTTGTTAGTTCCATAACTTTGCCTCCATTTTGGCCTATTTAATGCACAATATACCTAATTTATTCAACCTCATTTAATTAAACCCAAGGCAATTGATTTAACAATTTGATATAAATATTTTTATAATGATGTAAATAAATAATATTTTTTGGATTTAGGTTTTTTGAAGATAACAAATATTTTGTATTCTTTTATAATAATTAAAATAACCTTAGGTTGGGTTTGGGGGGAAATTTTCATTTTGACATATATATTGAGCAAGACATTCATTTCTTTTGAAGGGGAGTGGAGAAAGTTTCAACTTGAAGAGACTATATATGATATTAAAAAAAAACCTTTTGTATATGTATATGTATTTCATTTAATCAGCTTTAAAATCTAGGGCTAATTTTTCCGTTTAGTATTTTGTGCCCATTTAATTACCTCTAAAATGCAAGGCACATTTAGTTGTTATAATTTTATCATGTTTTGCATATATAAATATATATATTGGTTTAGGGCATTAATAAAATTAAATAAAATTATGACATTTGAGTATCTATATTTGTTTATATAATACAACAAAAAAATTTAAAAAATTAATTTGTAACATGTTAAAATAAATTCAAAAATTTCCAATCTGATTACATTTAATGTTAAAGAAATGATAACATATTTTCCTTCTAAAACACTTATAACTATTTTTGAATTTAGTACCCAAACAAAATTTTAAAAACTTTTATTATAAATTTCTCCAAAAAACTTTGGCATGTATTTTCATATGAAATAAAGTAAATGATAAAAGTAACTAAGGTATGATATTCTATCCAATTTAATACCCTATATTTGAATTTTGATCACAAAAATATTATTTTTTCATTTAAATCTTGTGTTATGGTTAATTAACCCCAACCCCCCAAATTGGATGAAAACCCCAACCTACCTGTAATGCTTGCATGACTTGAAAACAACACAAGAATATGATGAAATCCAACACCTATTTAGGAACCCATATTCATGTATTGTGTACACCCCCAAAAAATTAGCATCTATTTTGTGACCCATATGCAAGGATTACATTTCCTTCCAAAACTAATGTTTACTTGTAACTTGTTGTGTTTAGGTATTGCATGACCCTTAAATAAAACTAGCATTAGCACCTATTTTGTGACCTATATGTGGGTATTGCACATTTTCTCAATGCCTAATCCATATATGAAACCCACATGTGTGTATTGATTGTCTTTCAATAAACACTAGTTATTTTATGAGAACCATAGGATGTATTCATTAATAACACTTTTCATATTGAAGTTGTTTATTGTTTTGCAAGTAATGTAATGTTATAGAACAAGACCACTTAGCGTTTTCAAAGGCATGTTGAGGTAAACAATAAATGTATGAAATTACAATGCCAAACTATTCTAGTTTTTTGAACCAACAACAAAATAGTTTATTAAAATCAAGATTGCTTGAAATGTATCCACATGTCATTGTGGATGATGTTTTCAAATGCATAGCAATACTTCTATGTACATGATAGGTGCATGGAAATTGCTTAGTCTACAAAATTATGTAAAAAATGTTCAATACAGTAGTCTCCCGTTTAAGTACGCAACTTGAACCTAGGAGTTTTGTGCGTACTTTATTGGTAGGTGCGTACTTTAGACGCTCCAGTCCCAAGTGCGTACTGTAATTAGTCTTGAACTTTGTGCATTAAATGCTGGGTTTCAGCATTTCATACTGAGATTTAATAAAACTAGTGGGTAACCCGTGACTACGCCGCTCCAGCCACCCCCAACGCTTTGTGCTTTCATGTTTGGATTTGTAGCCAGGTTTGGCTAAATCTTTCTTCAGATAATTGCCCACTTTTTCCACATCTTCCTACAGATGATGGCCATTTTGGCT
>Ga0116227_10009135_pt1 | contig 18182 bp, 20 predicted proteins | sample S1TSphgellanicum_FD_89693 | JGI IMG/M metagenome (GOLD analysis project Ga0116227, IMG submission 89693) | Host-associated microbial communities from peat moss isolated from Minnesota, USA - S1T2_Fb - Sphagnum magellanicum MG | ecosystem: Host-associated > Plants > Peat moss > Unclassified... | reverse complement strand
TCTTTACAAGTCGCAATGAGGTGCCTGCTGGTACTGGATACAACGGTCCGAAAACCAAAGACATCATACACCAAACACATGTTCGAGGCAAGTGCCGATTAATGATGAGGACGTTTTTTTATGGACCCCGCAACAGCTGAAAACCCCCGTCGCCTTGAGCTTGGCGCCCCCCGTCACCCTGAGCTTGTCGAAGGGTGGATTACGAGAAAACTTCGTTGGGCGGCGTCGCTGCCGGCGCACCCTTCGACAAGCTCAGGGTGACGTTGGGGGAGGGGGCCCGCGGGCGGTTACGGGAGCGGTAGCAAGGATGCTGCGGGCGCGAGGGGGGTTCCGTTGCGGTCGGGGGAGCCGGCTTCTACGAGTTGACGATAGTTGCCGAGGCGGCCGGTGAGGCGGGCGACGTCGGCGTTGAGTTGCGCGGATTGACGGATCGCTTTGATGAGTTCGCTTGAATCGTAGGTGTAATCAAAGCGCTGCAACGTCGCGACGATGTCGCTCGCCTGGAGGCGAAGTTGCGCGTAGGACTTGCGCAGCGCGAGCCCCGTCTCGCGGTACGTCGGATAATTCGAGAGGACGATCTCGCGCTTGACGCGAGCCTGCTCGACCTCGGTGCGCAGCTCGGCGAGCCGTACGCTCTGCGGGTCGTATTTTGCGGCGACTGCGAGCGCAGCGAGCGCGTCGTCGAACTTCGAGAGCGTGTAGTCTTCGGCGGCAATGTGGAGTTGCACGGCGGCTAGACCCGCCCGCGCGTGCTCGTCATCAGGCGCGACGCCGAGTGCCAGGCGATAGGCGAGGGCCGCGTCGTGATAGTTCTTGCTCTCGAGCGCGAGGTCGCCCTGATGGTTCCGGGTCTGGACGATGAACCCCACGATGCCGCCGGCGCAACCCGCCAAGCACGGGAACGTCGCGAGCGCCAAACAAAGCATCGAGCCGCGAAGCCGACCGGATACCGAACCACGAAGCGAACCGGACATCGAATACTCCTACGCGTGGGGATGGAAAACGTGCGCGCCCGCTGCGATGAAGTACGCGCTCGGGATCAAGATCAGTTGCGAGAGGATCCAGCCGGCGATCGCGGTGACGGCGAGCCAAAACACCATCGTACGCACGTCGTCGGGCGAACGTTCGCCCTTGACGGCTTGATCCGTGATATACGCGGTGGTCGGGTCGACGAAGAACGAGAATGCCACCGTGCCGAGACCGTTTACGAGTCCCGAGAGTCCGGTCGCGGTCGTGCGCGCGTCGAGATCGATCACGCTTCCGTAAAACGACGCGACGACTCCGACCGCGTACACGCCCGTCACCGCGACGTTGCCGACGAGCAGCTTGAGCGGCAGATTCGCCGGACGAAAGGTCCGCAGCTCGCCGAGCGGCGGCAGCCTGACGCTGCGCACGACGTCGACGAGCACGCGCGGATCGAACAGCCGTAGCGCCGCTTGCAACATCGAACCGCGCCGCTCGAACGCGTACACGCCGCGCATGAAGAGCAGGATGAACGTCGGCAAGAGCAACGTGCCGACGACGGCCCCGACCGCGCCCGCGGCCACGATCGCCCGCAATTGCAATTCGAAGCGTACCGGAATCGTACCGGTGCACGTCGCGTACGCCGCGGCGCCGTCCGCGAGGCTGCCGAGCGCCGGCGTGACGACGAGATTCGCGAGCCGCGCCGCGAGCGTGAAAAAATTGAACAGCGAGATAGACGTTCCGATGCGACCGGTGCGCACGCCCGCGATGCGGCCGGCGTAGGCGCCGATCTGCAGCGCCGTTACGGCCACGTTGAGCACGACGGCCGCGATCAAGGGTCCCGTAAAGAAGCCCCGATCGCGAAAGATCTGGAGATCGGCCGTCGAGCAGCCTGCGGCGGCGTGCGCGACGTGCGCCAGATTCACGCCGCGCTACGCTGCCAGCGAATCTCCGAATCGTCGAGCGGTCCGAGGACGCAGAGGCCGAGCGCGGCCGGCGTGAAGAGTTCGCGCGCGAGTTCGACGATGCCGTCGTAGGTCACCGCGTCCACGAACCGCTCGATCTCCTCGATCTCGAGTTGGCCGCCGAGATTGAACTCGTTGCGTCCCAGGCGAATCATGCGGCCCGAACTCGACTCGAGCGAGAGCGTCAGACTGCCCTTGATGTGCTCTTTCGCGAGGTTGATTTCCGCCTCGGTCGGACCGCCGTCGGCCATGCGCAGCAGCTCGTCCGCGATCACGTCCACGCACTCCTGAACGCGGTCCGGCGACGTTCCGGCGGAGATGCCGAAGAGACCGGCGTCGCGGTACCCTTGCTGGAACGAATAGACGCTATACGCGAGCCCGCGCTTTTCGCGCACCTCTTGAAAGAGCCGGCTCGACATGCCGCCGCCGAGAATCGTATCGAGCACCGAGAGGGCGTAGCGGCGTTCGTCGCGCACCGAGAGGCCCTGCGTACCGAGCACGACGTAGGCTTGTTCGGTGTCCTTCGTCTTCACGAGCCGCGCGGGGGTCAAGCGCGGCCGCTCCGGTCGCGGCGAATCCGCAAGCCCGGTGAATCCGGCGAACGAGCGTTCCACGAGTTCCACGATCGCATCGTGATCGACGTTGCCGGCCGCCGCGAAGACCACGCGGTTCGGCGCGTAGCGCGCCGCCAAGTGAGCGCGCAGGTCGTCGCGCGTGAGCGCGGAGACCGTTTCCGCGTAACCGATCGTCGGTTCGCCGAGATTCGAACCCGACCACATCGTGCGCGTGAACAGGTCGTGAATCATCTCGTCGGGCGAATCGTCGTACATCTTGATCTCTTCGAGGACGACGCTCTGCTCTTTGGCGAGTTCGTCCGGCGCGAAGGTCGAGTGCAAGAACATGTCCGAGAGAACGTCGACCGCCAGCGGAACGTGATGGTCGATCACCTTCGCGTAATAGCACGTCGCTTCTTTATCGGTGAAGGCGTTGAGGTTGCCGCCGACGCCGTCCATCGTCTCGGCGATCTCGCGCGCCGAGCGGCGCTCGGTCCCCTTGAAGAGCATGTGTTCGACCAGGTGCGAGATCCCGCGCTGCTCGTGCCGTTCCGCAGCGCTGCCGACGTCCGCCCAGATGCCGAGCGAAGCCGACCGCACGTAGGGCATCGACTCGGTGATGACGCGAACACCGTTCGCAAGCGTCGATTTTCTATACATTGACCCACGTGCATTAAGCTCCCGGCCGCGAAGACCCTGGCCCGCCGCCGCCCGCGAGCCGCGCGGCGAAGCCCGGATCCCAAAAGACGTCGGTGCCGCGCCGGACGCGAGCCGCAAACGTCGCGTCTTCGGTCCGGAGGACGCTGACCGCGAAGACGGTGCGCGACGTCGGCTGCGCCATGTCGCCCGTTACGACGACGTTCGCACCCTGCGCGAACGGGACCGTCGCCCAACAGTCGACCTCCTCGACGTCGCTCGCCGCGAACGTGCTCCGGACGAGCTCGATCACCTCGCTCGTAAAGCCCGCGCGGTCGAGCGCTCCATGGAACTTGACGGCCGAGAGGACGAGCCCGGCCACCTCGTGCGCGCCCGCACCGTCGATGCGGACCTTCACGAGTTGGGCGGGCCGGATCCGCCGAAACAGCGCGGTCCCGAGCGCGACCGCCGCCGGGCGCCGGTTCCCGGCGGCGCGCGCCGCCGCATCGACCTCGGCCCGCGTCGCGCCGGCGAGCGCGGGCGCGGCTGCCGACCCGTACGCACCGCCGAGCGCCACGAGGGCCGCGAGGGCCGCGGCGCGCACGCGCATCAATAACTCTGCGCGAAGTACGCGCGGACCGTGGCGGCCTCGCCGCACGCGACGCAGACGGCGGGCGCCTCGAGCGGCCGCGTATTGCGCGTGGTCGCGCTCGTTCGCGCCTTGACGATCGCCTCGCATTCGGGGCGGCCGCACCAGGCGATGTCGATCATGCCGTCGCGATCGCGGCAGTGCCGGAAGAACGCATCCGAGTCCGTTTCGCGAATCGTGTGCGCCTGCAAAAACTCCCGCGCCTGCGCGAGCATGTTGGCTTGGATCTCGACGAGCAATTCGGGAATGCGCGCGGCCACCTCGCCGAGCGGAATCGCCAGTTTGCCGCCCGCCTCGCCCTTCTCTTTGTCGCGACGCACGAGCGTGGCGACGCCGCCTTCGAGATCCTTTGCGCCGAACTCGATGCGCAGCGGCACGCCGCGCATTTCCCAATCCGCGAATTTGTTGCCCGGCCGCAGGTCGCGCTCGTCGATCTTCACGCGCAGGCCCGCGGCGCGCAGGTCCGCATGGAGCTTGCGCGCCGCCGCCGCCACGTCGTCGCTGCCCGCGCGAACGATCGGCACGATGACGGCCTCCGTCGGCGCCATCTTCGGTGGAATGCGCAAGCCGCGGTCGTCGCCGTGCACCATGATGAGCGCGCCGAGCATCCGCCACGACATGCCCCACGAGGTGGTCCAGGCATACTGGATCGTCTGATCTTCGGCGGCGAATTTGATGTCGTACGCCTTGGAAAAATTCTGGCCGAGTTCGTGCGACGTGGCCGCCTGCAACGCGCGGCCGTCCGGCATCAGCGCTTCGAGCGAATACGTGTGCGCGGCGCCCGCGAATCGTTCGCTCGCCGATTTCTCACCGGTGAGGACGGGGACGGCGACGACGTCTTCGGCCACTTCGCGATAGACCTCGAGCATGCGCGAAACTTCTTCGGCAGCTTCCGTCTCGGTGGCGTGCGCCGTGTGGCCTTCCTGCCACAGGAACTCGAGCGTGCGCAAAAACGGCCGCGTGCGTTTCTCCCAGCGCATGACGTTCGCCCATTGGTTGATCAGGATCGGCAAGTCGCGGTACGACTGCACCCACTCGGCATACATCACGCCGACGATCACCTCGGAGGTCGGCCGGATCGCCAGACGCTCGCTCAGTTTTTCGTTCCCGCCTTGCGTGACCCACGCGACTTCCGGCGCGAACCCTTCGACGTGATCGGCCTCGCGCGTCAGCAGACTCTCGGGAATCAGCAGCGGAAAATACGCGTTCTCGTGTCCGGTCGCTTTGAAACGCGCATCGAGTTCCGCCTGCAAGCGTTCCCAGAGCCCGAAGCCGTACGGACGAAGCACCACGCAACCGCGGACCGGCGCGAGCGAAACGAGCTCCGCCTTGTAACAGACCGCCTGGTACCAGTCCGAGAGGTCTTTCGCTTTGGACGGGATCTCCTTGACCAGCGGCGTTTTCTCGGGAGCGGACGACTCTATCATGACAAGCTCCGCGTGTTCGTAGCCGGGTGGTGCGTTCCTCGAATCCGAAGAATGCGGGCGTGCCGAAACTCACGCGAATTTACACCCGCACGGGCGACGACGGAACCACGGGACTCGTCGGCGGTCAGCGCATCCGGAAAAACGCGCTGCGCATCGAGAGCTACGGGACGATCGACGAACTCTCGAGCGCGCTCGGGCTCGCCCGCACGGCCCTCGCCTCCGCGAACGCCGAAGAACGCGCGGTCGTCGAGGAACTGGATGCCTGGCTCGCGTGGACGCAGGACGCGCTGTTCAACCTCGGCTCCGACCTCGCGACGCTGCCCCACGACCGCTGGCCCGACATGCCGCTGATCCGCGCCGAGGACGCGGAGGCGCTGGAACGGTCGATCGACCGCTTCGAACGCGACCTCGAGCCGCTCGCCACGTTCGTGTTACCGGGCGGTTCCACCGCGGGCGCCTTCCTGCACCTCGCGCGCACGATCGCGCGGCGTGCGGAGCGATTACTCGTCTCGCTCGGGGACCACGAGCCCGTCTCCGAGGACGTGATGCGTTACGTGAACCGGCTCTCCGACGCGCTCTTCGTCTGGTCGCGCTGGATCAACCACGCCACCGGCCGCCCCGAACATCGCTGGAACCCGAAGACCGCGCCCCCCGGCTGAAGCGAGCGCTACGGGTCGTCTTGCGCGCCGGGCTCGACCGTGCCCGAGGTCATCACGTCGATCTGGGCGCGCGCCGTGTCGTAGTGCACGTGCATGTTGAAGGCGCGCGCGATTACGGCGAGCGGGACCATCGTCCGGCCGCGCACCGCGAACGGAGCGGCCTTCAACGTCATCCTATTGCCGTTGAGCGTGGCGTTGCGGTCCCCGACCCGAAAACGCAGCGTGTCGTTCGCGCGAACCAGCTCGATCGAACCCGTCTTGGGATCGTAATTCGTATCCGCTCCAAGCGAATCGGCAACGACGCGCAACGGAACGTAGGCGCCCTTTGCGGTCGTCACCGGGGGCACGTCGGAGGCGGTCATCATCCCGTCCACGCGCAACGCCGCGGGATGCGAGAGCGACGACATCGCGGCGGAACACGCGGCCAGCACAACGGTTGCGGCGACCGTCTTGAGCTTAGGATATTGCGGCGAGATCTTTGTCTTTGCCATACGCCGTCTCGTGAATGAAGTCGGGATAGATATCGGCGATCACTTTTTCGATCTCCATCCGCAAGGCTCCGAGCAATTCTGCTTCCGGGAACCGCCCGACGAGTTCGCCCTTCCGAAAGATCGCGCCCGCGCCCTTGCCGCCGGCGACGCCCACGTCGGCCATTTTGCTCTCACCTGGGCCATTGACCACGCAGCCCATGACCGCGACTTTGACGGGTGCCTGGTATTCCTTGGCGATCAGTTCGACCTTGCGAGCGAGGTCGACGACCTCGATCTCGGCCCGCCCGCACGACGGACATGCCGTGATATCGAAGCCCTTCTCGCGAATGCCGAGCGCTTTGAGGATGCCCCAGCAGACGGGCACTTCTTCGATCGGATCGGCCGCGAGCGAACAGCGCAGCGTATCGCCGATCCCTTCCCACAGTAAGATGCCCATTCCGATCGACGATTTGATCGTGCCTTCGCGCGGGAGGCCGGCTTCGGTCACGCCTAGGTGGAGTGCGTAGGGCGTTCCGCGTTCGCGCAGCATCTGGTCGGCCAGCCGGTACGTGTGGACCGTGGTCGGAACATCGTGCGCTTTGAGCGAAATCGCGATGTCCGTGTGGTCGAGCTCTTCGAGGATCTCGACGTGCCGGAGCGCCGAGCGCACCATCGCCTCCGGCGTGTGACCGTATTGCTTCTCGAGATCGCGCGCGAGCGAGCCCATGTTGACGCCGATGCGAATCGGCGTGCCGAGCGACTTCGCAAGCCGGACGACCTCGCGCGTCTTCACGGGGTCGGTAATGTTGCCTGGGTTGAGGCGGAGCTTGGCGACGCCCGCTTCGAGCGCGGCGAGCGCCATTTTGTGATCGAAATGGATGTCGGCCACGATCGGCACCGGGGAGCGAGCCACGATGCCCGGCATGCCGTCGGCGTCGGGCTGATCCTTGACCGTCACGCGCACCACTTCACAGCCGGCAGCCGCGAGACCGTAGATCTGTTCGAGCGTCTTCTCGACGTCCGCGGTGTCGGTGGTCGTCATGGACTGCACGACCACCGGGTGATCGCCGCCCATCCAGACCTTCTTGGCGCCGCTCGACCACTTCGATTTGTTCTCGAGAAGAATCGGCTTCGAGGGACGCCGCACGCGTACCATAGTCTCAGAACACTCCCTTACCGGTGACGATGTTCGCGATGTCATGATACGCCACGAAAACCATGAGGACCATGAGAACCGCAAATCCGGTGACGTGCACGAGCGCTTCTTTTTCGGGCTCGACCGGCCGGCCGCGCAGCATCTCGGCGAGGATGAAGACCGCTCGGCCGCCGTCGAGGGCGGGGAACGGGAAGAGGTTGAGGACGCCGAGCGCGATCGAAATCGCGGCGGCGAGCGAGAAATACGCCCCCCAGCCGAGGTCCTGCGTGACCGACGCGACGCGTTCCATGCCGATGACGCCGGAGAGGCTCGACGCGTGCTGCACGGGATGCGAGATCAGCTGCACGTAGCCGGTGAGCTGGCCGACCAGCTGGTCTGCGAATTCCTGACCCGCGAGCGGGATCGCCTGAAGGAAACCCACGCGCTCGAAGGTCGAGATCGGACGGAAGCCGATCAGCCACATCAGCTTGCCGTTCACTTTCGATTGGTACGGCTTCACCGTGACGTTGTGGATCTCGCCGTGCCGGCTGAACGTGATCGCCAGCGGTTTGCCGCCCGATCCGTGGATCGTCTCGATCATCGCTTCGCCCGTCGCGAACTTCTTGCCGTCGATCGCCAGCACGTCGTCGCCGAGTTGCAGGCCCGCCTTCATCGCGGGTGAGCCCGGCATGAGGATGCCGATCTGCCGGCTGATGTTCGGCGACGGCACGCCGAAGCTGACCGCCGCCACGAAGAAGATCGCTAGCGCCAAAATGAAGTTCGCGATCGGCCCCGCCACGACGATCGAAAGCCGCCGCAACGGCGACTTGCTCTGAAAATTGTCGTCCTGAGCCCGTCCGTCGTCACCCTGGGCGACGTGCCCATCGTCACCCTGAGCCTGTCGAAGGGTGGGCAAGACGGGATTCGGCCGTTCGAGTAGCGCCACGCCCCCGCCGGCTCCCGGCAGCGCTGCCTCGGTCCGGCCGCCGGCCGCGCGGAACTCCCGTTGCTGCTCGGCCTCGCTCGTCTTGCCGTCCTCACCCTGCATGGCGCAGTAGCCGCCGATCGGGAGGAGGTTGATGCGGTAATTCGTCCCGCTGCGCGGCGAGGTCCACTTCACGAGCGTCGGGCCGAACCCGACGGCGAAATCGTTGACCCGAACCCCGTTCCAGCGGGCGAGCAAGAAGTGGCCCGCTTCGTGCAAGACCACGAGGATCGAGAGCATGAGCAGGAAGACGGCGACTTTCCCGATGCCGTCGATACCGGGGATGGCGAATGCGAGCGTACTGGTGGCGATCATAGCTTCCTCTCTAGTTCGCCGGGGTCGCGAGACGGGCCTCGACGGCTTCGCGCGCGAGGTCCCTCGCCCGGAGGTCCGCGGCGCGGACCGAGGCGAGGCTGAGTTCTTCGTCGGGCGTCCCCGCGACGGCCGCGGCGACCACGCCCGGAATCGCGCCGAAGCGAATCGCCCCTCGTACGAACGCGGCCACGGCGATTTCGTTTGCGGCCGAGAGCGCGGCCGGCACCGTGCCGCCCCGCCGCAAGGCCTCGTAGGCGAGCCCGAGGCACGGAAACCGCGCGACGTCCGGCCGCGCGAAGGAAAGGTCGGCGCCGGCGGCGCCGGCGGCCGCACCGAGCGCGGCGAGGGGATCGATCCGGTCGTGGTCGGGCAAGCGGTCGGGATAGGCGAGCGCGTAGCCGATCGGCAGCCGCATGTCGGGCGGGGCCAACTGCGCCTTCACGTTGCCGTCGGTGAAGACGACGAACCCGTGCGCGACGGAGGTCCGGTGCACGAGCACGTCGATCCGGTCGGCGCCGATCCCGAACAGACGGCTGGCCTCGATCACCTCGAGTCCCTTGTTCATCAGCGACGCGGAATCGACCGTGTTCTTCGGACCCATCTGCCAGGTCGGATGGCGCAGCGCGTCTTCGAGCGACGCGCGCTCGATCGCTTCGCGATCCCACGTCCAGAACGGGCCGCCCGACGCGGTGAGGATCAGCGAGGCGATACGCTCGCGCGGCTCGCCCACCAGGCACTGAAAGAGCGCGCTGTGTTCGGAATCGACGGGTACGATCTCGGCGCCCGAAACGGCGGCGGCGCGCACGAACAGTTCGCCCGCGGCCACGATCAGTTCTTTGTTGGCCACGGCGATGCGGATGCCGCGCTCGACGGCCGCGAACACCGCGTCGAAGGCGACCGCGCCGTCGGTCGCGGCGACCACGACGTCGGCGGCGCTCTCGACGGCGACCGCGAGCAGGCCGGCCGCGCCGCTCTCGACGCGCGTGCCCGGCGGCAGCGCGGCGCGTAAGGCTCCGGCGTCCTCCGGCTTCGCAGAGGCGACGAGCGGGACGTTGAAGCGCTTCGCTTGCTCCACCAATTCGCGCACGCGCGACCCCGCCGCGAGCGCCGAGATTCGAAAGCGATCCGGATGCCGCGCGACCACATCCAGCGTCTGCGTGCCGATGGATCCCGTCGAGCCCAATATTGCTATCTTCTTGATAAACGTTTCCTCATCGGTCGAAAGTCGGGGCGAAGGGCCCGATCAACGCGGGATGTGACCCGTTAAATAGAGCGCCGCATAGAACGCGATTCCGCCGAACGTATACGAATCGAACCGGTCGAGGATGCCGCCGTGGCCACGCAAGATCGTGCCCGCATCTTTGACGCGCGCGTCGCGTTTGAGCGCGGACTCGACGATGTCGCCCGTTTGAGCCGCGAAGCTCGTGATCGCGCCGACGATCGCGCCGTGCCACCACGGCATGTGCAGCACGGGTACGAGCGCGAACGACGCGCCCACCGCCGTCGTCGCCACGAATCCGCCGATCGCGCCTTCCCAGGTCTTGTTCGGCGAGATCGACGTCAACGGCGTGCGGCCGATCGCCGTGCCCACCAGCATCGCGAAGATATCGGTGATCGCGATTGCGAAGATGCTCGCGGCCGCATAGGCCGGACCGACGTCCGGGAGATTGCGGAGCGCGATGAAGTACGAGCCGAGCCATCCGATGTAGAGGACGCCGAACACCGTGAACGCGCTGCGTGCGAAATAACCCTGCCGTTCCCCGGCGAGCGAAAATGCCAGCGACGCGATGATCGTGAGGCCGAGCAGCGTTTTTTCGTACGCGTGCTGCAGGTTGAGCGCCGCGAGTACGATGTAGGTCGCCACGGCGACGGCCGCAACCGGAAAGATCAGCGCTTGACCTTTCTTCGCGCTCAGACCGGCGAGCTCCCAAAGCGACGCGAGCGTGATCGCGAGAACCACGATCGTGAAGGTGGGCACGGTCGCGATCGAGCCGAAAACGATCACCGCGAGCACGATCCCCGTAGCGGTACGGCGTCCGAGCTCCGAGCCGCGTCCGGCCGCCGAGGCGGTGGCCGTCACGCGAGCCGCTCGCGATACGCTTCGATGGCGCGCGCGAATTGCAAACGATCGAAGTCGGGCCAATACGCGTCCGTGAGATAGAGTTCCGCGTCGGCAAGTTGGTAGAGCAGAAAATTCGAAAGCCGCGATTCGCCGCCCGGCCGGATCAAGAGGTCGGGGTCCGGCATCGAAGCGGTGTAGAGATACGACGCGATGACGGATTCGTCGATGGCGTCCGGGTCGAGGGTGCCCGCCTTCACGTCGCCCGCGAGTTCGGTGAGCGCGACGCGCAGTTCGGCGCGCGCGCTGTAATTCACGGCGAGGTTGAGCGCGAGGCCCGTGTTATTCGCGGTGCGCGCCATCAACTGATCGAGCGCTTCGCGCGACGCGCGCGGCAGCAGTTGGTACTGGCCGATCACGCGCACCTTGACGTTGTTCTCGTGAAGTTCGGAGAGTTCGGTCTGGGCGAAATAAACGCACAGGTCCAGGAGCAGCGAGATCTCCGTCTTATCGCGCTTCCAATTTTCCGTCGAGAAGCCGTAAACCGTCAGCATCGGAATGCCGAAGTCGCTGGCTGCGCGAGTCACCTCGCGGAGCGCCACGATCCCGCGCCGGTGACCTTCGATCGCCGGCAACCGGCGTGCCTTGGCCCAGCGGCGGTTTCCGTCCATGATGATCGCGATATGCCCCGGCAATCGCCCGGGCGCGAGCCCGGCCGTGACGTCCGCGTCGACGCTCGGCCTCAACGAACCGAACTCGACCGCTCGCGCGTCTCGATCCGTTCGTAGCCGTCGTAGCCCGCGACGAGTTCCGTCGCGCCCGCCACTTCGACGACGCGCAACGCCCGCAACGTCCCGGTGCCGATCGCCGGATACGGCGGCCGCAATAAACGGAATCGCAACGGTAAACCCGCGAGTAGCGCTCGCGCATCAACTTCAGGCAGGAGGCCGAGCGCCGGCTCGGGCGACGAGTCGCTCACGCTCGGTTCCGTTGCGTAAAACCGACGCAAAACCCTGGTCTCACAAGCTCAGGGTGACACACAAAACGAAGGGTCAGGGGGCGCGGTGCTCGACGCCGTGCGCGACGGTCGCGAACGCTGCGCTGCCCGGGGGCGCCATTTCGAACGTGACGTCGAGCGCGCCGCCGGCGTGCAGTTCGTAGGTGAGCCGGAACGTGGGTTGGACGGTGGGTCCGTCGCTCAAGAACTGCGCGACGCCGCTCGTGGAGCCGGGGATGAGCTCGTAGCGGATCGTGTGCCCCCCGCTATCGAACGAGTCGGCTCGCAAACCCGCGGAAGCCGACGGGTCGGGATAGATGATCAGCAGGCCGTCGTAGGTCTGGTCGGCCGCCCCGGCGGCGCCGGGGTAGCTGGAATGCGCGCGCCGGATCAACACGCGGCCGCCCAAATCGAGGGCGAACGTATCGGTTCCGGACCCCGCCGTCCCCTCCGCGTTGCCCGCACCGGTCCACGTTCCGAGCAAGAACACCACGGGCGCGAACGCCGCCGGAACGTCGCCGCTGCCCGCGGCCCGCGCCGGATTCGGAATCGCGCCGAGCGCTACGATCAGGAACGCGACGAACGGCAAACGCACGTGCAATCCTTATTCCCCCCGTGACCGAGGCCTGCCGCAGCCCCCTTCGACAAGCTCAGGGTGACGAGTTGGGTTGGGGTGTTAGAGGTGGCGGGCTGCTGCGGTTGCTGCTTGGGCCGTCGTGTCGAGTTCGAAATAGAAGTAGGCGGTGTGGCCCTTGTCGTCGTTGATGAGTGCGGTCTCTTCGTCGCCGTCGCCGAAAACGCAGGGGTTCGGCTGGCTTGCGGGGTCGGTCGGCGGATTGGCATTATCGGAACTGAAGAGCACGACGTTGACGTGATCGGTCGTGTCGACCTGATGCGTCGCGAAGCACGGGATGTTGAAGCCGTTGCTCCACTTGGTCAGCGTAACTGCATAAGGACCGTTGAAATTCGTTTCGGCGATGCCGATCGAGAAGGCGGGCGTCGTGTCGGCGTAAGGATCGGTTTGCGACGTCCGAAGGACGGCACCCGTCGTCGGATTCGTGATCGTGATGTCGCCCTTGGGGTTGTAGTCCGTCCCGAGAAACCCGTGCGAGCAGCCGGCGGTGACGAACAAGAGCGAACCAAGCAAAACGGTCCGAAACAATGGCCTCACGTATACTCCCGCGGCGCCGGGCGCCGCTGACGAGCGGCCCGGATATCGGACCGATACCACAGTTATCGGGCCGCGCGGAGCGGAATTGAGTGCGCCGGCGCACATCGCCGCCGCTCAGACCTCCATGATCTCCTTTTCTTTGGCCGCGACGAGTGCGTCGACGTCCTTGATGTATTTGTCGGTCGCTTTTTGCACGCGTTCCCCGGCGCGTTTATTTTCGTCCTCGGTGATCTTGCCGTCTTTGAGCAGCGCCTTGATCTCGTCGACGCCCTTGTGGCGCACGTTGCGGATGGCGACCTTGCCGTCTTCGGCCTTCTTGCGAACCACCTTGACGAGGTCCTTACGCCGGTCTTCCGTCAGCGGCGGGATCATCAGCCGGATGTTCGAGCCGTCGATGTTGGGCGAGAGCCCGAGGTCGCTCGTCTCGATCGCCTTGCGGACCGCGCCGACCGTATTGCGATCGAACACTTGGATCTGCAGGGTGCGAGCATCCGGCGTGCTGATGCTCGCGACCGACTTGAGCGGCGTGGTCGCGCCGTACGCTTCCACGTGAATGCGATCGAGCAGCGCCGCCGAGGCACGTCCGGTCCGCACCGACGCGAAGTCGTTGCGGGTCGCATCGATCGCCTTCTGCATCCGCGCTTCGGTCGACTTGAAGAGATCGTCGAGTTCGCTCATCGCTACACGTTCTCCAACGTTGCCGGAATGCGCGACGGCGCGCTCACGAGCGTGCCGATCGCCTCGCCGAATACGACCTTCCGAATGTTGCCCGGCACGTTCATGTCGAACACGACGATCGGCAACCCGTTGTCCATGCACAGGGTGAGGGCCGTGTTGTCCATCACCTCGAGGCCGCGCTGGAGCACCTCGAGGTAGTCGAGCCGCGTGAAGCGCGTGGCCGCAGGATCCTTTTTCGGATCGGCGCTATAGATGCCGTCGACCTTGGTGGCCTTGAGAATCGCCTGCGCGCCGATTTCCACCGCGCGCAGCGCCGCCGTGGTATCGGTCGTGAAGTACGGATTGCCGGTGCCGGCCCCGAAGATCACGACGCGGCCCTTTTCGAGGTGACGCATCGCGCGGCGCCGGATGTACGGCTCCGCAATCTGCTGCATCTGGATCGCCGTCTGCACGCGCGACGCGATATTCATCCGTTCGAGCGCATCCTGCAACGCGAGCGCATCGATCACCGTCGCGAGCATGCCCATGTAATCGGCGGTCGAGCGGTCCATGCCCACGGCTTCGTGCGCTTTCCCGCGCCAGATGTTGCCGCCCCCGACCACCACGGCGATCGAGACGCCCGCGCGAGCGACATCGGCGATCTGCGCGGCCATCCAGGCCGTCGTGACCGCGTCGACCGAACTCTCGGTCCCCGCGAACGCTTCCCCTGAAATCTTCAGGAGAACGCGTTCGTACGCGGGACCGCCGGAGCTAGTGCTCTCCAAGCGCGAACTTCGCGAAGCGGCGAACCTGGATCTTCTCGCCGAGCACGCCGACCCGCTGGGCGATCACCTCGGCGATACTCTTTTCATCGTCTTTGATGAACGGCTGGTCGAGCAACACGTTCTCCTCGAACCACTTGTTGAGCTTGCCTTCCACGATGCGATCGATCACGTGAGCGGGCTTGCCCTCGGCGGCCTTCGCGAACTCCGCGCGAAGCGGTTCGAGTTCGGACTCGGGCACCTGATCGCGCGAAACGTACTTGACCGGCATCGCCGCGATGTGCATCGCCACGTCGCGGACCAATTCGTTGAACTGCTCGTTGCGCGCGACGAAGTCCGTCTCGCAATTGATCTCGACGAGGACGCCGATCTTTCCGCCGACGTGGATGTAGGAACCGACGAGGCCTTCGTTCGCGGCCCGGTCGGCCTTCTTGGCCACCTTGCTCACGCCTTGGTCGACCAGATTCTTCTTGGCCGCGTCGTAGTTGCCGGACGCGTTCACGAGCGCCGCGCGGCAATCGAGCATGCCGGCGCCGGTCTCTTCACGCAGACGCTTGATCTCGTCGGCGGAGGGCTTGTAGGTCGTAGCGGAACTCACGGGGAGGATACCTTTCTCGGGTGCGCGCCGGGGGCGCGCAGACAAAAGCGCCGCACACGCGACGCCTTCGTCCGGTAACATGGGGAAGTTCGGGACGCCTAGACCGCGGCCTCCTGCGGCTCGGGCTCGGGCTCGGGTTCCGGCAGGTCGGCCGGCATCGTTTCGGCCACCGCGGGCGCGACGTAGTCGTCGAACGTGTCGTCCTCGTCGAAGCCGCCGCTCTCGACCTCGGTGCGACCCTCGATGATCGCATCGGCGATCTTCGAGACCATCAGCTTGACGGCGCGAATCGCGTCGTCGTTACCCGGGATCGGATAGTCGATCTCGTCGGGGTCGCAGTTCGTGTCGATGACCGCGATGATCGGGATCTTGAGCTTGCGGGCCTCGAGCACCGCGATGCGCTCTTTCTTCGGATCCACGATGAACACGGCATCGGGCAGCCGATGCATGTCCTTGATTCCGCCGAGGAAGCGCTCGAGCTTGTCGAGCTCGTCGGTCAGGCGCGAGACTTCTTTTTTCGGGAGCAGATCGAAGCTGCCCTGAGCGCGCATCCCTTCGAGTTCCCGCAGGCGCGCGATGCGCTTCTGAATCGTAGAGAAGTTCGTCAGCGTGCCGCCGAGCCAGCGCTCGTTCACGAAATACGTGCCGGCGCGCTCGGCCTCTTCCTTGACCACGTCCTGGGCTTGCTTCTTGGTGCCGACGAACAGGATCACTTTGTTGTCGCGCGCCATCTGTTTGACGGCGGCGTAGACTTCGCGCATCATCACGACCGTCTTCGAGAGGTCGATGATGTAGATGCCGTTGCGCTCTTGGAAGATGTAGGGCTTCATCTTGGGGTTCCAGCGCCGGGTCTGATGCCCGAAGTGGACGCCCGCCTCGAGGAGGGCTTTCATGGAAATGACCGATGCCATGCGGGGTGAGGGACCTTTCTGATCTCCGCCGGGCGGCGTCCGTGCCGCCCCGGCCGTTCGAGACCATCGCGCCTGCCGTCCATGGCGGGCGAAGTGGGAACAACCTTCGGAGTATACCGCGAACCGGCGCCTACGGCAACGCCTTGCCGGGATCCGGGTCGTCGCGCCGCCGGAGCGTGCGCGAGGCCTGGTAGCGCTCGGCCTTGATCCGGTAGGCGTCCGCGTCGGCAGCCGCGAGGGCGGCGGCGAATGACTGTCCGGGCTCCGTGATCACGCGCCCGATCGAGGCGCCGAAGCCCGTCGGGTCATCGCGCCCGATCGGGCGAACGTCCGCGATGGCCGCGGAGATCCGCTTCGCGACGGCGGCGACGGCCGGGGCGGCACGAACGTCGACCAGGATGACGACGAACTCGTCGCCGCCGACGCGCGCGACCACGTCGACCGGCCGAACCGCGTGCCGAAGGATGCGCGAAACGATCTTGAGCGCGTCGTCGCCCGCCGCGTGGCCGCCGCGATCGTTGATCGCCTTGAAGCCGTCGAGGTCGACGAAGAGCACGGTCGACGCGAGCGCGCTGATTTCGGCAAAGCGCACCTCGAGGCCGCGCCGGTTCAAGAGACCGGTGAGTTCGTCGTGCTCGGCTTCGTGCGTCGCCGCTGCCAGATCGTTCCGGACGCGCGCGCGCTCCCGCTCGAAGGAGCGCGACCGAATCGTAACGGCGACGGCGAACGCGAGCACGTCGAACGTCGCGCCGATTTCCAGCCCCCATCGTTCGAGGAAGGGCCAAGGCGCACCGAGCAGAGCGCGGACGAGTAACGCCGCGTATATCGCCGTGAGGCCGAGAAAACCGAGCGAGACGAACGTCGCCGGCACGTACCCTTGGCGGCGCCGGATTTCGGACACGATCAGACACACGACGAGACCACCGGTGAAGGGCCCCACGAACGTTTCGTTGTCGACGGCGCCGTGCATCGCAACCACGACGACCGCCGTCCCCGCGAGCAGGACGAGCGCCGTCCCGACCAGCACCGCGCAGAGGCGCGGCGCATCGACGTGCAAGCGGAGGTAGCTTACGAAAAACCCGACCAAGGCGATTATCGAGGTCGCGCCGCAGGCCAGCAGGACGTCGACGTCGCCCGCCTCCGTGAACGGAAGCATCGAGTCCCGGCCCATCTCGGCAACGATCAGAAGCAGCGTGATGACGAGAAACCAACCCATGGTGCGATCGCGCAGCACACACACGGCCACGACGATGAAGAACGCGACGAACCAGAGGAGTGCGAAATACGCGCCGCTCCAGAAGCCGATCCGATGCATCTGCTCGCTCACGTCATCCGCGAAGAGCAGTCCCAACGGAGCGGACGAGCCGCGCACGCGCACGACGACTCGATCGGACGGCTGCACGTTCGCAAGCACCAAGGTCGCCATTCCGTGGCCGAGCGGCGCCATGCCGATCGGAAAATTGTGGCCGACGGTCGAGCGTGGTACGCCGTTGACCTCGAGCGTCGCGATACTTGCATCGTAGGGCACGACCACGGTGGCCGAACGAACCGCTCGCGCGACGCGCAACCGGTAGACGATCCAGCCGCCGCTCGAGACGGGCGGTCCGATTGCGATCGCCGCAGCGGCCTGCGTCTCACCGGCCGCCGCGCCTTGACCGCCCGCGGCGAACGCGACGGCGAGAAACAGGAGCGCGACGAGTCGCGGCAGGCTGCGCCGGCGCACGTTAGCGCGGCCCCGGATCGCGGCTACGCAGTTCGCGCGAGGTCGCATAGTGCTCGATCTTGACGCGGTAGGCATCCGCATCCGCATCCGCCATCGCCACGGAGAAGGGCTTGCCGAACTCGGTTCCGGCGCTTCCGATCGAGACGCCGAACCGCGTGGGATCGTCTTTGCCGAGCGGGCAAACCGCCGCGACCGCACGCGAGATGCGATCGATGATGTCGGAAATGTCCGCCGCCGCGCGAGTCCCGGTCAGCACGACCACGAATTCGTCGCCCCCGAGCCGCGCGACGACATCGTCCCCGCGCACGGCGTGGCGCAGAATTCCCGCCACGATCTTCAATGCGTCGTCGCCCGCGGCGTGGCCGCCCCGGTCGTTGATCGCTTTGAATCCGTCGAGATCGACGAACAGCACGGTCGACGGGATGGCCCCGAGTTCGTCGAACCGTTCTTCGAGTCCGCGCCGGTTCAGCAGCCCCGTGAGCCCGTCGTGGGCGGCTTCGTACGAAGCCGCCGCAAGGTCGTCTCG
>Ga0116227_10009134_pt1 | contig 18183 bp, 9 predicted proteins | sample S1TSphgellanicum_FD_89693 | JGI IMG/M metagenome (GOLD analysis project Ga0116227, IMG submission 89693) | Host-associated microbial communities from peat moss isolated from Minnesota, USA - S1T2_Fb - Sphagnum magellanicum MG | ecosystem: Host-associated > Plants > Peat moss > Unclassified... | reverse complement strand
AGTGGCGGCGGATTTCTTCTTCATTAGTGTGAGAGGGAAACTGGATATGCATGGGATGCATGGGAGAAGGTGGTCTGTCTGTGTGGGATGGGAGGACAGGAAGATGACGGCGCGTTTGATGAAGAGGAGCGGCGCCACATTGATTAAGGATGGAGGAAAGGCTGTTGGAGAGAAAAGCGAGGAGGAGGAAGCTTGTGCAGGAAGCTGGATTCGAGGAGGTAGAGAAGAGGATGATTTGTGGAAGGTTGATCAGTGGGTTTTTGGCAGAATAGCGAGGAGCTTAGAGAACACTCATCAAGTTGTTTTTTTTTCCGCTGCGATTAGTGACCAAAGACATCTCTGGCTCCTTGATCTATGAAAGCTTAGTAGGAATTTAGGAGGAAGGCAATCGACATAGCAATTTTTGGGAGGCAGAAGAATTGGTTCTGTACAAGACATTATGTGTAATAAGAGCTATGGAGTTTTGACTCTGAGATCCACTTCGCTTGAGTTGTGTGTTGCATAGTTGTGAGATTGCATTGTGCTCGCTCTGTCAAAGTGAGGTAGCATCGAGAGAGTTTTGGTTATTGTTGTGTCTTCTCTGTTTCTCTGGATCCCTCCTTTTTGGTTACATAGGTAATTAAATTGTTGCCTATGATTAAGCACAACATACATAGAGAAGCCTAGGTTATGCCATGTGTCATTTAGCTATTGGTTCATTCCAAACCTTATTAAATCACTGCACGTGTTAGGACACCATTGGCCAAGTGCATTGACCATCATAGTTGCAATATAATTTACTTTTCAATTTAATTTTTAATATGGTTGATCAATGTTAGAATATTTTGGGTGTACCACACGTCACCACATCATTGGTTAAACATTCAATTGACATAATTGAAATGTAATCAAAATTGTAACTACATATTTTGCTAACATCATACGCAATCAACGAATGAAGTTCATTCATGAGTTGAGGGAAGTTGACAACATTTTGTAACCAAGTTGGTAAAATAGTTTGTAACTAAAATGGTTAATGATGGCTATTGATGTGGTGTTGACATGTGGCAAGCTGGAATGTCATTGTTGATTTGTATTTGTTAAATTTTTGGTTTTGTAGTTGAGATGAACATTTTTCAGTTGCAAAAATATTTTGTAATTACTTTCAACTATGTTTTACAATCAAGATGTACTTGAAAATGTAGTTGTGAACAGGGGGGGGGGGGGTCAGGGGGGTTTACTAATGTTGCATCTTATTCCACTCCACATAATTCCATTCCTTTTTTAATGGGATGTGCTAATTCCAATGCAATGGAAAGCCCAAAATGAAATGAGGCATTTTTAGTGGAATGTGTTAGTGGAATAAGTCATGTCACCCCCAAATGGAATGTTTCAAGTGGAATGTGCCAAAAAATTTACCAACTTTATTTAATATTAAATAATTCACAAAAAAATTGTAATGTAATTAAATGCAACCACTATAAAGTGGAACATGCCTTCTTAATGGGTTTTTTGGGCAAGTTTCATTAATGGAATTAGTGTCACCATTTATTTTTTAGTGGAATAGGCATTTGTGGAAATTTTCAAAGGAATATGATTTTTGGGCAATTAGAAAGATTCAAGTCAATTTGTGGTGTACACTTACAATATTACATTTTGCAAGTGGAGTGCATCACCATGCCTAACAAAATATACCACCAATCAAATTAAAAATATCCATTCTATTTAATTTCATGCATTTTGTACCCAAACATGTAAAGGAAACTTTTTATAAATTTTTATTCAAAAGTCCACTTACATTGCACCAAAAAAATGAAAGCATGGTCATGTGGCCCAAAAATATAAATCAACCTAATGAAAAAATGTCCATGATGTGAAATTATACCATGCTAGCTATTATTGCCCATTGGTATATGCTTAATTGCTAAAATTCTTTAGCAACCATTTGCATTCCCATAGCATGTAGGTCTTGTTGGCCATTAAAAACACACATGCTTCATCCAATGTCCAAACATTGGGGTTTCAATCAAGTTCCTCAACCATGAGCTTGACATTGGGCTTGTAAACCTTGGTTAACATGATCATTTTCCTACCTAGTCCACACAATTAAACAAGAAAGTTGTTCCTAAACCCTTTGGATGCATGGTTGACACTTGTAATGCCTTTTCCAACCACCTTCCTCTTAAACTTGAGGTGGAAGATGTTGCATTTTGTACCAATCTTCAATGAAACCAACCACCACACACCCAAGAAAAAACACACATGCAAGTTGTGTCATGAACACAACATTCTAGCACCACATACATCATCATGGCCTAGCCCCAACTAAGTTGGAAAATAGGTGGTCCTTCACATCATCAATTCACAACACAAATTGGCTAGACACAAGAACATTAGTATTGGCCAAGGGTTTTCCCTTGGGTAATTTTTTGTAAACATTCCAACTTAGCTTGGGTTCCTCGACAAGTTGAAATGTCAACATGTGTACTTGTTCCAACTAGTTCTTTCCCCTTTTCCACTTCAACCTTGATGTTAGTGGCTTCTTTCCTACAAGTGGGACCTATTGGGTGAAAGTATCCTTGGGTGATACCACTAAAAACCACTTCAAAGATTGAAAAAGGAACCAAAAATAGCCCAATCATTTTCCTGGGCCCTTTACTTTAAATGTTTTCACAACTATAAATTATTTTTTTCTCATGTTTATCAATTGCACTAATATATGACTTGAAGTTTATTTTGGAATTAAAAATTTTATTCTTAATTAAAATGGCCCCTTCATAAATTGATAGCCTTAACTTTGGAAATTCATAACTAAATTATGCTTATTCAATTAGTTCTTTAATAAAAACCTAAAAATAAACTTCCAAATTACTTTAGGAAAAAAATTCCCAAGAAAATTCCCAAATTATGTTTCAAATTTGTGTTCTTAACCAAAAAGTTTAAAGAAAGGAACCAATGTTACATTCCTAAAACTTTTTCTAAATGTAATGATTAGAAACATCAAAATACACAATATTCATAATATTATTGAAATTTCAAAATCTATGGAACCTAATAAATGTACTCATAAAAAATAATTATGAAAATATTTATTTAAGTGTTTCCTATGGTTTTTCAATGTTTGATGGGTCCAAAAAATCAAGGTGTGACGGTTTTTAGTGGTACCACCCAAGGAAATTCTTACCCTACCCATTATCAATTTAATTTCCATACAACTAATGAAATGAACCTAAGGACCCACCAAAAACTAATTGATTTGTTTTTTATTTGGATTTGAACTACTAATTAATGGTAGTTTATTTTTTAGGGTCAAAATGTCACTCACCACCAAAGCTTGATGTTGACTTAGTCTTGGTTGTCATCCTAATCTTCCTTTGTTGTTGACTATCAAGCATAATAGCTCGAACATAGATAATGGTGTATCCCACCAATTGGGTATTTGATTCTTGGTTGTCACATGGATGTGTAACATATGTAAAGAATACTTCCATGTCTCCAAGTGTCCCAAATTCAGTCCTTCTATCAAATTGAACCCTAGATATGGAGAAGGACTTCTTTGTGTTATGGTCTTGTCCCTTCCCTATATTAATTTCTATAGCCTTCCCTTTGTCTACATCACCTTTGGATGTAGGTGGCAATTTTATTGAAAAAAAAACATACACAAACCATTCATATGTTTGTAGCCGATTTTCCAAGGTTGATTTCAACACATCACAATTCTATTTCTATTCTAATAGGCCACATGATTTTTTAGGGCTAGTTGGGTGGTCCTTAAAGGTTGGTTTGTAAAATTTGAACACTAATTTTCAATTTTGATTGGCCATGGCTTATTTTTAGGCTTATAAATATATTGGCTTTGATGTTAAATCCAAGGGAAAAAAACATACACATGTTCACCAACTACGTCATAGTCTTTGATTTTATTTGCAAATGTGGTTCTCAAATTGACCATATAGACATATTGATATTTGTTAACAAGAGTTGGCCATGTGATCCATGCATTGGGTGTTTGAAGCTTTCTAAGTTCTAACTTTGTAAGTGCATGTGAAGTGGAATCAAAATTGCTAATGGAAGAAATTAATGTTTGAATTTGAACATAAAATGACACATGAAATTTTTCCAAATGTTTTGGACACTCATTAGTGAACAAATTGGAATAAATATCTTTTTACAAGCTCAAGCAATGTAATTGGATTATTGTGCATTTTGTCCAAGTTACATGCTTATCTAAAGCTTGCTTGAGGTCTTTTGTCTTGTGTGTTGCATGTGTTAATTCAAGGACCAAGGTATATCACACACCGGTGCTTGCCACGAGCTTTTGTTGTAATTATAATAAACATTTATAAGAATCCCCCATGGGTGTATGCACGCTCAACATTGGGCAAGGTCTATGTTAAAGGTTCAAACCCATGTTGATTTGTTTTCATTTTTCAAGAGAATTTCTAATTTTGGTTTCAATTTTTTTTAATTTTTTTTTAAAGAACCTTTGGTTCCAATTCAAGGATTAAATTATGCTTTTGATAAAACCTTCAATCCAATTTTGAACTTGGTCTTTCACAACCAACCTTAAGGTAAGTTAAATTAACATTAAAGTAAGTTAGGTTTTACAATTTAGGTATTTTTTTGTGACCATGCATGGCTCCTCTTCTTGGATTTTTGGATTTTTAAAAATTTGATCATGCCCCTAGTAAAACAAAACACAAAAATTGTTCATAATTTGTGGCAACATGCTCTTGGCATTATAGTAACAGAATTTATTGAGTTTCATCAAATTTGTTGAATTGCTCAAACATGAATGTTGTTGGATCAAATTCAAATTGTTCTACTTGTTAGGCAAAAACCTACATTCAAAGGTAAAGGTTCAAAAAGGTTGATAGTTCAAAAGTTTTGGGGTTAAAGGATTCATGGGGTACTTATTCATGCTTCTATTAATTAAATGGGGGAATGCCTTGGAATTTTTTATTTTAATTAAGTAATTGATTTTTTTTTGCAACAAAACATTTTAATTGGCCCATAAAAAAATAAAATGAAACTTTGAAAAACCCCCCCAATTTTTTTATCATGAAGCAAGAAGCATCATGAACATTAGTATAGTTTCAAAGACAATGACAATAATAATAGGAGAAATTGCAAGAGGAAGAAAAAAACACCCATTCATTCACCCACCCATGAATTTCAAAACTTTTTATATGGGGGTGATGGTGGTGACATGGTGGGTTAATATATGAAAATGGAAAGAAGAAAGTAGTTTGGAAGTGGTGGGAACAAGTTTTTGTCAAGTTTTGTGGGAGAGTGGTGGTGGTGCTCATGCATATTGCACAAATGAAACTAATGCAATGATGTGAATTCAATTAAGAATACACATTGCAACTACTACTTCTCATTGATGATGGACCATATCTGTGCTTTGTTTATAGTGCAACATTTATCAAAGGAGGTGAAAAAAAAAATGTTCCTCCTAGGTGCAATCTATTTGTTTGCATGAAAATGCATTCACACAATCAAATCTAGCCATTTTTGGTAACAACTTAAGATCACCTTGGGAACATATTACAAACAACAAAAGTTTAATGCATGGTGTGTTGGTGCCTATTGGTTCATTCTAGCAAATATCATAGGATATGCCATTATTGACAATAAATGGATTTGTGATGGTATAATGGGACATCCCAATATAGTTGACGGATGGCTTTGTGATGGTATACTTATGGGACATCCCTAAATGTTCTAGAGATGAACATGAGGGAAGCAATTTTTTTTTTTGGTCAAAGTTTTCTTAAATTTCACCTTGGTGTTACACTCAATGATTTAGAAAGGGGGAAAATATGCAATTATTCTAGAGGAAAAGTTTGTTAATTCTAGTTATAATAGATCTTTAGTCTCGCCATAATAGTTTTTTCTTCATGCCACACATTGTCATCTCATGTGAAAGTCATAAAGAATCAAGGGCCAAAGGAGGAGTTAGGGTTTGAAGGTTTCAATAGCCATTTCAATGTGAAGGGTTTTTGAAGCTAGATGGTGTATTTATGTTTCCAAGTTTTTACCATTAGTTGCATTATCATTTTGACTACTCTTACCACTACTTGTTAATGAAGCTTAAAGATTTTTGCCATGTATTTTAAAAGCGTTAAATTAACATGGTAGCTGAAAATGATTCAATGCATATCTAGGTGGATTCATGGGTCTCAGTTATGGAAGTCGGAGATTTAAAAATTAAAAAATGAGAAGAGAATGTGTATATGGGCAAAATGGTGGCTATGGATGATGGATATTTGCTATTGGAGAATTAATAATAACAAAATGGGAGGCTAGACTTTGGAGCAAGGTGGGAGTGGGACTTGGGAGGTATTTTTAGGATTTGAATGTGTTGATATATATTAATGACAATAGATTTAGATGTGTCTCCAACTTTTGGAGTTTTAGTGGATGTTTTTCTTCAATTTTCTTTTTGATGTTTCAAGAATAATGCTTCAAATATAAATTTGCATGTTTGAGAGACGTGTGAAAATAATTTCAAAAAAAAAATCCCAAGAAATTGTGAAAACATTCTATGCATGTGATATATAAATTTGTATGTGTGAAAAAAAATTGGGAAAAAAATTTATGTGTGAGAAATTTGTAAGAAGTTTTTTGTGAAAAATATTATTGAAAAAATTCAACAATTTTTTCCAAGGTTGATTTGATTTTAGAATGGATCCTTTGAAAGTACCTACAAATTTCAAATTTAAGCATTTTTTGTAAATTCATAATTATAGATCATGTGTTGTTTAAAATTGGAAATTATGTTAATCTTGTTGCATATCCACAACTTGTAGTCAATGGTGAACATTCAGATGCCCCACATTTAAGCAAGGCCATTGATGAAGAATTTAGGAAACAAAAATCTAAATATGAATTGCATATAAAACTTCAAAATATATGAGTGGGCTTGCAAACTACCATGGATGGAAGTTATCATTGGTAAATATGTAAAATCCATCTAATTTGTTGTAAGGTGTGCACTAAAATTAAGGGTGGGGAGGAGCTTTTGGTTCCCCAAATTGCTTCTGTGAATCATATAAGGAGAAGGAGGCCATGAGGTGGCTGTTAATGAAATGTTTTATTTTGTGATTGATATTTCACATCAAAATAATGAGAAAATCTATGTTGTAATTGGTCCAAATATAATTATAGATCAAGTCATGCATGGTGCAACCATATATAGAAAAAAACAATTTGTGCAATTTGTCACAATTTTCCATCTTCTAAGGGTGAAAGCATGGTAAAATAGAAAAAAAAAAAAAAACATTGTAAATTTTCATTTTAAAACTCATGGTCACCTCCATTGAGTTTATGTTAAGTTGAATTTACAAAATTTTAAAATTTTAAAATCCCAAAACATAGATGTAATTAAATTTGTGTTTAGTGTTATTTTTTGTGTGCTTTCAAAAGACAAAAGTTTTTCAATTTTTTTATTGAACTTATCATAAATTCAATGGAAGCGCCCATGGTTTTAAAAGTAGAAAAATATTCAATAAAGTATGTCTACTTTCAACCCATTTTGGATGATCTCTACATCAAAATTACCAATAGATGCATTAAAAAAATCTATTTAAAATGTATATTAAACAAGTTATTTTCAATATCATTGTTATAAAATTAGAAAACATGTTCACATGAATCATGGAATAAAATATTTTTCTACTTTCAATATACCAAATTTTATTATGTTACTTGTCAAATTTTTTTACAAGGCAAATTGCTTGCACAAATTATTTTGCTTTGACCCCTAAATTAAGTGAGACCAATGAAGGTCCCATTGAACCCTATGAAACACTGGAGTGATTCAATAGGATGGGAGATGGCTAAAAAATGCACAACATTGTGCTTAATTCAAGAAACCAAAGATGCTTTCTTGAGGAATCACAATTCATTTCCATTCTAATAATGAAATCATTAGCATTAATCATCAAAAGTTGGTTATTTATTCATGACTATATTTTGCAAGGAAGGGAGCATATACCCATTTTATAATCAATCTTAGAGAGAATTGTGGAGGTAGAATGTGTGCAATTTATTTGACAACATTGCTTTGGGGGAATATAACCAAGTATGGTGGATTGCTTTAGGTTAAAATTGCAAGGAGATTAATATTTATGTTGGGAATTGATGGTGATGTTGTTATTCAAGGTTTGAAAACATGTGTAATAGTGCAGATGATAGACCAACATTGCCCCTCCTTTATTGGCATGCATTGCATGGCACAAAAGACAACCTAGTTATTCGTCACATGTCCATTTTTTCGAAGTTGGAGGATCGCGTTAAAAAGTTTTATGAATACTTTTTAGGATCTTTAAATGTGCCTTTGAGTTTTCAAATCTTGTTGTTATCGTGAAAACAAAGGGGTTAAAGATATTTAAAAATATGAAAACTTGTTAGATTACATGTTTGAAAAAAATTCTAGATTGAACTTGTTGTCAAAATGAACTTTGATGGTCCATCCATAACTACAAACTAGGCAAAATTTGATGTTCTATGTGATGATGAAAGTATTTTGGGCCTTCCATGTTTGTTACCCTTTCTAAAATGTGTGCACAATGTAATCAAATGTGCATAGTCTAGATATATCTTTGTTTGTGACCATGTTGTTGTCCAAATTTGTTAAGTTGATTTGTACTTAATGTACATACATCAACCCTAATATATTACTTATAAACTAGACCTATTCCATTATTTCAATGATGTAGTTGACAACACTTTTAATATAATATATTATGACTGGGTCAAAGATTTGAATTGTGGGGAGGGGAATTTTTCTTTTCAAATCAACGGTTAATTTTATATAATTAAATATGGGATGTTTGAAATTGGACAACAAGGATATTTGACGAAGTAGATTTTAAATACTAGATTGGGGAAATTGAATGTTAATGTTTAGATGTTGCAAACCATTTGATTAAGGAGTTGTAAGAGTGTTTCGTAAAAAATTAAATCCTGTATGTGCTTGGCATTATGTATCCACAAGATTGGTTGGAACCCACATGTGAGACAATGTTCTTTCTCCATTTGGCTATGTTGAAGTTGATGTATTGTTTATCAAAGAAATAGATTAGATTGGGTATTAGGCTTTTGATCTTATCGATGGACATACTTCCAAATATCCAAAGCTTCAATTAAGTTGATCATGAAAATTAATGCAAAAGTAATAGTGGACCTTGCACAATTTGAATAAAAATCCATTGACCATGTTGTAGGTAAAGTTGTCATCCAATGAACTTTTGATGAACTAACTAAGTGAATTATGAAATTGGTTAAGTGAGTTATGATACAGGTTCTTGGATCAATAGAAGATGAATTGTTCTGCTTTAGCACTTTGAATTTCATGAAAACAAAGTTGAGGAACCAATTGGGAAGACATTTAAATGGGGGAAAACAAATTATAGGGGATCCTTTTTTGGCATTTTTGGGTCCAATATTATAATATGTATAATGTAATTGCTCCAAAAATGTGGTGCATTTAATATTGGGTTTCAATTTTGGTGTTTTAGTATTATAATTTGATTTTTACAAGCTTAGTGGGTCCAAACATGGAAATTGGACCACTCTTGTCCCTTGCAACATAAATGAAAAATAACCATCAAGTAGGCCTTGATATATTAAACTTTAAAATATTATTTATTTCAATGTTTAATATGTTCTTTGATTTTATTACAATTATATTTATGAACCACATGTTTAAAGTAGGTTTAAGTAAAGTTTTTTTATAGATTTTCTTACTTTCAAATTAATGGTGTAGCAAAATGTACATGAAGACTTCAACTTTTTCATATTGTAATTTAAATACACCAAATTCTAATATAAAATAGGAAAAAACACAATATTCACCAATACATTTCAAGATTATTTGCTACCTACTTTTATTACACTAAAGTTTTTCAAATTTTGTATTCAACTAACCATAAATTCAATGAAGTTACAAATGTTTTCATAATGACACTTAAAATAGTTTTGAATCTATTTTCTTGTGTTTATGTTGAAACTTAACATATATAAAAACTACCTCATAGGTGGGATATGTTTTTGATCTAATTTACCATGCTTTCACCCTTGTGTTATCTAATATAATTTGAGAAAAATAAATAAATTTAATGGGTTAAATTCAAAGATTTGTGTGTGTGTGTGTGTGTCTATATATATATATATATATAAATATAAATGTACCATTTTTTTAATTTCAGGCTACACTAAATTTTTGTTTCATTAGTCATCAAAATAAACATTTGTAATGGATTTTAAAATAAAGCTATTCTAGCTATGCTTTCACTTTTCATGTGAATGTGATTGTTTGTCAAAATTTCAGTTTACCACACATTTATCGTGTCTCTCTTTTAAAAAAAATTATTTTTTGGATATGAAAATTCTCAAATTTCCCAAGGTTCACAAACATAGTTCAAACTATGTGGAATCATATGGTTTATTAAACCTTCAACTTTCATAAATTTTTAAAATAATTTCAATTAATTTGAGAAAAAAATTCAATAAAATATTTTAAATATAAAAAAAATTATACACTCTAACATCACATAATATGAAATCAAAAAATCTAATTTCGTTAGAAATTTTATTTATTTATAATATAATGGGTTATTGGAATATTCAAATACATTGTGAAAAATCCTTTCTAATAATGACATTGTTTGTTAAAGTTAAAAAATACACAACCCAAAAAAAAAGGTACATTATGACACACAAAACATGTTCCCATAATGTGCTTTCACCAAGATATTCTAGTCCATATGTATTCTCAAAAGTTTTACACAAAGGAAACTTTTCCTTTCCTAGAAGCTATCACAAATTGGAGAGAGGGAGAGAGTTGAAAGCAAGGGATGCAAGTGGTCTAATTGTTTAATTTGGAATAGATTGCATAGTGTTTGTTCTTTTATATTAGTATATCCCCTTCACCATGAGGCACCATCAATTACAAGTTTCGTACTAGTGTTTTCAAGTGATGGTTGCTTATGTAATGTGCCTTGGCAACAAACTAGTATTGGTCAATGCAATCATCTGGCACTTTCACTTGAAAACAAAGATCTATCAATTCTTTTTTGCTCTAAACCCTTGTGGAGTCTGTTTCCATGATATTTAGAAATACTAGAGAAAACACTTTATCCTTGGTAAAGAATGTAAATTACGGCTTCTCCTTTCATCTATATTTTGTTTCTTATCTTGAGTATTAATGAGCTCTGGATTGTGGATTGGGCTCTCTGCTGCAATGGGCAAAATTTCTTGGATTGAGTTCAACCCCCCAAGAGAGAGAGCAACCACTTGGATCTCTGCATGTCACATGTATAGCCATTTCTATTTACGGTTGCCAAATTTCATATATTTTTCAAAGTAAAGAAGCCACAACTTGCATAATTCAGTTTTCCATTGATAGCCACATCATGCGAGTCAAAAATTTCAACAATTGCCAAGTTCATCCTTACTGACAAGTGAAGATAGCCCGTTCATCACACAACCTTGCTGACCACCCAGCCGTATGAGCTTTGATACATCTTTGCAGGTAGCCATTCGTGCTACTTAAAAAATGAGCCAAAAAAGACGCTGTATGGACACTTGAATTGTCCAATGTTTTGAAATTTTTGGGAGAGTAGCTGAATAATAAAGGTAGGTCCTGAAAGAACTATCTAGATCTCTCCAGGGGATCAAGAATTGGCTGAGCATTTAAATGCACGCATATCAAGTGTTATGCAGAATAACTATTTGTACGCCTTACCTGCAACACACACGATTGACACAAAATAATTTACAAAAGGTCTAGTCAAAAAAGAAAGAGAAAATTTTATTGATATTTGTCGAAATTGTTGAGAATCAAACTCCCATCCAGTTACTATTCTAAATACTCCACACAAGGTGTATTGTGCATACTTATTCCTCAATTGTTGAAATTCTGAAAAATTGAATTTCAGATTGTTGAACTTCATTTTCTAAAACAAATAAATATTTTACAAAGAAATGTCAAACATCATCATCACACACAGGTATGGTAATATTATGAGTGCAGTCGTGTACTCTCTAGTTTATGTCAGGGGGTGTTGAGTACACCCTACAAGCTCGGAAGTTTGAACACGGCGATAGTACCCCAAACTATTGCTCATAGTTCAGTGTCACTCCTGACATAATTGTTGTATTGAATCCATTCGAGGAAAGCACATCTTCAACTTGTGAGGGTTATCAGTGTGACCCAGCACCCACCCCAGTACTGTCCATTGGAAACCCAGTATGACTCAGTTGTGGATGAACCACAACTAGTCACTAGGGTTCCACCTTGGTAACCTATCATGCACACCCTCCTACTTACCTCTTCACACTACCAGCTAGGTCACCTACCTATGCAATTGGGTAAAGTACCTGTACTAGGGTTTAATATGTGTGGTTATTATGTAGGTAGGTAAGTATGAAAAGTATTCGGTGGTTAGTAGGTTACTAAGTAGGTAGGTGGTAGGTACATGTGTATGGGTAGAATGTAGGTAACCACCGTGGTTGGCTATGGGATGGGACTAGAATGAAAAATGTTTTCTGTCCACTTACTATCCATCCTTCACGGGTGCGTTAGTGGTTTCATATTTGCTTCAGTCAACAGGCAGTTGGTAGGGCTTCCGCTATATACTAGATGTGATACTTATGTCCTCCCCATGTAGGAGATTGTTGGTTCAATACTGGTTCATAGTTCATACCAACTCTAACGTCCATTACAAGGTCCTTTGCCTTCTGCAACACATTTAAGGACATGAAAAGTCTAGGGTCGTGCACTTGTTCGTGAACTGCAAGCCTACTTCTCTCGTACTTTTACATTGTATCCCATTCATAGTACTGAAGGAGAGAGTGGGTGGCCAGTTAGTAGACTTCAAAATTGCACCATACATGAGGCTCCAGCATTGAAGTACAGCTGCAAGGAAAGAGAGAGAGAGAGAGAGAAAGAGAGAGGTCCTAGCTGATGCAAGAAAGGAATCAAAGCAAGTACAACATTACATCTTCCAAGTGAAGGTAGGATATGTGCAAAAACTAACTGAATTGTGTGTGACTTAGCACCCATCAATTGGAAACCCATTACAACCCAGTTGTGGTTCATGAGTTCCCTTCTGAATAAGTAACCCTAGTTTATAATGGGGGTATCAGCCCAGGTTGAGTAACCTTTTCAGGAATGCCTTCTTTTAAACCCTAAACCTGTGTCAAAGTGGCTAACTACCTTAAGTTAAAATTAGTTAGGGAATGTAAGTGTTTATTATGTAGATAGGTAAGTAGGTAAAGTTCTTGATGGGTAAGAGGCAGATAGATTCATGTGGAAGGTTAGAGCAACTTCATTGACAACAATAAATTGTCCTGCACAATACATTTTGGATGAAGGATATTTGTATTATGGCCAAGAAGGCCAAAAATGACTGCTCTAAGGCTCATCATTGGCTGGCTATGATGATTGGCCCACATGATTGCATTTAAATAATCTCTCGTCGTAACGATTACCTACATACTACCCATCCACATTCTTCTATCTAGCTAATATGGTCCCAAAGTGCCTTGACAAGTTTCCTACCTACATAGTAAACACTTACGTTTCCTACCTACTTACCTATGATATTTACCTGGACTTACTAGGTAGTAGATACCTAGATAATGTGAGGGGGGAAGTAGTAGGGTTTAGGGTTTAAACCCTAAACCCGAAACCTGGGTTTACACAATAGGTTACAAAGGTGAAACCTTGGTAGTGTTTCATCCGCAACTGAGTCATAATGGGTTTCTAATGGATAAGGTGGGTGTACCAAACATCACCCTACAGCCTAGAACAAATAAGTAGGGTCAATGATTTAAATGACCTAGTCTACTAGTGTTGGAATTGTCACTTATATGTAATCTAAAATACAAAATGCTGATCATTGATTCATAACCAATGAATGAAGGATTCAAATCATTTATTAATTAAATATATATATTTATTTCTGTATCAACATTTAGAATAAGAATTACTGGAATTTGCCTTGATAAGTATTAGGTTTTTGTGAAGAGAACTGTGCACTAGCTAAGTGAGCGAGTGCTGGGTCACATATTCCCCTCTGATACCTCACATTTAAACAACACCCCCTTTTTTGCGTGAACTGTACAGATCCATGCCCTGCAAATTGCTCTCTTGTAATAGTCCCAGTTCATCTTGTCAGACCTCCTTGTCACAAAGGACCAAAAGAACCATGAGCAGTATGTAATGAGCAGCTGCATGCAACCACTTCTAGCCTGGGGGTAGAACAATCTACAAGTGGCTTTACCCACCACTTCTGCTATAAGAAGCGACTGGAAAGTCCCATCTAGAAGCCAGGCTCTTTAGACCCACCTGATCATGAGACTGGAAATCCTCTCATCTGGTTCATCAATTAGAAGCCAGGCTTATTAGACCTGATCATGAGAATCAACAGTCCCCATCAGACCTGATCATATAGGGACTCAAAAGTCCCATCTAGAAATTACAACACTTCAAGCTAATTACTAGGGTTTAAGGTTAACTAATCCCACTAGTTAGTTAATTAGAAGAGTGTCATCTATAAATTATCTCCTAATTAGTAGGTTTAGTAGTTCATTTAGTCCTATCTAGAAATTACAACCCTTAAAGCTAATTATTAGGGGTTTAAGGCTAACTAATCCAACTAATTAGTTTGTTAGAAGAGTGTCATCTATAAATTATCTCATTATCAGTAGGGTTAGTAGTTCATATAGTCCAATCTAGAAATTACAACCCTTAGAGCTAATTAGTAGGGTTTAAGGTTAACTAATCCCAGTTTAATTAGAAGAGTGTCATTTATAAATTATCTCCTTATTAGTAGGGTTAGTAGTTCATTTAGTCCCATCTAGAAATTAGGTGTAATTAACTACAGCTAACCATAGTTAAGTCCCCTCGAGAACTTAGCTACCAATTAGTAGGGTTTAAACTTAAATGTCATTTTAAACCTATAATGTAGCGGCCTGTTCCCTGATTAGTGAGTTTACTCCGTGAATTTGTGCTGCAATCAAGGAGGAACAATTCATTGGGCACTACTAGCCTCTATAGGTGTACTGAACTCAACTGTAATTAACTGCCTTAATTAGTGAGGACCATGGGAAGTTCAACATTGCAATCTCCAAATAATTATTTTATTTGGGAGATCCCATGTGAAATGAATATTTTAGAATAATTAACAAGATTCTCTAGTTTCCCTGACAAAGCTTTGTTTCATGAAAAAAAATTGGGGAAATTTTCAACATTTTTTGAAAAAAAAAAATTCTAATTAGGGCACATTTTCCATGAATAGCGCAATGGCTCATTATTTGTACTTTCCTCACCCAAATAGTGGAGTTTTTATGCCAAAAGTCACTCAGTATTTAAGTGGGTTCCCATTACCATTTTTAGGGGGTGCCCCCAACCCCCCTGACCTGGAGACACCCACCAGACTCACAAATGCCAGTCACCTTACCTCAAAAACTGGTTGTACAAGTGCAAAGATATTGTGACTTGCTTCACATCACGTTTAACTCTCTTCACCTGAAACTGGCAAGTGTGGGTTCTTTCAAAGCGGATTGGGAAATAGTGAGGTGAACATAAGAACCCTTCACTCATAATATGACCAAATTAATTGTAGTGGGGATAATGGGTGAGAGGACATGAAAATTGGCCATTAGTGTAGAAGCTGTAAAGTGACTGCATTTGTGAAGTCGGGGGTCGGGGGAGTGAGTGTCTGCAAGGAGCATGCTTTTGCAGATTTTGCCAGGAGCATGCTTTTGCAGATTTTTTAGCAATTGCCTTGGAGAAAAAGAAGATTTAAAATTAATTGGTGACATGTTTGCAAGAAACTGCTCAAATTGTTCAAAAATGTCTCTCGAGAACAAAACTCGCGTGGAATTTTTAAATTTTTTTTGAAAATGTTATAAAAAACTTCTTCAAGATAAATTCTTTTGTGGAAAATTTGACAGAAATGCAGTGAAATCTTAACATTTCACCTTACTATATAGACAGTTTGATTTGTGACAAGAGGGAAGGTGACAGAAGCATGGTGTCATTTGCTGCAACATGGTAGGTTTTGTGACTGAGCAGCCAGGCTGACAGTGATTTTTGTTTTGGGGCGCGAATCCGCTCAAAAGGCAACACTGCATTCTGGGGAGGGAAAAAAAAAGGAAAAAGAAAAAAGAAAAAAACGAGATTTTGTGTCTCAAATTCTCGTTTGGAGGGAAAAAAAAATTGCCAAATGAATTTCGACTGAAAATGTAGCCAAGTTCATTCATGTCTACTGATTACAATTCTTTAAGAGTTGCGTACTGCGTACTTGAAACCTGTCGACAATTAATGCCAAATCTGCTCTGAGATGCTGACTGTAGTTGAACAGAACTGTGCAAACTTGATGGCCAGAGTTCCAAGGTTTTCTTTTTTTCAATTTTGTGATGTAAATGAAGTGCCAATCATTCATAAGATGATTTAGCCAGATTTGGCTACATTCTAATAGATATGAAGCTTGGAGAAAACCATAATCCTTCTATATTCTCGGGTGCCTACTGGAAATTATCATGAAAATCAAGCAATTTGGAATTGTTCCTCAAAATTTTGCGGATTTGAGTTTTTTTTTTCCATGAGAAATTCTTTATATACGTCACAATCATATTCTTCAAGCCACAATTTGTCGAAATTTCACCCTCACAAAAAAAAAAACACTGATCAATTCTTAATCCCAAATCTGTTGCTTTTGTGAAGACTCCCCACTTTGACTGCATCATAAAATTTGAAATAAATAAATAATAAAATAAAATAAAAGGACTGCAGTCAGCAGCAGACAATCAGGGAGGCGACGACTGGTACAGGCAGGGACTGCATGAGCGGCGACCACTAGCTCCGTCCCCTCCACTCCCCATGAGCTCCATAAATTCAGAGCTTCTTACCATCTCTGCACTCAAATCCTCCATCACGTCTCTGGAGTTCCAAGTCTTCATTCTCCCATGCAGCAGGTGCAGCTGCTCATCTCAAAACTCTCTCTCAACTGGCCGTATGTCTGGCATTCAATTGTCTGAGAGTCTCTAGTGACGTTGTAGAACTAGTTTTTCACTTGCATTGCTCATGTAGGTAGTCATTTCACAAGTCTATTGAGGTCTGATCTTGGAGTTGCAGGGTCGAAGCTCGCTGCTGCGGTTCAAGCTTCTTCTTTGCATACTTGTTGTTCGCATTGCTGATGTTTTGAGGTTTCTAGCTTCTTACCGTAGCTGGCAGTTTTTTCATTTGTTTTGGTGCTGCTGCAGGTGATGTTGAGCTGCTGTTGAAACGTCGAGCTAACTTGCTTCTGTTGTAGACGTGAGTAGTTTCCAAGGGGAATTTCTGTTGTAGCTATTGACACTGAGCTGGTGAGAAGTCGACGCCTTGTCCCGCGTTCCAACCTAGGAATTAGACGAATGCTGTGATATGAGCTAGTGAGGGTCGTCGTGACATGAGCATACTGCAGCTAGCTAGCTGCCTGTACTACTCGTTGCAGGAGTAATGGATAATGTGGTTCCAGCATTCTGACATTATTGTTTTGTCCAAATGTTTTATAATTATAGCTGGGTGTCATTGCAATAGTATTGCAGCTGGTAGTTTTTGTACAAGGTCAATTGATCTGGCCTGTCGTCAGGAGCGAATTCGCAGTAAGATTTGGAAGATCGTCGTAATGAATCAAGCATAAATACAGGCATTCCAGCTGCTATGAAGTTAGTAGCTTGGCTCATTTGAACATAGACAGTGCACAAGAGTTTGACTTCAAGGCATATTGCAATGGTGATGCAGGTATGAAAATGACGATGGAATTATGTCGCCTTCTGTATGCGGTCTGTTGCCTCGGTGTTCTCCTGCAGGTTGCATTGGTCATGGGCTCCGCTACGTCCTCAGATTTACCCAGCGTCGAAAGATCTCTGGTTGCCGCCACCGAGGGCACGTCGCCAACTGCTCACACAGGCGGAGCCTCGACCTTTGACAACCAAGAATGGGGGAAGTATCATCGTCATCATCGTCATCACTACCACCACCATCACCACGACGGGAAGCATTATTCAGAATTGAGCGATGAAGTCAGCAAGAATGTTGAGGATCAGACCGGCGAAAAAGTTGTTGCGGATAACCAAGGATCGTCGAGCTTTGACGACGAGGAATACAAAAAGTACCATGACCATCATCATCATCATCACCGT
>Ga0116227_10009132_pt1 | contig 18193 bp, 13 predicted proteins | sample S1TSphgellanicum_FD_89693 | JGI IMG/M metagenome (GOLD analysis project Ga0116227, IMG submission 89693) | Host-associated microbial communities from peat moss isolated from Minnesota, USA - S1T2_Fb - Sphagnum magellanicum MG | ecosystem: Host-associated > Plants > Peat moss > Unclassified... | reverse complement strand
GCCCCGCCCCGGCTGTATGGGGCGGGGGTGGGGCACAAAAGAAAACAAAACAACAAAAACCCAAAGAACCGCGCCCCCCCCCCCTTCGGGGTGGGGCAACAAAAAAAACCCCCCCCCCCCCCCCCCCCTCCCTGCCCTCCCCAGTGTCGAGTTTATTCTTGAAATTGTATATTCTTTCTTTTCCCTTTCTTTCTTTTCTTTTCTTTTCTTGCTTAATGACCCAAAAAATAACAGGCGGTATCTTTTTCTCTTGCCTGAATTTTGACACATAGGGCCTTGGGTGAACCAGCAGCACCTACACTGGAACCATGGTTAAAACCATGGTCTTGGCGAGTTACCCAGGTGGATTGGGTTATCTGAACCAGAACTGGATTGAATTTTAATTTTTTTAATTTGGTTCTGGTTTTAAGGTTTAATGAGTTTTTGTTTGGAGGAAGCTTAAACTGGAATGACCCCAAAGCACCAATCTGAACTTGCTACGTGTCCATTGTGAAAAGAAAAACTTTAGGTACGAGGGAGGTTGGGGTTAAAGGCATCTAAAGGAGTTCAATTCTAACCTTTTTTATTTTAAATTTTTATTTAAAAATATATAGAACTTACAAATTAGGTTTGGGACTAACCCAAACTTTTCACATAATTTTTTATTTGAGCTTTTGTTTTTGTTTTTTTTTTTTTGGCATATTTTTTAATTTTCTCAACTTGAGGTTCACAAGGACAAGTTCAACACCAATCCCAACTTGCCATGTATCCATTGTGAAAAAAAATTCATGGACGAAATTATTCGTTAATAAACGATAAAATGAGATTTACTTGTTTGCTAACAGACAACTAATGAAATTAGGATTATTCATTGACAAACATCCATTCAAAGGCAAGAACAATTCAAAGTGTTCAAATTATTTGCTAACTAACAACATAACATAAGGTTGATGCAATGTTCATTCCTTAGGAGAGTTAGCATGGGAGTGTGACACAATGTCTATGGGAGGTTGGTTATTAGTGAATAACCTGTTAAATTTGGAATTGTTTGTGGATGAACAATTGATTGAGAAGCATAATTAGCATTGAAGTCGACCAAAATGTTGATAAATGTAGATCAATTAAAAATTAAAAAACATGTGCTAAGTTTGGATTAGTTTCAAACCTAATTTGAACCTAATTTTTAAGTTTGATAAATTACAAAAAAATGAAAAATAAAAAGGAGACCTAAATTGGAACCCCTTTGACACTTTTGTCTCAAACTTCCATTGAACCTTTCAAACTTCCATTGAACCTCTCAAATTGGGAGGTTCAAAAAGTTTCATCAATGGATGGCAATGGAGATGGTGACTTGTCATCTCATTTCCATTGTTCCCTTTATACAATTGTTGTTATTTCAACGTTAGCTAATAGCAGTCTTGTTGTTGATGTGCACCACATTGTCAACACCTCTATAAGATAGAACTCACATTGACAACACTTCCCCTCTTGCCTTTGTAGCTTTTATTATCATAGATGGGATGCATTTAAAAGCAACAACACAAAAAGATATCAATTTTTTTTTTGGATTGATTTGTTTTGATCCTTTAATTTTCCTTAATAAAAATCAAATAAACATACTTCAAATTACCTACATATTGTCCAAAATTTTGAATACCATCTTTTGAAGATCAAGTATGATCAATTTTGAATATGAGGATATTCAGTTACAGAAATTGTTTTGTGTAAGACTTTGAGCACAAAACATAGATGTACATGAACCATTTTCAAAACAAATGCAGGTGTATGAATAGATCGGATCACAACAATCCTCTACACATGTGCAGTAAATTTGCCATTTTAAGAAAAACCAAGTTCTTCAAGTATTTTGGCAATCTTTAGTACATGTTTATTTTAGTTCAAAAATATGCCCATGAATAATAATTATGCAACATGCATGGTTACTATGAGAACACAAAATTAACAAAACACCAATGACATGTAAAATGTCAATAATGGATTTGAAACAAATGGAGTTATAAATCTTTAGTCTTCAAATTAAACTTCCTTTTATCTACAATAAAAAATTTGCATGATCTATAAACAAAGTTGGCATCAGGTAACCCCTTTCCACAAGAACCACTAACAAGAAATTAGTGGGCAATGAAGAATACCAAGTGTATGTGGCCACTTTGACTTGTTATCAATGTTAAATAAAACTTGCAAAAAAATATTGCTTTAGCAATCAAAATTTATATGCAAGTTTGGTGAACTTGTCACATTTTTAAGTTTTCAAACCATTTGGTGTACATAAAAAAAAATTCCCATAAATTGTTACATGTTCATTGTTTAACGTTTTTGCCAACAAGAATATGCAATTCTAATTTGATACTTGATCCTTGTAACACTTAGATACACTTCTTGAACAAAAATCTAAAAACCAAATGTGCATTATACTTTTATGTATGAACCCACATTGTGTATTTACAACCAAGTGATTTGGTGTGCTTGCATCACATTGTATTTTCTAGACCTTATTAATCTTTACTATTGTTCTCCAAATTTGTTAAGATCCTAGAAACATATCTTAGTTTATTTAGGAAGATGCCCCACCCACAAGGCATAAACATAGGCCATGCCTCAAATGAGACTAGATTTTACTTTTTTTTTTTTAACATCATGTTAAATATAAAATTTCAATTTGTGTAAATAAAAAGAATTACATATGGGAAATCATTCGACCATATGAAAAATGGTGACCTTCAATAACAAATTGTAATAATTATTAAGTTGTTTAATACTTTGTAAAATTTTTGTTGGTCTATTGTAATTCCTTCTTTTATACAAGAAACAACATACAATGTACCTCATTTGATTTGATAAAGATGATTTAAGAACTCCATTATCCTTTGATAAATCCCCATATTAATATATTGTTCTAAAAATTTATTAAAAAACATTCCATCTTGTAATGAGATTTTCCTTATTGGTGTGTGTTTATATTAAATGCAAAAGTGTATAGGGGCATTTTTTATTCAGTATATATTTTTTATCAAGTGTTCAAACATTATTTTGGTACCTTCTTATTATCCCCTTGATTGGTGGTTAGTAAATGTTTGTTCGAGACATAAAGCATTAGTAGAAAACATAGTTTCTTTGAGTAGATATTTTAGTTAGAACAACCTCATTTAAACAACTATCAAAAGAATTTCCCATCATTTTGGACAACTTGATTTTAACATGTTTGTTGTCATTGGGTGGTCATTTTTTACTCATTTTGATTGGCACTTGGCAATGAATAATTTGACTAGTCAAATTAGATTAATTTATTTTCAAAAATGAAATTACAATGGTAAATAGGTTTTAAAAAGCAAGTAGTTACCTAATAGTTTAGTTTAACTATTCAACCTAGCTTACTTAATGACGCACCCTCAAGCTCATTAATGGACTCAAATGTGAGTCCAAACTAAAGATAATGAAAAAGCAAGGAGTCGGGGCACACTCCTTGGCTCGTAACACTTTGAAGGGGTAAAAGGTCGTGCTGGAGCTCTGAGATGGGAGTAGGAAGAATGACAAGCATCAACTACTCACACGGACCTGCACAAAACCAACACAAGGTGGTCAGTGCATAATTGGAACACTTTTGGTGCTAGGACTCACCACGGGCAATTCGGACTCACAAGACTCACCACGGCCCGGACTTGGGGGAAGCCACCACCTTCCCCCTTATAATATACTTTGTGCCTCTCCACGAGACCCACATCTAAATGGCTTTTTGTCCCAGGACTCGCAAGTGGGAATCCCAAAATTGCCAAAGTTGGGACTCTTACGACTTTGGGGCCCCATAACTTTATGTGCAGAACTTCGACTGAGATGAAGTTTGAAACAAAATTGTAGCCCTCGTCGAGAACTTTCCAATGGTATGTCGCACGCCACCTACACACAAGGAAATTGGGGTGATTCCTGACTTTTAGTGGTCGGGAGTCAAATTGTCAATTTGACTCCTAGCCCTTCTTTTGGCCATAACTTGTGTTTCAGATGTCCAAATGAGCGATGCAACCCCATTTTAGACATTTAAGTTTCAATAACTTTCCAATGGTATGAAGAGTTCTTTGAGCCATTGGGTTTTGACCTTTGCAATCACTCTCTGAACATTCGGTAGTCCACCAGGACTCCAACTCCCAACATGGGAGTTCACTTGGGAGTGTGAGGGTTCTTTCCCTCACACTCTTTTACACTCCCGGGGGCATTAAAATGCGACTCCCGGGCTTAGACTTGGCTCGCACCCTTGCAAGCCCTTTGCCTTGGTCGCGAGCCCGAGGCTAGGGCTGCGACACTTAACCTATAACTACCCAACCACACCTAGCCCCTTAAAGATGAACACATGTTGTGCAAGTATTAAAAATTGAACCATTTACTTCCATGATGATAAATTATTCTTACCAATGGATTACAACTTCATTTAATTATTTTCAACTTTTTTATTTGATATCTTACATTACATATAAAAGATTTATGTAAGTAAATCAAAAGGAAATTAATAAATAATTAAGTGGGTAACTTAATAAATGAGAAGTGTATTGTTTATTTAACTACCTACCAACTTAACATAAGCCTAGTTTACCCACCCACCCACCTACTTACCATAATATTAACTTTAAATGACTTAGGTATTTAATATTGAACCTAAGTAGGTAGGTACTTAAGTACCATAGTTACAAATAAATAGGTGGGTAGGTAATAAGTAGCCTAGGTACCATAATAGGTATGCAGGATGTCATTTTTGTTTGTCCAAGTTGACAAGATGTTTAATCTGACTAAAAACCCATTGGCCATTTTGACCAAGGATGATTTTTTTGTTTGTCCAACTTGACCAAATGTTTTATTTGATTAAAAAATCGTTGACCACTAAATATATAAACTTCACTAAATGCCCCATTTCACAAGTTCTCAAATATGTCATCATTAGTCAAATTGATCAATCAATAATTACAATGTCCATTCATATGATGGACTTTAGTCAAATGAACATTTCACTAATAAAAAACAACCAAATAATCAACTTGGACAATTTGAAAAACCATGATTTTTTATTAGTGAAAGCATGTAAATTTTTGTATTTCAAGGGCTTAATCCCAAGGAACCATTTCCATGAATAAATTCCATTTGTAATTATTGGATGCCTTTTTATGCAAATTAGGTATTCCCAAACTTAGTTTTTTTTCTATGTCATTATTGTAAGATAACAAACATATCAAGAGAAGGGTATATATCCACATAAAATAAAAATGCATATTTAAATATGTTTGTTTAAGGATACATCTTTACATATGTATGTGTATACATAAATGTATGCATATAAAAAAGAAAAAAAAGGAAAGAGAAAGAGAAAAGGATAGAAACAAAGAAAATATGAAAGGGAAATGGGCCACTATTAATGGGAAGGCCTTCCTCTTGCTTGCCTCCTAAATTTTATTTTATTTTTTTTCAGAAACAAAACACCTACCTCCACACTTTGAATATGCAAGCTCCATTGGGGTTCAAATCCTTAACTTAACATAATCAATATAGTTGATATAAGTTTTATGTTGTTTTATTTAACCATGATATAGACCCCATCTTTTGATGAAATCATGGTCTTTAAATCCAAATTTAACAATTTTTGGGCTAAATAGGACCATAAAAACCTCCACCCAAACATGTAATGTATGTGGATTAATGTTTTTCCATCGTAATGTGACATCCATCACTCATGGGTACTTCAAAAATGAAATGATTGCAAAAGTGAGAATTTCATTTTTTGAAATGCCCATGTTATTTTAAAATTTTGTTTATTGTTATATTCAAAGGGTACCCAACTAATACCTACTTGATATCATGGTTAAAAAAAATTGAAATGATGCATTGATCTGATGTCATGTAACATCTTCAACCATAAGCATTACCAAATTATACTTGTTTTAATTTGTTTCGCATGGGCTTCTGATAATACTCACAACATCAAGTGTTCCCTTACATCAAAAGGCTTTATTAAAGAAGGTGACAATACCAATACCATTATAAGTGTTAGTTCACCTTGGCCACACACATAGGTACCTACCCTATTTGGTCAATTTTCCCATTTCAATATTTTTCACCTTCAACTTTTAGGTTTCATGGACATTTTTTTTTTAATTTTATTTTTCTCTTTTTCCTTTTTTGGGGTTTATGTGTCCTAGAAAATGGACTTTTGCTTTCAAGTCTTCAACTAATTCTTATGTTTGTTTCTTGTTGTATTTTTTTTCTTTTCTTGGTGAAATTTATTGAAAAAAATAGTTTATAATTTATTAAATGTAAATAAATTTTCTATAATTCATTACTAAAAATATATTAAAAAGATATCTAGAGTATTTTAAAATATAAAATATATCTATAATATATTTAAAATATTTCATTATTGCATGGCATATTTTTAAAAATACCTTTTTATGTTAGGTGCTTCTTAAATATATAAGGAATGATTGTCCTTTGGTTAAAAAAACATTGAATTTTGAAAAAAAATCCATTTTTAAATTAATTTATTATTTGAAATACATGTGTTGAAATTTCCAAAATATTACAATATTTATGATGTACCCAATCTATTTATTAAAGAAGGTAATTTGTTTGTGTTGTTTGTTTGTCATGTTGAGATCTCCCACCTATGGTGTTCTTCATCATGCTTTAGCACTGGAAACCATATGCCCCCCATCAACCTTCAATGACTAAAGGTGCATAAAGTTAGTTTTGCAATGTTTAGATGTACGATGCAAAAGCTATTGAATATTGAATACTTTCATCATCAAAATTTCAATATAACTAAAATTGAAAACTTGTAGAAAATTGGGGTAAAATTTTGGTATTGTCATAAATGTTCAATGATTATAATCTTATGGAGGTGACTTTGTAATTTTTAGACATAAGATGCAATAGATAATGAATTTTGATTTATTTTTGTCATTGAAAATTCAATAAAAGTTCAATTAGTTTGGTAACAATTTTACACTTGGGCCAATGGCATCAGCCATGCTAAACAACACATTACATTGTACACAACATGGAGGAAATGTGAAGTTATATTTCCTTTATGTGATTTTATAATGAATTAAATTATTTTTATGGAATTTTTAAAAAAACATTAGTGGATTAAAGTTGATAAAAAAAACCATAAGAAATTTGAAGTAAATCGGGGGAGGACATTTGAAAGTTTGATTTCATCATACTAAACAATGAAAAAGAGTGATATATAAATTGATGTGAATTTACAAAATTTCATTCCAAAAAAAAAGGGGGAAACCCAAAGGAAGGGGGAGAAGAGAAGGAGGCAAAATAATGTCATGGTTTGGAACAATCAAGCTTAAAACAAAATTTGTTATGCTTCATTATCAAACATAAGTAAATGGTTAATCGCCATGTTCATGAAACAAAAGTAGAAGACATCTTTTACTTATCAACCATAGATAAAATATATAAAATGCTAATGGCCACTGAAAGGTTCACACGGTAGTCAACCCCACAACTATAATTCCATTTAAGATTATGGAGGTCTACAATTTTTGAAATGCAATTGAAAGCTTTTGTCTAAAATAAGTGGTTAAGACTTAGGATCAAGAATGGGGGACCTTCATAGCCTTTCACTCCCCACATATTGTTGGCACAAAGTTGTGAAAAAATCATAGGGTAGTTGTAATGCTATAATTAAACAATACAAAAACTAAAGAGGGAAGGCCTATTATATGAGTGTCATCATTGATGGTTGGGATTTAAACATAAAAGGAAATTGAGGTATGGTATAACAAAAAACTCCCAAATGGGCTAAAGTAGACAAAGGTCCATCAAGGGGATCACTTTGGTGGGTATACATGGCTAAATGGATGATAATGACTTCACTTTCTAAGTTATTATGGCTATAAAAAAAGAACAGATTCAAAGAACATAAAACTACAAACAAAAGGTAATAATTGAAGCAATGTCACTTCTATCAACTCCTAGTTTTTGAAACATTATAGGCTAAAACACAAAGATAAATGCATTCATCACATTAATTTATAAGATGACTCAATCAAGATGGAGATCAAAGGTGTATATAATGTCATGAACCATTATTTCACATCTTTTTTTGGTCATGACATTAAATTTGTTGCGACCTTAGCTTTGGGCTCGAGACCAAGGCAAAGGGCTTGCAAGGGTGCAAGCCAAGTCTAAGCTCGCGAGTCACATTCTCGTGCCCCTGGGAGTGCAAAAGAGTGCGAAGGAAAAAACTTTCACACTCTCAAGTGAACTCCCATGTTGGGAGTTGGAGTCCTGATGGACTCCCGAATGTTCAAAGAACGATTGCAAGGGTCAAAATTCAATGGCTCGAGGAGTTCTTCATATCATTAGAAAGCTATTGAAATTTAAATGTCTTAAATGGGTTCGCATCGCCCATTTGGACATCTAAAACACAAGGTATGGCCAAAAGAAAGGCCGGGAGTCAAATTGACAATTTGACTTTCAACCACTAAAAGTCAGGAATCACCTCGATTTCCTTGTGTGCAGGTGGCGTGCGACATATCGTTGGAAAGCTCTTGACGAGGGCTATACCTTTGTTTTAGACATCATCTTAGTCGAGGGTCTGCACACAAAGTTATGGGGCCCCAAAGTCGAAGGAATCCCAACTTTGGCAATTTCGGGACTCCCATTTTGGAGTCCTGGGACAAAAAACCATTTGGATGTGGGCCTTGTGGAGAGGCACGAAATATATTATAAGGGGGAAGGTGGTGGTTTCCCCCAAGTCCAAGCCGTGGTGAATCTTGTGAATTCGAATTGCCCCTGACTTGTTCTAGCACAAAAAATATTCCAATTATGCATTAACACCTTGTGTTGGTTTTGTACAGGTCCGTGTGAATAGTTGATGCTTGTCATTTTTCCTAGTCCCATTTCGAAGCTCCAGCACGACCCTTTACCCCCTTAAAGTGTTGCGAGCCAGGGAGCGTGCCCCAACTCTTTGCTTTTTCGTTGTCTTTAATTTGGACTCACATTTGAGTCCATTAAGGAGCTTGGGGGTGTGTCAAAATTGGTGAAAGGAAAAAGGTGTTAGAAATGAATCGCAAAATTAAATGCATATGGTGTAGCGATTAAGGAAGTGATATAAACATTTTATAACATCAATTGGACAAACCTCACCAAAAGGTTTGGCTATGGTTAAGGAAATATGTTGCTCCAAAGACATGAATAATGTGCTAATGGATATGCCCATGTGCAATATGTGAACAAATATATAATAGCTTGGGAAAACTGATTGTAAAATCTTCTAAATGAAAACAATCGTGTAAATGTTCAAATATCATATTAGAAGGACCATTAGTTGAAATAATTAAAAGTTGAGTTGAATGAATTGAAATAAAGGTTGAAATCATCATCCAATTCATAAATTTTAATGGAAAGCGGAAGAATTTCATTAAATTTGAAGTGAAACACTTTGAAATCCTAAATGGTTTCAAAAGAAAGTAGGTTGAAGAAAAGTGCTAAGTGACTACCCACACAAAAGATTGTTTGTCAACAACTTGTTGTGAGGCAACCAAGTCCCCACATGCTACATGCATGGACACCTTTTAGAAATTTTTGTATTTAAACTTGCTGAAATCTTCCACACATGAAGATCTCCTCTCTAGAAATCCAATGGCGCAAATGGCACTTGACTCCAACATCATATTAACAAGTAATGAATTTCCAAAAGAACATAAAACTCAAAATTTATTTTAGTTGTCTCAAGTTCAATTCCTCAAATTTGCACAAAAAATCATAGTTCCTCAAGAGAAAGAAGGGTCGAAGAAGAAATGGCGCACCAAGTTTGGCACATAGAAAGAAGGAGATGGAGAAAAGCTCAAACAACGGGAGTTCAAAAGGAAGAGGATTTTTTGCCATTAGGAGTGCAAGAAACATGTTTGGAAATTTGGATGAAGATGGTTCTGGGGGATTTGATGCAAAAGGTGAAATGAATGAATTAGTGCAACCAACAAGCAAACGGAGAAAGCATTAGGAAACGAATGAATTCATGCAATTGAGGAAACCGAAAAATAGAAATGGATGAATTCGTGCAATCAATGTGCGCGCGCGCTGACGGAAGGGGGTGGGAGAAGAAGAGCGTTCGGGAATGGGAAGAAGAACTGGGTGGTCGACTGATTGATTGCAGTCTGATTGCACCAATTTGTTGTCAGTAATAAAGTAGGTGGCTGGCAGATTGTCTGGCTTGCCGCTGGCAATAGATTTTTGCAATAGAGAAAAAAAAAAAAAAAACAAAAAAACAAACCACGATGATCTCTGTTTAGTAGCAAAAACATTTTGTAAGTTAGCAGAAGAGGGATGTAGAATGTAGTGCATTTTGTATGATCCTCGATCTCCTTGTTTTGTTTTCTTACGAGATAGAAAGCGAACTGAGTGGTGAGAAACTGAACGAGAGAAAGAGCTTGTGGGTTTTGTGCCTTTGCTTTTCTTTCTCTGAGTTAGTTAGTTTGTTTGTTTTGTTTTGCGCAGGGAGAAGGACAGGAGGAGAAGAAGGTGGGGTTTTTTTGTCGGTTGTTTTGTTTTCGCGAAGAATGGCGAAAGCATCATGGCTAGTGATGGGATTTATCTTCTTGTTTCAGTTCATTGCATTCGGGCTTGCACTGGGTGCCATTGCCAGACGTAGCAAAGTGAGTTTCTTCTTCCACAAGCATATCTATGTTAGTGGTGTTTTTTGCTCCAGCCGAGCTGCTTGGCTGCTACGACATTGGCAGTACTTCCGTCAGGATTTTTTTTCTTTCACAGCCATAGCTGCGGCATCCCCAAATAGATCTGAACACACTTTCCTTGAAACAAAATGTCTGCATGTCTTAGACTGTGCTGCTTCTTGTATTATATTAACTTGTCTAAATTTGGACTCGTAGTTTAGGGTCCCTTTTTTCGGTTAGATTCCATTTCTGCAAAATCCTCATTTCCCGTAACATAACTGTGTCGCAGAATTATATGAGACCCAAGTTCTGCATGCACGGATTAGTTTGTGCATTGGGTACCAGAATAAAGCATGGCTACATCTTGGAACATTCCTTCACAGTTTAGTAGCATGTTTTCAGGTTTTTGCCACAGGGATCAACACAATGTTCAAGAGACAATAGATATGTATTTTGTCTCAAGATTCATTACCAAAAGTGGGCTGGGAGTTTTACCACTTTGCTTTGATCTGCTGTGGTTGCAGGCCACCTTAACTCAGCTTGGTGACTCAATGGAACAATGCACCTACACTGCAGATATATCAACAGGGCTGGCCATTGCAGCTTTCATCTTTCTGCTCATAGGCCAGGTGTTCACCATGTATGTCACACGCTGCCTGTGCTGTGGAGCAACCTTCAAATCTGGTGCTGCACGCGTGTTTGCTGTGATCCTATTCATCCTTTCCTGGTGCGATTTTCTTTCAATCAGTCTTTTTGGTGAGGTTGAATCAATGCTTATATTATGCAGGTTTTCCTTTTGTGGGGGAAGCAAAAAAAAAGTCTCCAATTCTTGGCCATTAGGTTTGTGGAAATTGAGGCTAATGGAAAATGCACACATATGTGTGAATGATGGCATTTTTGCTACTGCAGTTAACTTCCTGGGTCTGTTAAGGGCCCGGGTGGAGTGGACATGCTTATGGAGAGAGTAATGTGTAACATGCTGTGATGCCGGAGTTGCCTCAAGCTGTTTGTATTTCTTGCAGGTTGGGTTTCCTCATAGCAGAGGCTTATCTCCTAGCTGGAGCCAGTAATAATGCTACCCACACCAAAGGACAATATGATGCAGGAGGACCAGATATTACTTGTAAGCAAGTGCGGCAGGCCATATTTTCTGTTGGGGCAGCTTTCAGCTTCTTGACCATGCTGCTGAATTTGCTATATTACTTCACTTTCACAAAGGCATCATCAGACAGTGAAGTGCCTTGGCAGTTTCGGAGTGGTGGTGGCCCTGCAGTTGGCATGGCATCCTTCAAGTAAGCTGCTGCAATGTGCACCGCACTGTTTTAACACTACTTTTTCTCGGCTATGTTGTCTCCATCAGATCTGGGCCAGCAGGACTTTCAGAAAGCAGTGATGAGGGTTCTTCCAACAGGTTGTGCAAGGCATGCAGGTGGGACATTGATGTGGGTTTGAGGGTTTATGTGCTATTGATCTTCAGAGATGAGATAAGGTACTTGAGTCATGATGCTTCACAAACCCTTTTAGGTTTGGAACAGATTTGAAACTCCAGGAGTTACTGACCCTCATTTTGACTTCACATTATTACCATATGCCCCAAACATGTAGTAGCTTGGTTATATTTCTCAGATTAAGTCATCTTGTTAAGCTTTATCATGTGTGGATAACTACTAGATCTGCATCCAACAATGACCTCTATTCAATGGTGTTGATGTTTTTTGGTATCAAATTGTGTAAAGAATTGTTGATTGCTAATTAATATCTTCATATCTGTAACCTAATGAACTATCCATAACATATCAACTTGTGGTAACATGATTAGTCTTCCACTTCTTCAGCAAGAAGGAACCACTTCCAGTTTTTGCTGCTATGAACTAGATGTTCAACACTGTAATCCTGGTTACAGGCTGTAGAGGACATCTACATGGATCAGATGCAGGAGCACTGGGACTAGGTGAATTGCATGCACCATTCCATATTCATGGAAAAGTGGCAAGTTCTGTAGTTAGTTCAGGTTGTTATCTACCTTCTTAGCCATATCTATCTACTGATCTAGCTGCTGAGGCTGATAAGAAAAGACAGGCATGAGTGATTAGCTGGCTTGCTCTTACTGAATAAGTAAATGTTATGTCATTAAACTTTCTCAATACCTCAACTATGTCTGCAGTTGGCACAAAGAAGCTTTGACAAAAAAATTCTAGCAATTTGCTGTAATGAGGGCATCCAACATACTATCAGAGATCTTCTAGCACTGACAACCTAAGAATAATCAGTTGTGCATAAAAGTACATTGTTAGTGTTCTGTACAGATTGAAGCAGATATGGTAATGCTATTGTTGTGAAATGTCCATTGACCTTGTTGCTTTGTGTAGACTTCAATGTTAGCACAGATTTATCATAATAGTATGAATCTGCTGATATGGAATTAGATTGAGCGGCAGTGAGTTTGCAATTTTATACCATAGCAGGTGGAAGATGATACACTTTTTACACAAGGTTTTAAATGAGATTTATTATTGATCACTCTTTCAATCAAAGGGTAGAGGTGTTCTATGATGAAGCACATGGCTTATAATTTAATGTCCATGCTACACAGAGATGTGCGGTTCACTCAACAAGGCTATACATTACAAATGGACATGTAAGAAGAAGCCTTCCCTGCAGCCTTTCCACATATCTGGAGGTAGATGTATACCTAGTCCATAATTCACAACATCCTCTGAATATTGACATTTTCCTGCAAGCTTGGAGATGGATCTTGACAGATGCAGAGATCTAAAAACTCCTACACTGCTCAAGGAGCACAAGACAGATTCTGCCGAGATTAGTCAAGAAATTCAACATGCTTATATCCACATAGAATGCACACTTCAAGATGGATCTTGATGCATCGACATCAAACTTGGTCCTGGATTGTGCAGCAGGTGTGTAAAGCTCAATACCTGTCCATTCAACAGGTTTTTCAAGTGTGTCTTGAATGGCAGAATTGGCCACCACTGCCAATTCCGATGTTTCCTACCCACCTATGATACATATCCACTGACCTGGCTAATTCACAATCAACCTAAATTAGACAGGGAACACATTCTAGGGGGCGCATTCTGCCTCACTTCCTACTTAAGTCCACTTTGTAGGGGCACATCCCACCTCAATTCATACTTAGGTCCACATTGTAGGTGCACATCCTGCTTCAATTTGTCCCTAGGTTTGCATTCAAGGGGCAGATTCTACCTCAAGTTGTTCTGAGGGTTTTTGGGATGAACAAAAAAGCAGGAAAATTCACTCATAAAACCATCCAACAAAATGTCAATTGCTTGAAAAAATTCCCTCTTGTGAATTGCACAAATGGCAATTGCTTGAGAATAACCATCTCTTGCAAAACTGCACTGAAATCCCCATACACGGTCACGAAGTGTTAGCAGTAGTGATAGACAGCAAGGACCATTGCTGTTGTTGAGCTGCTGGAAACACACTGATCAGGCTTGAAGGTTTTTTCTAATGGACAGACAATGAAGTATGAAACTCTAGAGGATGTTTGCAGTTTTTTTTTGGTCTAGCAATCTTGGAAGAGAAACTCCTCAGAAGAACAGATATTGGAAAGAAAGAAAATACCTTGGTGAGAGGGAAGGAGACAAAACCCAGTTCTTTTTTTGGAGGAGACAAGAAGAATCATACCTTTCCTTTGTGGTAGCAGGTTGAGAGAGACTGCAACTGCTCCCTTTTTAGAGAAGATATGGTGATATTTGCCATTTGAGCAACACATGTTTGCAGTCTGTTCAATGGAACAGCAACCAACAAAAATATTTTTCCACAAAGAAGAAGAAGAAGAAGATGATGATGATGATGATCGTTGTGAGCTGATCAGGTTTCCAGATTAGCAGATTCTCCATGTGTGTGTGTGTGTGTGTGTGAGATGTGTATGTCTTCTGTAGAAATGAAATGGGAGTTTGTTGTGATTTTGTGGGTGCTATGAAGCTGTATCTCCTGTAGCAGATTTGTCGCCAGCAAGTGCGAGGATGGCGGAAGCAAGGTTGTTGACGGCAGAGATAAGGCCTGCCACTCCAGCTCTGCTGATCTCCGTCTTGGCTTCTTCGATATGCAGCTTCCGTTCTTCGACTCCCAGGAGATCGCGGTGTCGTTTGTCTTTCTTGTCTTCACAAGCTAGCAATGTTTGCGTTATCTCCACCGTGCTCTTGAACATTGCAGGCGCTATGGCTTCGGCTCCAGCAGCTGCAGCTGCAATACCGGACGACATTCTTGTTGTCGTCTTCCTCCTGCTCTTCGTACTCGGCCCGGTGTAAATCTCTTCTTCATCGTCCGAGGAGTCATCTTCTTTTTCTTCTTCTTCCTCTGCAATTCCCAGCCGAACCTCGAAAGTCGTCACCCAAGATCAAGCAAAAATCTGATGTTTTGTTGGCGTCTGCAAGCTCCAGCTTCCAGTACTGTAGCCAGAGTTTCCAATGTCATGGTCGCTGCTATGCAGGGGTGAACTTGCGTACCTTCTCGACACGCATTACACTGGCATTAGATGATTGAATTGTAATCGGATTGAGAGGAAAATACCAGAGAGAATGGGAGCAGCAGCTGTCGATTGTTGGGCCGGGGGCTGTTGAGTACTCCTGGGAAAAGTAGCTGCTGGCCGCATTGAGGTGGAAGGGAGAGCTGGAGCCGGGAAGTCGGACTGAGGCAGCTTACTAGCTGGAGGAGGGAAGCGACGGTCGATCACATCGTGCAATGCTTGGTAGACTCGTTTCAAGAGGTTGGAAGGCAAGCCCTTCTCCATGCGCTCGTGCTTCTCCATCTGCCAATACGAGGAGATCATGGGCTGCTCGCGGTGGCGCGGATCAGCAGCTCTGCTGTACTACGAAGCTCGTAGTCGCGGACTTTTTTGTAATCGCGCAGTAGATTGTCCCATTTATCATTGCACTGGTTTAGATTGCGCTGACACCCATTCTTCCAGCAGTAATTCCCCACCCATTTCCATCGCAACTCTGCGGGTTTCGACTTCTCCTTCTCACCTCCCTTCAGGCGCCGGTCCTCATCTCGCTTCTTGGCCGCGATCAGCACTACCGTCTCGCGTAAGGTCCAATTCCCCTTCCGGTACTCACGATCCTCCGGTTCGATGGCTGCTGGTGTCTCCCTGAGCTGGGAAAACTGCGCCTGTTGATTAGCAGGATTCGCCTCCGCCATCTTTCCCCCCCGCCTACAAGCATTTCTAGATCTCTCTCCCCCACCTTATATCCACTAATTCCTGAAACTCCAGTTTTTCCTTCAGAACTGCAGCTCAGATCACGGACTCGTGAGCGACCAGCCCAGTTCGAGCTTCTTCCTAGTTTTCGTGTTCTGGTCAGCTAGAACTCAAACTGTCCCCGACATTAAAGCTTACAAGATCAAGAGCAGCTTCTTCAGTGCAACTAGTACTATCCCAGCTTCTTCAGAGCAACTAGCACTATCCCAGCTGCAGCCCCATCGATCACCTGCAGCTAATATTATTCTCCGAGTCGCCATGCACACTTGCCTTGCTGGCTAATTGTTCGATCCTCAAATTCTGGGGAGAAGAACACCCAGTACTTATTCTCCAGCACATGATCAAACTTGCAATTTCAGAATTCCCAACACACAGACATTTTGCAACTGCAGCAAACAACATCTCAAATTCCGGAATCACTGCTGTACATCATCACCCTAGTAAAGCTAGTGAATACTCCTCAGCAGCTACAGTAGCTCACGCCGCATTCTACAATGCAAAAATGGCGCCCGATCCTCATGAGATTCTAGCTCAAAAACTGCATCTCCACAAGAAAAAATTGAAATCTCTCCAGCTCCGAAAACCCGCAGCTACTACAAGATTCCCTGAGCTTGATGAACCCACCTAGCTAACTATATAAACTAGAAAAATCCTACTCTAGAATCCCACGATTAAACACCAAACAACAGCTACTAGTACTAAAATATTCATCACATAAAACTGACACAAAATGTATGCTTATGACAGTTTTGTGATTGCTCAAGACAAGAGCAAAAGCTCGAATCCCCAAAACAAAACAAAAAAACACACCCACTAAACACAAAGTTGCACATTATGCAAAATTCTTTCCATATGCTTTCGGACTTGTATGGCGGTTGCTGTACAACTGTGATGAGAAAGTTGAGAAGTGCAGCAACAATGTCCAGTGAGCTACCGCACTAACTTAGGGTGTCTTTCCATTAGGTTGTTGTGATCACAGTTACAAACAGTGTGCACCGCAGCACTATGTTAGGGTGTCTTTCCATTAGGTTGTTGTGATGATCACAATTACAAACAATACGCACGGAACTCACTTAGGGTGTCTTCCCATTAGGTCGTTGTGATCACAGTTTGCAAACAGTGTGCACCCCACCGACTTCAGGTCTCTTTCCATTAGGTTGTTGTGATCAAAGTTACCAACTATGTGCACCGCACTAACTTATTAGGGTCTCTTTCCATTAGGTTGTTGTGATCACAGCTACACACGGCGTGCTGCCGGATGGTGGCGACGGCGGTAGAGAAACATGTGAAAAAGCAGGCGGGACGCTTATTCAATGAAGGCGAGGGAGGCCGAGCATTCCGCTATAAATAGCGACCACCAAGAGCCGCCGTCACAACTAGTAGATTTGGAGCCAAGAAGACAGACGAGTAAATAGGTACGTTTATTGGCCTTGCCTACCAAGGCAAGCATACTCTGTTTAGATTCATTGTAGAGTATAGTAGCTTAAGGGATTTTTATAGGCCCCTAGGTAATAATAATAATAGGTCTATTTTTATATGAGGATGTTTGAAAGATGATATTTTGGCTTGTGTTGAAACTTGAGAGTATTTATAGAGTTCTAATATCTTGAAAGATTTTGGTTTCTTTTAGAAGATTTTTTTGAAGATTCTATTTTTTGCATGGTGAAAAAATATTTTGAGTTTTCATAATTCTTCTCTTGCCTTAAGATATTTTTTAATGTAAATGAAAAGGCCACAATGTGACACATCCCTTGTTATTGTTTCTGTTTTGTTAGGGAGAGAACTCTGGAGCCATGTAGGTAGATTTCATTTGGTCCCACATTTGAGGTGAGCACTGCCCAAAGAGCAAATGAATTTAAATGTGGCACGGCTCTCGACGTTTTCATTACACAATTAATTTCTTCAAAAAAATTGATTTGTACCTAAATTATTATATATATATGATTTTTCATTATTATTAATGATTGGTATCTTTTCTTTATTTAAAGAAAGAAGGGTTTTACTTAATGTTAAATGTTACACGGTTCTCAACACTCCTGCAGGACAATGCCCAACTTTAAAGTACTTTTTTCAAAAGTTGGGACAATTGCCTAGCGGCTTTTTTTAAAAATTTTAATAATTTAAAATTTTATTTTTTTAAAAAAAAACCAACTTTAAAGTACTTTTCAAAAAGTTGGGTTTTTTTTTTTTTTTTTTTTTCCCCCAAAAAAAAAGGGACCACCAAAAAAAAAAAAAAAAAAAAAAAAAAAAATAATAGTATTTTTTATAATCTAATTTTTTC
>Ga0116227_10009131_pt1 | contig 18193 bp, 19 predicted proteins | sample S1TSphgellanicum_FD_89693 | JGI IMG/M metagenome (GOLD analysis project Ga0116227, IMG submission 89693) | Host-associated microbial communities from peat moss isolated from Minnesota, USA - S1T2_Fb - Sphagnum magellanicum MG | ecosystem: Host-associated > Plants > Peat moss > Unclassified... | reverse complement strand
GTGGTCGCCAGGGTGATTCCGCCCAGGACCATCACCGCACCGATGGCGAAACCCGCATCGATCCTGTCGCCCAGCAACAGGATTCCCGCCGCAACGCCAAACGCCGGGGTCATAAAGCTCAGCACGCCCAACCGGGCCGCGCTGTATCGGCGCAACAGTGAAAACCATGTCAGATAGCTGGCGAACGCCACCACTGTGACTTGCCAGACCAGCGCCAGGCCCAGGCCGATGTCGGGCCGCACCGTGGTTTCGCCCAGCGCCACGGCAATGGCCGTCGCCTCGATGCTGGCACCGGCCAGTTGATAGAACAGCGTAATCGTCGCCGGCGCATTGGCCAGGCGCGATCCGCGCAGCACGAACGCTGTGATCGCCCATGACGCGGCGCCACCCAGCGCCAAGGCGTCGCCATAACGCATTGCCGGATAATGGCCGGTGTCGGGCCGGCCGAGAAAGGTTACCGCAACGCCCAGAAATGCGGCCCCGACGCCCAGCCATTGCACCGGCCGCAGCCGTTCGTCGTGGTGTCGCAGCCCCAGCCCGACCGCGATCAGGATCGGCGCGCAATACAGATAGACGGTGACATGCGACGCGCTGGTATACCGCAGCGCCTCGCCCGCAAACACGAACTCCAGGCCAAAGAACACGCCGACCAGAAGGCCGGGGATCACCGTCGCCCGCTTCATCGCGCGCAGATCGCCGCGCGTGGCCGCCACCGCCAGCGCGCCCAGCGCGGCAAGGGCCGATCGCAGGCCCAGTTGCAAAGTCGCCGGCATCGCCGCAGCGGCGGATTTGATCGCCACTTGCTGGGTGCCCCAGATCAGGCACAGGATGACCATCACCCCGACCGCGCGGCCGTCGATCGGTTGCCGGTCGATCGGCGTGCTGTTGGGCATGGCTGCTGGTCCGGACATGGTTGCGATGGTGCGCCGAATCGGCGAGATGAGAACGTCCCTGCCCATTTTTGCGGCGGGTTGCATCAGCCATCGGCTTTTCTGTTGCTCGGGGTTCAGCCCGGCTTATTGAAGATTGAAATTCTGGACGAAGTCGCGCCATGCGCGTCTCATACCTCCCGCCCCGCCTCCCCGGCCGACCACCATATCCTAATGGAATCGTTGGTGGTCGGCCGGGGAGGCGGGGCGGGAGGTATGAATTCACGTCAGTGAACTTTGAGATTATAGGGTGTTTGCCATGTTGCCATTCGCTCCCGCCGTGTTTTTTCTGGCGAAAGCGCTGACGGTCGATACGTCGATCGCCGATGAGCCGGGGCAGAACCCGCTCGCCCCGGCGCAATCGGGGATGGTGCAATGCTATGAACCCGATGCCGCCAGCCGGACCTGCCAGTCGATGGCGGCCTATCGCCGCGGCCGTGATGGGGCCTGGACCAATGTTGCCACGATCCTGGCCGATCCGAATCTGGCGTTGACGATCGAACTCGAGATGCCGGTCGCGGTGCGCGACGGCGCGGTGTGCGGCACAATCCGCCGCGAACAAGTGCTGGGCGCAAAGCTGAGCATGCTTGACCGGGCGATTCCGGCCGATCGCGCGCTGCCGGTGCTGGCGCAGTTCGCCGATGCCATGGCCGGCGTGATCGATCACGAAGTGTGCACCCGCTATGTCCCGGCGGCCGGCGGGCTGGTCGCGCGCGCAAAAATCAGCGGTATCAGTGCGCCGATACCCGAACAGCGGGTGATCTGGGTGCGTAGCGACGCCGGTTACCGGGTTCAGCGTCGGGCCGGACCCTAACTCTTTCAAGACCGATCGACGCCGCAATGGGCCAGAATCGGCCCGCCCCGAAGGCGTTGCCGCGAGAAGCCCCGCGCTGCGCGCCGCTTCTCCCCGCAGGGCTTCTCAGGGCAATCACCGTGCCTCAATCCAATGGTCTGAATCTGAAGTCCGCACTATTATCATTTGGTCACCCCGCATCGGGTCCGGGGTGACGGTGGTTTCATGGAACGAACTTCGATTCCATCATACCAAGTCGGCAAGACCCTAATCCCGACCGCAACCTGGCCATAGTTTTTTCTAATTTGATCGCTATGCCTTTTCGCCTGGTTGGCGGGCTGTATGACAGGATGCAGGTCATCCGGGATGAGAGCCATGGGAATCACGATCGAGCCGCTTACCCCCGCCATCGGAGCGCTTGTTTCGGGCGTCGATCTGTCGCAGCCGATGGCCAGCGAAACCCGCGAAGCGATCGAGGCGGCGCTGCTCGACCGGCAGGTGGTCTTTCTGCGTGACCAGTCGATCACCGAACAGCAGCAGCGCGATTTTGCCGCCGGGTTCGGTCCGCTGCATATCCATCCGATCTATCCGCGTTCGGACAGCGTGCCTGAAATCATGCTGCTCGACACCGCACTCAACGACTTGCGCGACAATGCGCTGTGGCACAGCGATGTCAGTTTCAGCGCGACGCCCTCGCTCGGCGCGGTCCTGCTGGCGCGCAAAGTGCCACCGCTGGGTGGCGATACGCTGTGGGCCAGCGCGACGGCGGCCTATGATGCCTTGCCCGACACGTTGAAGGCTTATCTCGGCACACTGTCGGCGACGCACGATCTGGCCAAATCGTTCCCGGCGGACCGCTTTGAAGCCGAACAGCTTGCCGAGGCGAAGCGCAAGAATCCGCCGATGGTACACCCGGTTGTCCGTACCCACCCGGTGACCGGCAAAAAGGCGATCTTTGTCAGCGAAGGCTTTACCACCGGGATCGTCGGCATGGACGCGACGATGGCCGAACCGCTGCTCAACATGCTCTATACCCATATCGCCCGGCCCGAATTCACCGTGCGCTGGAAATGGCGCGTCGGCGATGTCGCGATCTGGGACAACCGCGTCACCCAGCACTATGCCACGTATGACTATGGTGATGCCCACCGCGTGATGAACCGCGCCACGATTGTCGGCGACCGGCCGTTCTGATCAGATCGGAAAGTGGCCGGGTTGGGTTTCGACCGTGATCCAGCGCAGTTCGGTAAAGCTGTCGATCCCGGCCTTGCCGCCAAACCGGCCATAGCCTGACGCGCCGACTCCGCCGAACGGCATTTGCGCCTCGTCATGGACGGTCGGGCCGTTGACATGGCAGATGCCCGACTGGATTTGGCGCGCGACGGTCAGCCCGCGCGCGGTGTCGCGGGTGAACACCGCTGCCGACAGGCCGTATTCGCTGTCGTTGGCCAGCGCGATGGCGTGGGCCTGATCGCGGGCCCGGATGATCCCGACCACCGGGCCGAAACTTTCGTCGCGGAACAGTTTCATGTCCGCCGTCACGCGGTCGACGACATGCGCGGGCATCAGCACGTTGTGCGTGGTGTCGCCACCGATCAGCAGGCTGGCGCCATGGGCCAGCGCATCGGCGACCAGCGCCTGGCAATGCGCGACGGACGTGGCATCGACCACCGCGCCCAGCGGGGTCTTGCCCTCGCGCGGGTCGCCGACGGTCAGCGTGGCGATCCTGGCCTTGAACCGGCGGGCAAATTCGTCGGCCACGGCATCGACGACGATAATCCGTTCGGTCGACATGCAGATCTGGCCCTGATTCATGAACGCGCCGAACGCCGCCGCCTTGACCGCCTCGTCCAGATCGGCGTCATCGAGCACGATCAGCGGCGCCTTGCCGCCGAGTTCCAGCAGGCACGGTTTCAGGTTCTGCGCCGCGCGCACCGCGATGATCCGGCCGACTGCAGTCGATCCGGTGAAATTGATCCGCTTGATTTCGGGCGCATCGATCAGGGCGCCGACCACAGCACCGGCATCGGCGGGCGCGTTCGTCACGACTTGCACCACACCCTCGGGAAAGCCGGCCTCGGCAAAGGCCTCGATAATCAGGGCATGGGTGCGCGGGCTGATCTCGCTGGCTTTCAGGATGACCGCGTTGCCGCAGGCCAGCGGCACGGCGATGGCGCGCACGCCCAGAATGATCGGCGCATTCCATGGCGCGATCCCAAGGATCACCCCGACCGGTTCGCGCAGCGCCATTGCCAGGCACCCCGGTTTGTCCGAGGGGATCACTTCGCCCGCGATCTGCGTGGTCAGGGCCGCGGCCTCGCGCACCATCGATGCGGCGAGGCCCAGGTTGAACATCGCCCAGCCTGCCGTGGCGCCGATTTCACCCTGCATCGCCGCGACGAAATCGTCCTGGCGCGCTTCGAGTGCCGCCGCCGCCCCGGTCAGCACGGCGCGTCGCGCATTGGGGCCCAGCGCGGCCCAGGCCGGCTGCGCCGCCGCCGCGCGCGCGGCGATTGCCGGCATATCGGCGGCCTGCATCGCCGGAGCGGATGACGCAATTGCCCCGGTGATCGGATTGATGCGGGCAAATTCCATGGCCAAAACTCTCCCGAAATGGCGATTTTGATATAAAATATAGCATAATTTGAGAGCACGCAATCACTCCCCCGCAAATTCGCGTCGACCCGTCCCGGATTAATATTGGCTGCAGCCGTGCGTCCGCCTGCGTTCAGGTAGCCAGGTGTAAACCTTGATCCATGGTAACGAATCGGGGCCGGGACAAAACAAGAGGTCCCCCGGTGCGCCGACAAGGAGGCAGATCATGAAGACCATCTTCAAGAACGCCATTCTCGGCACCGCACTCGCCGCATCGGCGGCGGTCGGCATGCTGGCAGTGACATCCCCGGCCGAGGCACGGCCGTGGGGCGGCTATTATGGACGAGGCGGACCCGGGGTTGCGGTCGCTGCCGGGGTGATCGGCCTTGCCGCCGGCGCCGCGATCGCGGCCAACGAAGGCCCCTATTACGCGCCGGGCCCGGTCGGCTATTATCCTCCGGTTGCTTATGGCGGCCCGGCACCGTGCTATTCGGCTTATCCGGGTTACGGCGGCTATTGCTATCCGCCGTCATATTACACCAATCTCGGTTGGGGCTGGCATGATGGTGGCTGGTGGTATGGTGGCGCGCGCTATGCCCGTCCGTTCGCCATCGGTGGCTATCGCGGCGGGTATGGCTATCATGGCGGGTATGCCGGTGGGTATCACGGCGGGTATGCCGGGGGTTACCACGGTGGTTACGGCGGTGGCGCACATGCCGGTTATGGCGGGGGTGGCCACGGCGGTGGCGGTCACCGTTAATCGCAACACAGGTCGGCCGATCAGACCTTCAGGTCCATCAGCCAGTCGCGAAACCGTGAGAGGGCCGGCGATGCCGGCCCTTTTGCGTGCACCAGCCAATAGGCCGAGCGGCTTTTCAGCCGATGGGCAAACGGTTCGACCAGTGTTCCGGCGGCAAGTTCCGGCTCGATCAGGAAACGCGGAATCATGGCCAGCCCGGCGCCGGCCACTGCCGCCTGCGCCAGCATCATGAACTGATCGAACCGCGCGCCGGTCAGCCGTGGCGCGTCGATCCCCTGGCTTTCGAGCCAATCGTTCCACGCCGTCAGGCGCAGGCTTTGAAACAGCAACGGCGCATCCACGACATCCTCGGGCCTGGTTACGCCATGCGCCTGTGCCCAACCCGGTGCGGCAACCGCCGCCTGTTCCTCTTCGAACAGGAAATGGTGTTCGGCGTCGGGCCATTCGGGTTCGCCGAAGTGGATTGCCGCGTCGAACCCTTCGCGCGTCAGGTCGAACGGATCGATCCGCACGGTCAGATTGACGATCAGGTCGGGATGCAATGCGCTCAATTGCGGCAGGCGCGGTGCCAGCCAGCGCATGCCGAACCCGGGCAATGTCGCGACGGTCAGTTCGCTGTCACGCGCGCGCACCGCACGCATCGCCCCGGCAATCTGGTCGAGTGCGGGGACCAGCGCGGCATGGACTTGCCGCCCGGCGGCATTGAGCACAACGCGCCGCCCGCGTCGCTCGAACAGAACTGTCCCGGCCATCGCCTCAATCACGGCGATCTGGCGGCTGATCGCGCTCTGGCTCAGGCCCAGTCGCGCCCCGGCGGCGGAAAAGTTTTCGGTCGCGGCGGCTTCGACAAAGGCATGGATCGCCCCCATCGGCGGCAGCAGGGTACGGTCGTTCATTCATGCTCCTTGATGCGTCTTTCGCATCAACCAATGCGCATTCCCGATTTTGAATCGGCTTCGTCATGCGATATTTGCAACAGTCAGTTTTCGATGGAACGCAGGAGCCAGGCCATGAGCGATGCATTGATGGGCGTCTATAACCGCGCCCCGGTCGAAGTCGAGCGGGGTGAGGGTGTCTGGCTCCACGCGCGCGACGGCCAGACCTATCTCGATTGCGTCAGCGGCATTGCGACCAATGCGCTGGGCCATTGCCATCCCGGGCTGGTCGCCGCGCTGCGCGATCAGGCCGAACGGCTGTGGCACGTATCCAATATCTTTCGCATTCCGGGCCAGGAAGACCTCGCCGAAAAGCTGACCCGCGCATCGTTTGCCGATGTGGTGTTCTTCGCCAATTCGGGCACCGAAGCGATCGAATGCGCGATCAAGACCGCGCGCCGTCACCACGCCGCCAAGGGAAACCCCGAACGCATCGACGTGATCGGTTTTGCCGGATCGTTCCACGGCCGGACCTATGCGGCGGTCAACGCCTCGGGCAACCCCGGCTATCTCGACGGATTTGGTCCGCGTCTGCCCGGTTATGTGCAACTCTCGCTTGATGACGCCGCCGGGCTTGCCGCCGCGATCGCCGCGCCGACCACCGCCGCCGTGCTGGTCGAGCCGGTGCAGGGCGAAGGTGGCGCGCGCGCGTTGTCGGTCGAATGGCTGCAGGCGCTCAAGGCCATGGCGCGTGCCGCCGGCGTGCTGGTCATTCACGACGAAGTGCAATGCGGCATGGGCCGCACCGGCCGCCTGTTTGCCCACCAGTGGGCGCCGGGGGCGGAACCCGACATCATGGCCATTGCCAAGGCGATGGGCGGCGGTTTTCCGATGGCGGCCTGCCTTGCCACGCGCGACGCGGCGCAAGGCATGGTGGTCGGCACGCACGGCACCACGTTTGGCGGCAATCCGCTGGCGATGGCGGTGGGCAACGCCGCGTTCGACCTGCTGGCCGATCCGGCGTTGCTGGCCCATGCGCAGAAGATGGGCGATCGCTTTGCCGCCGGGCTCAATGCACTGGTCGCCGGCTATCGCGATGTCGCCGTCGATGTCCGGGGCAAAGGGCTGCTGATCGGGGTCAAACTGGTGGTCAACAATCGCGAGATGATGGCGACCGCGCGCGAACATGGCTTGCTTGTGGCCGGTGGCGGCGAAAACTGCATCCGCCTGCTGCCGCCGCTGATCATCACCGAACGCGAAGTCGACACGGCGATTGACCGGCTGGCCATGGCGTTTGCCACGACCCGCCGCCGCATGGCACAAGCCGCGTAAGGCATAGCAAAGGGTGTGATGGTGGCAGAGGTGTTCCAATCGTTCGATCCGGCCACCGGTGATCCGGTGTGGGCGGGCCCGGTCGCCGATGCTGCCGCCGCAGCCGCTGCCGTCGCGCGCGCCCGTGCCGCCGCGCCGGGTTGGGCGCGCCGACCGCTGGCGGACCGGATTGCGCTGGCACGCGCCTATGCCGGCGTGCTCGATACGCGCCGTGAAGACATTGCCCGCCTCATTTCGCGCGAAACCGGCAAACTGCTGTGGGAAGCGCGCACCGAAGTCACGGCGATGATCGGCAAAGTCGACATTTCGATCCGCGCCCAGGCCGAACGCGCCGGAACCAGCGAAACCGCCCAACCGTTCGGTCGCGCGGTGCTGCGCCATCATCCGCACGGCGTGATGGCGGTGCTTGGCCCCTACAATTTCCCCGGCCATTTGCCCAACGGCCATATCGTCCCGGCGCTGATCGCGGGCAACGCCGTGGTGTTCAAGCCTTCGGAACTGACCCCCGGAGTCGGCGCGGCGATGGTTGACGCCTGGCACGCGGCGGGTCTGCCGACCAACGTCCTGCAAGTCCTGCAGGGTGGACGCGACACCGGCGCGGCGCTGATCGATCAGGATATCGACGGTCTGTTGTTCACCGGTTCGGCCGCCGCCGGGCGCCATTTCCGCCGCGCCTTTGTCGATCGCCCCGGCGTGATCCTGGCGCTCGAACTGGGTGGAAACAACCCGCTGGTGGTTTGGGATGAAACCGCAGACCCGGAGATTCTGGCCAATCTCGTCGTCCATTCGGCCTTCGTCACCACCGGGCAACGCTGTTCGTGCGCGCGCCGGCTGATCGTGCCCGAGGGTGCGGCGGGTGACGCGCTGGTCGCCGCGCTGATCGACCTGACCGCGCGATTGCCGATCGGTGCGGGCGAAGACACGGCTTTTATGGGCCCGCTGATCTCTGCGCAGGCGGCCCAGGGCGCGCGCACCGCACTGGCCGGGCTGATTGCGGCCGGATGCCGGGTCCTGCTCGACCGCAATACCATCGCCGGGCGGGGGGACGCGTTCTTTGGCCCGGTGTTGCTCGACGCGACCGGTGTCGCTGTGCCCGATGCGGAGATTTTTGCCCCGGTGCTGTCGATTGTGCGCGTGCCCGATTTTACCGGCGCGATTGCCGCCGCCAATGCCACCGCGTTCGGCCTTAGCGCCGGGTTGTTGGCGGCAGATCCCGCGCTGTGGCATCGGTTCGTCACCGAAATCCGCGCCGGTGTGGTCAACTGGAACCGGCCGACCACCGGCGCCGCCTCGGCCGCGCCGTTCGGGGGGCTGGGCGAATCCGGCAACCATCGGCCCAGCGCCTATTACGCCGCCGATTACTGCGCCTATCCGGTCGCCAGCTTTGAAGCACCGGATCTGGTGCCGGTGCCGGTGCCCGGCCTCGGTTGAGCCGACAAGCCTCGCTTGCGGCAATTCCCAGCGCCGGATTAACCATCGTTGGTAATGGAACGCTCTATCCCTTGTGGCATGGCCACGTCCATAGCGGTTGATTTGCTGTTTTTGGTCAGATGTTTGGTGATCGGGTCCGGGTCGCCGGGTGCCGGCAAACCAGCCGGTGAGCAACCTTAAACGTAAATTTGCCCATTCGGCAGTACTGCCGGCCGCATCGCCGTCGCACGACGGTGGCCGCGGTGATTGATCAGGAGCAGGGTCGTGACGTATCCCATTCCCGGCAACGAAATCGAACGGCTGGCGACGCTCCACGACTATCGCATTCTGGACAGCGGGTTCGACCCCCGGTTCGACAACCTGACCGAGATCGCCAGCGCCCATTTCGGCCTGCCGATCGCCCTGGTTTCGCTGATCGATGCCGATCGTCAGTGGTTCAAGGCGATGGTCGGCGTCGACGTGCGGCAGACTCCGCGCAAATTTGCCTTTTGCACCCACGCGATTGCCAACCCCGATGCGGTGCTGGTGGTCGAGGATGCCGCGAACGACGAACGGTTTGCCGCCAACCCGCTGGTCACCGGCGAACCGCACATCCGGTTCTATGCCGGCGCGCCGATCGTTGCCGAGAACGGGGCTGCGCTCGGCACCGTCTGTGTGATCGACCGCGAACCGCGTCGGTTTGACGGCGAGGACCGCCGCATGTTGAAACGTCTGGCCGAAAATGCCCAGACGCTGATGGATCTGCACCGCCGCAACAGCCTGCTGCACGAGGCGGCCAAGCGTGATGTGCTGACCGGGCTGCTCAACCGGCGCGGTCTGGAAAAGGCAATCGACCATGCCATCGGTGCGTCGCTGTCGGGTGACGGGTGCGGCCTGCTCTATCTCGATCTCGACCGTTTCAAGCATGTGAACGACACGTATGGCCACGACACCGGCGACAGCGTGCTGAAGGAAACCGCGCGCCGGTTGCAAAGCGTCGTGCGTCAGGGCGATCTGGTGGCGCGGATCGGCGGCGATGAATTCGTCGTGCTGCTGTCGCATCCGGTCAGCCGGACCGTGCTCGATCTGGTCGCACACCGCATCCTGCGGGCCTGTTCGGTGCCCATCACGGTCGATGACCAGACCATGGAGCTGGGCGTTTCCATCGGCGGCGCGCTGGCGCCGCGTGACGCCGTGCTGGCCAACGAGCTGTTGCGCGAGGCCGATCGCGCGCTTTACGAGGCCAAGCGCGCCGGGCGCGGCCGCGTGGCCTTTGCCGACACGCGCCGCAACCCTGGCTTGCCGGACAAGGCCAAGGCGCCCGAATCCGAACTGGCGCTGGCGATCGAACGGGACGAACTGTTTCTGGAATGGCAGTCGTGCCACGACATCGCCAGCGGTGCGATCCGGGGGTACGAGGCGCTGGTGCGCTGGCAGCATCCCCAGGCGGGCGTAATCGCCCCCGACAATTTCGTGCCTTTGGCCGAGGCGTGCGGCCTGGCCGGCCGGCTGGATGCCTGGGTGCTGTTCAAGGCCTGCGAACAGGGCGCGCGCGCGCCGGGCGATATGCGCGTTTCGGCCAATCTTTCGGCGCTGTCGATCGTCAACGGCATGATTGTGCCGGTGGTACGCTCGGCGCTGGAACACAGCGGTTTCGATCCCGGCCGGCTGGTGTTGGAAATTACCGAAAGCGCTGCGATCGGCAATGAAGACAGCGCTTTGGCGCACATGCGCGAATTGAAAGCGCTGGGGATACAGCTTGCGCTCGACGATTTCGGCACCGGCTATGCCTCGCTCGCCTATTTGCACCGCTATCCGTTCGACACGCTGAAGCTTGATCAGACATTCGTCGCCGGGCTCGCCACCGATCCGCGCGCCGGCCGAATGCTGCAAGGCGTGGTCCATCTCGCAAACTTGCTCGATATCGCGGTGGTGGCCGAAGGGATCGAAACCCGTCAGCAGGCCGATCTCTTGCAGGATGCCGGTTGCCGGCTGGGCCAGGGCTATCTGTGGGCGCGACCCTGCCGCCTGCCGTGGGACGTTGTTACCGCCGATTAGGATGCGGGCAGTTTACCCGCTCGCCTGGCGGCGGAGGCGCGCAAAGCGGCGATTTTCGCTGACGATTTGGGCTCCGTGTTGTAACCATCCGCCGCTTGTGACGAATACGCAATGGGGCTGATGCGCATGCGGCAAGGTGATGATCGCCTGCGGGCTTTGATGCTTGCAGGGCTGGCGGGTGACAGCGTCGCGCATGCGGCGCTGTTGCGTGCCCTTCTGCCTCCGCTGCGCGGCTTTTTTCGTCGCCGCCTCGGTGGGCGGGATGATGATGTCGAGGATCTTGTGCAGGAAACGCTGATCGCCGTGCACCAACGTCGTGCCACTTATGACCCGGACCGCCCGCTCGGCGCCTGGGTCTATGCGATTGCGCGTTACAAGCTGATTGATCGCTATCGCCGGTCCGGGCGAACCACGCCGCTGGACGACATGGCCGAACTGGCGGATGAATTCACTTTTGCCGACGCGAGCGATGCGCGCGCGGACGTTGATCGCCTGCTCGACACGATCCCGGAAAAGCAGGCCTCGGTCCTGCGCGCGACGCGGATCGACGGCTTGAGCACGGCCGAAGCGGCCCAACGGCTGGGCATCGGCGAATCCGATGTGAAAGTGTCCGCGCATCGTGGGCTGAAGGCGCTGGCGGCGCGGGTCAAGGATGGCTGGCGATGAACAGCGACGAATTGATCGCCACGCTGTCGTACGATCTGCGGCCTGTGCCGCGCCACGCGCTCGGGCGCCGGCTGGGGCTGGGAGCGGTGCTGGGGGGGCTGGTCACGCTGGGGCTGGTCGCGGATTGGCTCGGCATTCGTCCCGACATTGCGCGGGCGATGCACGGGGCGACATTCTGGATAAAATGGGCCTATACGATCGGCCTGGCGGTCTGTGCGACAGCGGTGACACTGCGGCTGGCGCGGCCCGATGGTACGACGGGCGCCTGGCTGCGGTTGATGGCGGTGCCGGTGCTGGGCCTGGCGATCGTCGCCGTGGGTGAACTGGCGATGACGCCGCGCGGGCAATGGCCGGCGCTGTGGCTGGGGCACAGTTGGACGATCTGTTCGCGCAATGTGTTCGTGCTGTCGGTGCCGATCTTTGCCGGGTTGCTGTGGTCGATGCGCCGGCTGGCGCCGACGCGGCTGGCACTGGCGGGGACCACCGCCGGCGTGGCGGCGGGCGGTTGGGGCGCGACGCTCTATTGCCTGCATTGCCCGGAGACCTCGGCGCTGTTCGTGCTGACCTGGTACACGCTGGGCATGGCCGGGGCGGCGCTGCTGGGCCGATTGCTGGGCGCGCGCCTGCTGCGCTGGTAGCGGTCAGGCGATCCGGGCGATGACGTTTTCGCCCAGCCAACGTCCCAGCACGGTGCCGGCGCGGTTGACGGCCTCTGCCTCGTCGCGGTCGGTGGCAAGTTCTGCACAGATCGCGGCAAAGCTCGACCCGTCCAGCGATCGTTGCAGCATCAGCGTTTCGACCGGATCGGCGCGGCGCATCACCGGCTCGAACCCCTGCCGCCAGACCATAAGCATGCCCGGTGCCTCGGCAGGTTCGGGCACAGGGTCGTCGTTCGCCAGCGCCAGCCACAGCGCATCGGCGCCGGTTTCGATCGGCACCAGCGCCAGCGAGGGCACCGGCCGGATCGCCGCCTGTTCCCAATCGACGTCGGCAAGGGCGGCGGCGGTGACCGGCACGGCGTCGGCGGCGACAAAGGCATCGCCGATCGCGCGGTCGATCGCGGCAAGGTCGGCGGCCACCGGATCATGGTCGCGCAGCGCGGCGGGAAAGCCGGCGCCATAGGCGTCGATGGTCCAGTGCCGGGGCGGGTGGGCGTCGATATACTGTGCCGCCGCCGCCGCAAAGGCCACATCGCCCAGCCATGCGGCGGCGCGCGGATGGATTTCACGCAAGGCGTTGACCAGCGCGACGCGATAGTTGTTCTGATAGACCACCAGGCCGGGGCCGACGCCCAGCGACGCGGCGATCTCGGCCGCGCGATCCTCGTCGGGTTCGACCAGCCACGCGCAAAAGCGCCGTTGGAGATGGGCCAGCGGTATCATGCCGTCAAACACGCGGCCGCGCGCGCCAGGGCCAGTTCGGCGATCAGGTCCTCCAGCGGCGGGATATTGCCGTCGCGCTCGATCATCGTGGCGACCGGACCGGTGCGGCGGATCGTTTCGGCATAAAGCGCCCATACCGCCGGATCGACCGGCGCGTCATGCGTGTCGATCAGGCCATGTTCGCCCAGGCTGTGCCCGGCCAGGTGGATCTGACCGACCGCATGGAGCGGCAGACCGTCGAGCCACGCCAGCGAGTCGATCCCGTGGTTGGTCGCACTGACATGGATATTGTTGACATCGAGCAGCAGGCTACAGCCGGTGCGGCGGACCATTTCACGCAGGAATTCCCATTCCGGCATCGTGCCGGGAAAGGCGATATAGCTCGACGGGTTTTCGAACAGCATCTGTCGCCCGAGATGATGCTGGGCGCGATCAATCGCCCGGCATACGGTGTCGAGCGCGTCTTCGGTCAACGGCACCGGCAGCAGGTCATGCGAATTGAACCCGCCGAACCCGGTCCAGCACAAATGATCCGACACCACCGTCGGCTCGATCCGATCGACCAGTTGCTTCAGCCGATCAAGATAGTCGTCGTCGCGTCCGTCTGCCGACCCGACCGACAACGACACCCCGTGCAACGCCACCGGGTAATTTTCCCGTGCGCGCAACAGGGTGTCGATCGGACGGCCGCCCGCCACCATGAAATTTTCCGAAATGACTTCGACAAAGTCGACCGGGGCATCGCCGGAGGTGAAACCGGCGTAATGCGGCCGGCGCATGCCAAGGCCAAATCCGGACAGGGTGTTGGGCATGGCCGGGGTTTACTTGGGTTCGGTCAGGCTGCCGCCGTCGGCCATGCATTTGTCCTTGCTTTCAGCCTTGAAACCCTGGCCCTTGCATGTGTTCTGGCCCTTGCAACTGTTCTTGGCAGTGGCGCAATCCGACGTGCCTTTGCAGGTGTTGATGCCGTAACAGTGGACGGCTTTGGCGGCCTGGGCTTCGTCGGCCAGTGCCGGTGCAGGCAGGGCGGCAAGCGCAGCGGCGACCAGCGCGGCCTGGCTGGCGAGCGCAAGGGCGGTCGGGGCAAAGCGTGAAACGGATTTGGTCATGGAACAAACTCCTCATCGTGCCGGTGCGGCATGACCCCTTTCGTGCGACCGTCGCGTCAGGTTACACCGCCGTCGCGAAAAATGCTGCATGCTCGTTGGCGCAAAAAATGGCGCATATATCGTTTGAGAACGCGCCGTGGCGCGGCCGGCGAAAGGCCCGCCCTCTGAAGGGGGAGGGTTCGGGAGGGGGTTTACGGGGCCTGCTCGATGCGCGAGATCGCGAGCGCTGGACACCCCTCCCCTGAAGGGAGGGGCTTCTCAACCCCGCAGTTTTGCCAGGGATACTGCCGCAAAAAATCGCGGCGCTGGTAACCGATTTGGCAAGACCCGCGAAATGGCAAGGCAAGGATGGCATGTCCGCCTCCCTTTTTCTACACACCCATCATCCAGGAGATCAGTCATGAGAATTGCCCCCGCCGCCTTTGCCGCCAGTCTCGCCCTTGGCCTTGCTGCCGGTGCCGCGCATGCTGCGGATGCCAAACCGGCGATGGAAAAGTGCTATGGCATTGCCCGTGCGGGCCAGAACGACTGCGCCGCCGGTCCCGGCACGTCATGTGCCGGCACGCAGAAGTCCGACTATCAGGGCAATTCGTGGAAGCTGGTCAAGGCAGGGACTTGCACCACGATCAAGACTCCCAAGGGCAACGGTTCGTTGACCCCGCGCTGACCCCGGTCCTGCGCCCCGATCGGGGCGCAGGCGACAAGGACACTTGCCATGATCCGCCTCTACACCCAGGCGACGGGCCTTGCCCGCCGCGTGCTTCCCGATGCCTTGCTGTTGCTGGTCGCGCGTTTCGGCATCGCGGCGGTGTTCTTTCAGTCCGGCCGCACCAAAGTGACCGGTGTGCTGAATATCACCGACAGTGCGTATTATCTGTTTGAGACCGATTACCGCCTGCCGTTCGTCCCGCCGCATGTGGCCGCGCATCTGGCGACATATTCCGAACACCTGTTTCCGATCCTGCTGGTGCTCGGGCTCGGCACGCGGTTCGCGGCGCTCGGGTTGCTTGGCATGACCACGGTGATCGAGGTGTTTGTCTATCCCGATGCCTGGCCGACGCATTTGTCGTGGGCCGGGCTGCTGCTGCCGCTGATTGCGCGTGGTGGTGGCGCGATTGCCCTGGATCGGTATTTCGCCCCTGCGAAACGATAATTGCCCGAACCTTTGTCCCGTTGCCTGTCGCCAGCGGCGCCACCAACGCCGGGAACATTTGCCCTGCCCGGGAATTGTCGCAACGAACCTGAATAGGGAGCAATTGCATGATGAACATCCGGACCAATCGAGGCATGATCGCCCTGGCGCTTGGTGCCAGCCTGGCGGTTACTGCGCCTGCCGCCTGGGCGCAGCATGAGCATGAGGGTGGCGGCGGACGCGCCGCAGGACCGGCTCGCGCCGCCGAGCCGGAGCGTGCACCGCAGGGCTACAACCGTGTCGAACGGCCGACCGGTGCCGAGGCGCGGCCGCAACAGATCGACCGGCAGGCCTACAACCACAACTTCACCGCCAGTCGCGGCTATCACATCGGGCCCTACCATGCCCCCGGCGGGTTTCGCTACCAGCGCTGGGGTTATGGCGACAGATTGCCCCGGATCTATTGGGGTCAGCAGTACTGGCTGTCCGATTACTGGCTGTTCGGCCTCGATGTGCCGCCGGTCGGATTCGAATGGGTGCGCTATGGCCCCGACGCGCTGCTGATCGATACCACCACCGGCGAAGTGGTGCAGACGGTCTACGGCCGCTTTCTCTGATACGGCATGGGCGGGGGTCATCCCCGCCCAACACGTCAGGGCGCGGTTACCAACACGCCGCCTTTCATCACCATGACCACATGGCGCACCGCGGTGATTTCGCGGGTGGGATCGCCGGCCACCGCGATCAGGTCGGCCAGCAAGCCGGGGCGCACGCTGCCCAATCGGTCGGCCAATCGAAAAAACCGGGCGTTGCCCGATGTGGCGGCGATCAGCACCCGGTCCGGCGCAAGACCTGCCGCTGCCATCAGTTCCATTTCGCGCGCGTTGCTGCCATGCGCAAACACGCCGACATCGCCACCCATGCAGATCGGCACGCCGGCCGCCAGCGCCAGGTGAAAGGCACGGACGGATTCGGCAACTGCGGGCGGTGGTGTGCCGCTGCCGTCCCAGCCGTGATAGCGGGCGATCGCGTCGCTTGCCGCCAGTGTCGCGCAATAGGCAATGCCATGATCGTGCATCGCACGAAACAGCTCGGCGGTGCCCTGATCGCCATGTTCGATGGTATCGACTCCGGCGGCAATCGCGCGGCGCATGCCTTCGGCGGTCACGGCGTGGACCGCGACGATCCGGCCCGCATCGTGCGCGATGGCGACTGCGGCGGCCATTTCCGCCTCGGTCAGCGTTGGCCGGCTGGGCTCGCCGCGCTGGTAATGGTAATCGGCATAGAGTTTGACCACGTCGGCCCCGGCGGCGATCTGGTCACGCGCGGCGCGGGTGATCTCGTCGATGCCCGACACTTCCTGGGCGCCTTGCGGAATGGCCAGACCCGGCTCGAACCCCTTTGGCCCATAGGCGCCGCGTGCGACGATTGCCCGCGTTGCCACAACCATGCGCGGCCCCGGCACAATCCCCTGGGCGATCGCATCGCGCAATCCCACATCGGCATAGCCCGCGCCTTCGGTGCCCAGATCGCGTTCGCTGGTAAATCCGGCCAGCAAAGTCGCGCGCGCCTGCATGACCGCGCGTGCGGTGCGCAGGGCCAGCGCCTCGTGCAGCACCTGATCGTCCCACGGCGTTTCGTTATAGGGGTGCAGGAACAAGTGGCCGTGCCCCTCGATCATGCCCGGCATCAGCGTCGCACCGGCCAGATCGATCACTTTGGCGTCGGGCGGAACGGTCAGAGCGGGGCCGACCGCAACAATCCGTTCGCCGTCGACCAGCACTTGCCAACCGGAATGCGCGACCGGGTCGACCCCGTCGAACACTTGCGCTGGCCGCAGCAGGATGGGCGCGGCGATCGCGGGCAGCGGGGACAGGGCGATCAGTGCGGCGAGCGCGGCGCGGGCAAGGGCGTTGAGCATGACGCGCATGCTAAGCATGCCCGCGACCGGGTCAACCGGCGGCGCTGCGCAACGTTTCGGCGATCCGGTCGAGCCGGGCGATCAGGTCGGGCAATTCGCGCATGGTTTCGTCATCGTTGCCGGTCGCCGCGATCATTTCGGTCGGCACGCAGACCAGTTCGTCCGCGACAGTGCGGCCTTGCGGTGACAGGCGGATGCGCACGACGCGTTCATCGGCGGGATCGCGCCGGCGTTCGACCATGCCCGCTGCTTCCAGCCGTTTCAGCAACGGAGTCAGCGTGTTCGATTCCAGGAACAGCAGATCGCACAATTCGCCGACGCTGCGGTCATCGCCTTCGCGCAGCGCGACCATCACCAGATATTGCGGATAAGTCAGCCCCCAGCGCTCGAGCACTTGCTTGTAAAGCCGGTTGAACGCGAGGCCCGCGGCATAGATCGAAAAGCACACAAACGGTGCGAACGGGCGTTGGGCGCTGGGCAGGGGGGGTGGCTGTGCAGACATGACAGCTATATATATCGTGCACGATATAATCGCAAGGGATTGACCAACGTTGCGAATCGGCGCATATGACACGTACACGATTAAATCGTGCACGATATTTCTGCGCATTCCCCCCGAAGGAGACCTGCCATGTCGATTACCCCAGTCTATACCACCTCTGCCATCGCCACCGGCGGCCGCGACGGCCATGCTCGCACGCTCGACGACACATTCAAGGTGACTCTGGCGCTGCCCAAGGAAATGGGCGGGAATGGCGCCGGCAACAACCCCGAACAACTGTTCGCCGCCGGCTATGCGGCGTGCTTCATCGGCGCGCTGAAGGCCGCCGCCGCTGCCGACAAGGCGCTGCCGCGCGTTCCCTCCGACGTCTCGGTCACGTCGACCGTGGGGATCGGCCCGCGGTCCGAAGGCGGCTTTGGCCTGACCGTCGCGCTGGCCGTCAGCCTGCCGGGTGTGGATCATGCTGCGGCAGAACCGCTGGTTGCCGCCGCGCACCAGATCTGCCCCTACAGCAACGCCACGCGCGGGAATATCGATGTCGCGCTGACGATTGCCTGAACCGATCCGAACGGCCCCTTTTCGCCGGGCGAAAAGGGGCCGTTCGGACTTAACTGACGACCTGGTCGATCAGATCGTAATCGACCGGAATTTTGCCGTCCAGCATCAGCATGGCCAGGCCGTGGACCAGCGCCCAGGCTTGCACGGCGCGCACGCCCGCCGTGCCGCCCG
>Ga0116227_10009129_pt1 | contig 18195 bp, 11 predicted proteins | sample S1TSphgellanicum_FD_89693 | JGI IMG/M metagenome (GOLD analysis project Ga0116227, IMG submission 89693) | Host-associated microbial communities from peat moss isolated from Minnesota, USA - S1T2_Fb - Sphagnum magellanicum MG | ecosystem: Host-associated > Plants > Peat moss > Unclassified... | reverse complement strand
TAATTTATAATAAATAAATTTTTTATTTTTTTTTTATTTTTTAAACTACATACAATCAATATAAAAAGAAAATCTTTTTTTAAATTTTCAAAATTAATACAATTAAAACCAAAAAAAAAAAAAAAAAAAAAAAAAACATTTCATTTACTATTAATTGTCCCAAGCACATGTATGCTGAATTAAATTAATCAATTCATCTTGAAAAATCCATTTATGGAAAACTGGAATATTCCCAATTATTGGCAAAAGATTCTTCATTGTCCTTCACAAAACTTTTTTTTCTCTTTGAGAAAGTAAGTTTTGAAATATTCAACATTCCCCCCCCAAAAGAAAAATTAATACAATTTGTGATGAAGCTGCCAAGGTACTATGATGGTATTTATTTCACTTTTTGGCAGCATTTCGCCAAAAAGAAATGGATGTGCCTAACTTGCTTGTTTGTAGCTCTAGGTGAATAAGACAGAAGGTTCATAATACCGCACACGTGAAAGTCCATTTGGGCATCTAGGAGCTGACCTAGGGCCTAACCTAGGGGAATCTAATGGACTGCCTCCCCCCCCACCCCCCCCCGCCCAACTGGCTGCCCGAAGAATAAAATTGAGAGGGGCTGTGTGTGTATATGGTCCATCCTCAGGCCAAATTTTTCTTTGTGTTTTTTTTTCACTTTCATTCCTTTGCTGGGTCCAACAGGGGCAAGAAACTTTGCAAGGGTGAACTTGCAGTGTCTTTTTTTTTTTGTTGTTGTTTTTCAGTTTCCTCATGTTGCACCCAAAGTGGCTATAAGCCATAAGAGGATTTAGCTAAATGTGGCTACAAGACAAATAGAAAAGTAGAAAATAATTTATATCCTACTATATGGTGATGACCTATTAGAACTTATTATCTAAATGTGGCTGTCTTTTAGGAAGGAACCTAAAAATCTGCCCAAATCTTTCCCAAAAAAAAGTGGCCATTTCATAGATTTGCAGCTAGAAATGTGAAGAATTTTATGGATTTTTTTTTCCAAAAAGTCATTTGGAGCTTGTTGCTAGGCCCTAACAAATTTCACAAAATGGCGAAAATTTGCCACAAACAAAAATTTATGGGGTGAAAGATTCTGCCATTAAATTTTGACTTTGAACTTGGAATCAATTTTGTGTTTGTGTGTGTGTGTGTGTGTGACAACAGCTGGAGATTTGAGTCTGTTCTCTATTTTCTCAAATTTTGGCAGTTCGATTATCTAACCATGTCACATGGGTTCCATGGTTTCTCATGATTTTAGTGGAACTTGTCAGATTTTTCACTTTGTTGATTTCAGTTGCCTCCCAAGCCAATTATGTTGCCCCCACTAAGAGTGGGCCAGAGCAAATTATGTTGTAAGGGAGGTTCCCGTACGAGTGGGGTTCTCCTGAGGGAACACCGTCAAACCTCAAGCGAACCCATAAGTATATACCAATCTCTCCACTTACATAAAGACGCCCTCTCTTTTTTCTTTCCTTGATGGGACACGAGAACACATAAAAATAGGAGGAGGATCTTCTGCCCTTGAGGGAAAGCCATCCAAGGGTATATTCCTAAACCCTCAGGGGAACTCGTAAGTATGGGAACCTCCACATACGTAAAAACACCTTCTCTTTCTCTTTCCTCCATGGGAACATATAAAAATACAAGGATCAATCTCCCTGTGCATAAATGGCCAAGGGTTCTTCTCCTGGGGGAGACCCCTCACAGAATTTTTTATAAAAAAAGAGAGTCGGTTACACCCACCTCTGACGATGGAGCTTTTTGTTGGGGGTGTTGGACGTGGTCGCTGTTTAGAACTGCAACATTTTTTGCATGCCCAAACTATTCGATTGTTTTGGGGGGTGAGGATTGAACATGAATTGTTTTTTGTTGGAGTTTCGAAAGTCAAACAATTCCCCAAGTACGGTTGGTTGGTTTGTTTGTGGGTCCTTTACAGCCGACAGTGTTATCCACATTGCTGGAGACTCAATAGTCCGAAATCATGGAACTATTATGAAGTGGACCCTTCCCTTCATTCTTTGTGCCCATGCTCCAGTTAGTGGAGGGCTAAGTAAATTTTTGGCACTTGTATAATTATTACTCTATGTATAAGACAAGGGGTGTGTCAGATTGTGGCCTTTACCATTTACATTAAAAAGTATCTTAAGGCAAAAGAAGAATTATGGAAAACTCAAATATCTCATCACCATCCAAAAATATAATCTTCAAAACATCCTCCAAAAGAAACCAAAAGTTCTTCAAGATATTATAACTCTGTAACTAATCTCAAGTTTCAACACAAGTCACGATATTATCTTTCAAAAATCCTCATATAAAAAATAGACCTATTATTATTACCTAGTATGGGCCAAAATCCCTTAAGCTACTATATGCTATATTGAATCTAAACTCAATATCCTTGCCTTGGTAGTAGGCAAGTTCAAAAAAAATAGTTAATACTGTAATCTTTCTTTCAGTTCTGTTAACTTGCTTGTTGGGTTTGTTTGCCTGCTGCATCCCTGGAACTAAAATTAAGTTACCTTGGTTAAACTAGCACCAACGTTGGAACCATGGTTTAAACTTTCAACACCAACAACAAGTTTTGTATTGCTTCCACTCATCCTAATATACCATCTTGAGACCAAATCAAGGTCTTTATGTCTGGCAACTAAAAAAAGGCTGTAAATACATTCACTAGGAGCCCTAATTCAAGACGGTGAATGTACTAATTTAGCACCATGTCTGGCAACTAAAAAAAGGCTGTAAATGCGTGTTCACATTGGCCATTTAAGCTGTCAATACTTTTACCCTTGATTTTAGTATAATGCAATCCCCACTCCCCATTTCCCATGGCCTCCCCTAATTTTCTGGCCTAAGCTCCCAGCTATGGCCCTGAATTGAGGGGACTCCTAGGGGACCCAGGCCTAAGCTCCTAGCATCAAATACGAAAGGTATCTATCCATTTTGGAAGGTAGATTGTTTGTTTGTTTGGTTTGATTGTCAATGTTGAGATCTCCCAAACCACCGTGCTCCCTACAGTACACCCCACCATGCACTTGGTACCGTTAGAAAGCTCCTGATAAGGAGGGATGCACCAAGGTAGTTTCATAATGTTTTAGATATGCAGTGCAAGGGTTATCAAATATTGAAAAATATTGTCATTAAAAATTCAATAAAAAAAGAACTCAAAATTTGAGGAAAACTCCGGCATGCTCTTTGTATTGTTGAAAAGCTTTCAATGTGTACATAGGATCTAATGGAGGTGATTGCATACTTTTTAGACCTATTGTGAGAGAGAGATTGAATTTTGAGTAATTTTTTCATTGAAAATTAACTAAATTTCTTTAAAACTGATTTTGGAAGGAAAGTTTAGTGAGTAACAAGTTCACAATTTGACCAATAGCACAAGCCACATGGAATTCCCTGAATGGGAATTGGTGTCCATGCACATGGTGAAAGGTCTCTTCAATTGACAAAAGCATCTTCCATGCTAGCTAGAGATGCTTTGAAACACAAGGAAAAAACCTTTGAGCCCTTACAAGGAGGAAAATATTATTCCTTATTAGTAGTTGGATTGTTTCTACACATTATTAAAGTTATTCGTAAAGTCCTCCCTAGTCCCCATACCCAATCTCATCCTTTCTTTTGTCCCAATTTCATCCTTATTATTGATTATTCATAAAGTCCAAAAGTTAGGGGATGAAATCATAAAAACTGGGGACCAATAATTAACATTTTTTGATTTTTTTTGTTTTTTTTTAAGGTACCACTTGAAGGATGAGGCAGTACTCATTTTCAACCAGGGCTAACACCCCCATTATAAACTGGGGTTACTTATTTGGTTGGGATGACAATGGAACTTTTGATAGCCTTCTCCAAAAAGGGTTTTTTTTTTTCATTTTCTCCTTAAAATTGGGTGGCTACTAGTGTCTGTCGGTTCTTGACTTTTATGAAGAACTTCCAGCTTAGGTTCTAAAAAATAAATTATAATGGTTCCAGTTTTAGGCCCACCCTCCCTCTTCTTGCAAGGCTAAGGATTCATTAGGTGGGTATTTGTAAGCTACATTGGACAAATTTTGGCAAATGAGGTTTCTCTCAAAATACACTTTTCTAAGTGTATTTAGACAATGCCAAAAGTCTAAATGTGTTGAATACACAACTTCAAGATATAAAATAATCATCTTTGCAAAAATAATTAATGCTCACCTTTCAATAATTTTGCATATATAATTTTCTTAAGTTATATGAACTCGCCAAAAATCATTTCAGAATGGACTTTGCCAATTTTCTTTAGTTTATGATGCTTTTAAAAGTTCATTAAACTTGCATGACATGTTGAATTATGTATAACATTTATCAATTTTGGGAGTTTGTGTTGATTTGACAATTCGAGAAGCCCCTACAATAATTCTACACAAATTTATAAATAACTCATAAAATGTTCAAAACCCAACTTTCAACTCGGGTTGAATTTCAATTTGTCTTATGATTGATTGAAGGAGAAGATGAGCTAAGGTGAAATTGAAGTGTAATTTAATCAATAGGCTTATTCTGACAGTTTTAGGTGCTACTACCCGACCCCCTTAATTCAGGAATGGCCCCAACCTGAGGGCCATATCACACACAAAGTACCCAGAAATTTGGGGTCCATGTATACAAGACTTTTTAGGGTTACATCCAATGTCATCCCATATGTCCTCCAGATTCCATGGCCATCCTCCAAGCCCTAGGAAGGGGGATTAGTTTCCGGACATGAGGGTGGACCAGGGTGAACCTGCACCCATATTGGTACCTTGACCTTTCTTAGTGATGGATCTTAGTGACCGTATTAAGTGTTAGGTGAAGACTTGGGAAGGGCATTCTCGGAATAAGGAGCCTCTGCGAGTACACTGTGAAAATGAGTGCAGTTGTTTACATCCAAAAAATGTAGATTTGAACTCAAAGACTCTGATTTAGTCTGAGCAGGGCATATTTGTAATATTTAGAAATAATTTAAATGGATTTAGGGATTTTTTACCATGGTACCAATGTGGGTACTCGTTGGTTGGGTTGAGGTGTAACTTTTGATAGGCTGATCCAATCGAGGATCCAATCCCTCGAGTAAACTTTATTCTTGCCAAAAACTTTTTTGGCCAATTTTGTTTTAACAGACTTAATTCAGCCTCATATCATTTTCAACCCACAAATATGATCATTACAATGGCCTTCCCCCCAATCCTAACACTATAGTCTACAATTTATTGGTTTTTGGGCTGTTATTTACTATGGTGTTGGTCCAGCTAAAACACCTGACATATGTTTAAATTGTTCAGATTTTGAAGAAAATCATTATTAGCAATTCCGTAATTTTTCATAGTACATTCCAGTAGGTAGCCAAAAATGTAGAAGGAGGCTGGAATTGATTTACTTTCATATTTTTGTTTAGAATCTAATTTGGCCAAATCTTCATATGGATGATCACCACTTTCACTACATCAAAACGTTGAACGAAAAAGTACAAATTTATTGAACTAAGGAATGTACTTTGTAGTTCAATGATGTAGTTTTAAAACATTGAATCATGGCAACATTGTATATTGTGCACAAAATTGTTTTTTGAACTAATGAATGATATGAACTACAATTCTTACAAAGTTGTTATGGACCACCCATTGTGACCAAAATGTAAGGTGAATTGAATATGAAGTTCAAGTTATAACTTAACCTAAGCTTGATTGTGATGGTGAGCCGACATCCAACTTGGGAACACACCACCAACATGGAGGATTGTACATTTTCAGCAACACTACTTGAAACAACCATTTTGTTTTAGGTTAGGTTTTAGGCTGGTGTATCATCCATCCATCCATTCATCCATCCACAAGTGTAAATACTCTACCCACACTTCCACCACAATAGAGAATTCCAAAAGTCCAGAGTAAGAAAGTTCAACAGCTCAAAAATCAAAAATCAAAACTCCCTAAAAATATAGACTTCAAATATCCCAATAATGTGTGAGGAGTGTGAACAGCTGAAACTTCATTTTCCTTTATTTGCTGAACTAGAAATGAAAGGAACTTCAAAGCCCCTATCCATGGGATCCTTGAAAGGACTTTTCATAGGATTTTTCAATATTATATAAATAAATTATGAGGGACTCAGCAGTCAGCACAAAAGTGACCCTATTGAAGGTAGGTATGTGGAGAGTATGGCCACAATAGCCATCTTCGCCTGCTGGCATGGTGAAAATAACATCATTTATATACCAATGCACAAGAATGGTAATAAGCTAGCCACATCTTATTAGGAAGGTCCATTCACACTTAGTGTTAAGGACTCTAGTGTTGAGTCCCTTAACACCATACTAGTCATTTAAGACTTAAACTTACTTATCGTGAAGCTTGCATGTTAAACTAACATTCATTTAAGATTAAGCTATTGCCTGGTTAACATTGGGTGCCACCTAGGATGCCATCTAGATTTGCATTTAACATTGATTTAACATCGAGTGTGAATGCACTATAAATTAGGCAGCTAACTTAGCGAAGGCAATAGAGAGAGAGAGAGAGAGAGAGAGAGAGGCTAAACATCCCCCCATCCTCGCCCAAACGAGCTGTCTGCTGCATTTCTTGGCTGATGATGCTCAGTCCTGGGGATATATGATGTGTCACTTTGCTTCGAGCTCTTTCCATGCTTGTCCAAGCTCACAGGCATGCCTTCAATCTAACTTAGTTGCACATACCCAAACATATGCCTACATTAGATTACACACATTCACTCACATTCAAGATGAGACTCATCTAGCATTAAACAAATTTACTTTTAGATCATTGTGGACTTCTTCTCAAGTCCAAGGTGTTAGTGGCCCCCAAGCCCCCATGATTTTGTCAGGTGACCTAACCACAAGAGGACTCCCATGAGGGAGCTGAATGTCACGCTTCTTTATGAGACAACTCTAGCCTTGACTCATTGCCCTTGTGGCACCTTGCCACTTTGCACCATTGCACACTTGGGTTCTACACTTGGGCCCGAGTTCATGGACCAACTCCTTTGTTGGTGGCCTGTGCGGAACCACCCTCAGCCCTGGTTGTATGTGGCCGCCATGAGTGGTCCTGGTGTGGTCCGCACACAAGAGGCATGTCTATATACTGTGTTGGAACTAATAAATTGTAGTATGAGTTTGCCTTCCAGTTAATGTGCAAAAGACCTGTGCTGATTTTTGTAGGGTAATTAGAGGGGAGTATTATCATCAGCATCAAATAAGAGATTGTTTTCGGAAGTTGAGGGAATCTTGTGGCAAAGGTGAAGCAAGGACCCCCACCAAAAAAAAAAGGAAAAAAAGCCTACATTTGTGGATTTCCAGGGAGTTTTTTGCCTCGAAATTCTAGGAAAGCAAGTCTCCTCCCCAAAAGGCTCCAACAAGCTAGGCAAAACCATCCCATCAAATAAGAGATTGCAGTTTTAGAAAAGTCTAAGGGAAGCTCGTGGCAAAGGAGAAGTGAGGACAAAAGAAGAAGAAATGCCTCAATATTTGTGGAAATATTTCCAGGGAGTTTTTGCTTGGAAATCCTTCAAAAGCAGGTTTCCTCCACCTAATCAGGCTCCAACTAGGCAAAACATCTCGCTGCGTCTAGTCTCTTGTGTGGTATATAGTCACAAAGGCAGCCCTGATTATCTCCACCAATCACCTTGTACCACTGCTGGTCGTGTGGTTTCACCCTAACCAGCTGTCCTTTTGTTTCTATTAATGTGAACTGAACCCATAAGAAAAAATCTTGTCCTTTATCGGCTCTCCCTGTAAGGTGAGAGTCCCCAACAATGTAATATTCATTGGGTCCCACAGTTTGAGGAATTGTTCACCAGTTATTAGTGTGAACTCTCTGGGTTCAATATTTGGAAACTCCATGGAACATGTTCTGTTTCAAACTGTTGCCAATTTCAGGTTTCAACTTGCCATTACTGTAATACCTTTACCATTTCAACATAAATTAAATTATTTTTCGTTTTGTTGAACTTTTGAAAAATTATTTAATAATTGTGGCGAAACTTTAATAAAATCAAAAGTTCAACTGTCAAGAACTGCAAACTTTCCATGACAGACAGCAACTTAAAGCTGGGGGCAATATAGACACACTAGATTCTTCCATAACATTGACAACATTTTTATTATTATTTTTGTATAAATGAAATCATTTATGCCATTCGGCCAGTCAATTTATCCTGAAATTTTGATCGCTTGCCTGAAAGCGTCCTTTTGGACTGCTTTTTATGCGGTAAAATGTAGCCGAGTGATGCTGCTGTTGGATGAAAAGGAGGTATGATCTATTTTCATCCAATAGCAGTCACCACTTGCCGCATATACTGACTTGTGGATAAAGCCAGCCACCAGCAATTCTAATAATGAGTCCAATGGCGTGTCCCCCACATAAGCCATCCCCTTTTGATTTCTGTGTGTATTTGAGGGATCTCCCTTAGGAGAAGAACCAACCCTAGGGCCTCCTATTTTTTATACGTTCCCACGTTCCCATGGAGGAAAGAAAAAGAAGATGCTGTTTATGTAATTGGAGTTCCTATACTCGTGGATCCTCCTTAGGTTTGGGAACACCCTTGGGCTCACTCACGCCCTTCCTTAGGAGAACCCACTTTGTATATGAACCTCCCCTCCAACAGAAAGACATGTGAAGAATATCGGTAGATCTGGGAAGCATCTAATCAACCACACCTCCTCAGACATAATTCCTTTTTGTGGTCTTTTATTGTGCTTTGGACTGGGGGACTTTCTGGGCATGTGTATTTCATTTCAGAGGATTTGATTCCACTTTTCTGTGACATTATTATTATTATTTATCTCTTTTCCTTTTCTTGGATATGAGTTTCTAAAGATATCACAAATTTACAAAATCTATAAAACTTATACAAATTTACAACTTCTATTTTTTTCCAAATTTGGTGTCATTTGGTACAAGTTTTTGGAACTCATTTCAGGATGTTTGAAGCTACCATAGACATAAAATGGTTGGGTTAAATGTTGCTTTGATGACATTGTAGATAATTGTAACAAGGTAATCATTTGTTGCTACATCTAATGATAAAGTTCCACTAGTAACATCCGCTCATCCTCAAAAACCTTTGTACAGTTGAAAAAATTTCCTAGGCTTGGCTCTTAGTTGCATTAACTCACATTAACTCTCTACATCTGCAATTGTGAGCTGTTGGTTTAGGATTAGTGGGCTGATAGTAGGGAGGAGAACATAAAAATGCTTTTCCCATCATTTCAATGAATTAATTTGCCTTTGGATAGTGGGAGAGCAACGTTGGTGGAAATGCACCTTCAGGGCACCATAGATTGGATAATCCCACCTTCTATTTAATGCCCAAAATTCTTCAAGCCCGACATGACTTTCTAGCACTAAAAATTTTAGATCCAAGAAAACTAATGAACTTATTTCTTGTGAATTTTGGCGGTTCCACAACTATGAAAGTTTGTCAACAAATACATTCAGTTTTCATATATATCAACTTATATATATATATTAGAAGGTCTTTTGCATTAGCTGTATCCAGTATACTTCACAATCTTTGCCCATTTCCAAGCAACCATGGTTTGTCAATGCGATTTATTAAAGACAGGTTCTATTGTCCACCTCTTTTTAAGATTCAATTTTTTGTGTCATTGATCTATTAACCAAAATGACTTGAATTTGTACAAAAATAATCACACATGAAGAGATTGTTAGAAGGAATTGCAATCGTTTTTAAAATGATATCATGGCCATCCATATGACATTCTATGACATCATTGTCCACAATTCATCATATCTTGTATCTAAGATTTTAGAAATCGCCATTTGAAGTGTTTAACAACCAAAATTAATGGACCTAATGGAAGACATTCGAATCAAGTGTTGGGGTAATATCTACAATGTATAATGAATTATCATCAAAGATGATTGGTAACCTCTCTTTTTCCTTTTATAAAATTTACATGCAACAATGTTGTTCTTTGGAGGGTGTTTTTTTTGGCCCCCCTGGCCATGGGGTGTAGTGGCCACAGTGTGAAAAACCCTAAACCCTAAACCCCAAAAAACTCCTGAATGGGAGAAGCGCGTGCTGTGCATGTGATGCTAATATTGGCACAAATGTGTATCAAGAAATGGGGTGTCCAGGTGCCCCCTACTTGATGCTATAGCCATAAATGAAGTCACACTACCATCACAATACAGTCTGTAATGCAATAGTACTAACAGATTCTGCTCTAACGAGGGATTAATTTTATTCCCTGCACATATCAAGCCACCATATTTCAAACCAGTGTTTTGTTAAAAATATATAATTATTTTTAAAAATTATTTTATTTTATTTTATTTATTTATGTAGTGGTGGCCATCCATCAGAAGATTTAGCCAATTTTGGCTATAAAAAAGATATGAAAGAAGATTTTTTTATAGAAATTATTTGATATTTTTGGCTATCTCTCGAACCACCATTTTATAGAAACCTGGCCATTTTCCTTGATTTTTAAAAAATAATTCTGGCAATTGAAAATCCTGAAAATCAATTCATTTTTTGTGTTTTTAAAAAAATATAACGTCCCTTTTTGGTGAAATACCGTCAGTAGAAACTGCATTGGCTGCTTCATTGCTAAGAAATTATATGGGGACAGTCAAAACTACCTACCTCTTCCTTGTTGCTTCCCTAACAAACTATTCACACACTCAAACTACTGGCAAAATATGGAAAGGGTCGGTTGTTGCCAATTAAAGTGCATTCACACACTCAGACTGTTAGCTAAACATGGCCGTGCTGCTTGTTGCTAACAAATTGCATTTCACACACTGAAACTATTTGTAGCTGGGCTACAGTTTTGCTTATAAACCGCATTCTACACTCCAAATAGAATGTAAACATAGCCTTAAGTAGTGTGGCTGGCTCCTGAAAGTTTTGCTAATAAACCGCATTCATGCACTCCAAATATAACGTAAACAGAGCCATTAAGTAGTGCGGCTGGCTCCTGGTTTCAGGCTTAATTCATGTGTTGACCCCAAAAACGTGGGCAATTCCCAAAGAGTGGAACCCTCATAGTGGTCACCTGTGCCCTTGGCCCAAGTAAATAACTAAACCTCCTTTGCAAGGTGCACCCACCTCAATACTATTTCCATTGATGTAGGCTTGACGCTAGAGTCTTTATCCAACCTTGCTTGCTAAATTAATTTCCAAAGATGAAAGAAAGTGTTTCTAAATTGGATATTTTTTGCTCCATCGCTCCCAAAACTGTGAAACGATAAATGTGCACATGGCCTCTTGGAGGGCTTTCTAGTTTACCAAGAGTGGAGGAAGGGACCCGCCCACAGTTTGGGACCTCCTCAAGGGCTTTCCAGAGCTGTTTTTTTACACAAAGTCTAAAGGTTGAAATGACCAGGGAAAAAAAAAAGTGGAACACATCCCTAAAACCAATCATATCAATTTTGAACATATCCACAAATTGAATAGAAAAATTATGACAAGTCCAAAAAACTCAAATTGATTCTTACCATCTATCAATGCAAAGAATGAATACCAGCCAATATACCTACCTGATGCCAATAACTACAAGGCCGGTTTGGCATCATATTATTATGGTGCTAGGTTACCAACCAGGCTCCAAAGGAGCCATCTTCCTTCCTAGGGCAACTTTCAACTAGCCACACCCTATGTGGCACTAGAGTCTATAGGAAATTGTGTGCATAGAGGATTGATTGTCATTCATGATTAAACTCAAGTTTTTATATGAACTCTCTCTCTCTATATTCTTGTTCTTGGGTGTGTTTGAAAAATTTCAATGTTGTATTTACTTATGTTTGATTAATAGTTTGTGTTTGTACTACCATAGTTTGCACAAATATGCAATACATCTGAGAACATCCAAGAATAGTAGCAGTCTACACTCTTTGTGTTATGATTCTTTCAGTGTGGTAGAAGACGTGATAGATCTCAAAGTAGCAGGAACCAATTGCTATAATAAATTTGGGTTAAATGCCTACTCTTTGGCCAAAACATCCAACACTTTGCACAAGCATTAGTGCAACAACTTGTGTGGAGGCGCCTGGTTTTGCCATAAGATTTGGTTGTTGCAAGGTTAATTGCAAGACAAATAAAAAACAACATGGGTCTTTTTCTATGCTCACAAGTAGGCTACTGACAGGAATCTGGTATTTCTATTGAAAGATCCTAAAGTTCGAAATTGTTTTGGAATGACAAAACATGTGAGTCCCACAGAACATATTCAATGTTTATTCTTGCCTATCAGAACATGCAAAATTGTGCAATTCTATGCAAAACGCAAATAAGACACCTCGAAATGAGTGCCAAACACAACTTGATGAGAGGTGTTTTGTGTCTCCCACCAAAAGCAAAGAAGGAGGCCCATGCTTTGAGAAAGTTACAATGTGGTCACCTCTAAACAAACAAACACCAATCTTAATAGATATATTTAATATATGTTGGTAATAGGTGGAAAGAGTTCGGTAAATCTGTGGGTGAGCATGACAAGCTGCAGCAAAGGCCAAAACATGAAGGGTATTTCGCATGGTAGATGCAAGCCTTTCCCAGTTTAGCTTGGCCAGATGCTATTATCTACAACTGTACAGCAGGGAGTTTCGAGGACTTGCAGACTGCTACCTGTTTAGCGTCTTCCCCTATCTATGGGCCAGTGGAGACAGTCAAAATGACTTTTTCTCGACCCTTTCTGGGTAATGCAGCCATGATGGATTTAGTGCAAGCTTGTTCTTGCATTACACGTGCTTGACCTATGAAGGTGTCGAAGATTTTGAGCAATCAAAGTCTTGTTATGTACAGCTGGTTCTTTTGGGTTTCAACAGCCGAAGGACCTAAGAAGCTTTTCAACAACTATTCCTTTTTATTTTCACAAAGTCTTACAACTAGACAACTCTTGACAGGCACTTTCCACTTGATCTATACATAGATACTCATCTAATTGAGTCATCTCTTTCATTGCATGTGACAAATGGGTTGTATCATAAATCACAGCAGCGTTTCTGCACGTATATCCTTTCAGATATGCTAGTCTAGGAAGCATCTGCAACCAAATGCTTTTGACATATTTCGATTCATCATGTAAATGAAAGTGCTCATACCCTTTATTGGTCTCATGAGTGGGTCCAGGGTGAAACTTGTTTACGCAATGGAAAACTGAGTTAGGGCTCCTTGGGTGAACCAGCCAGCACCCACATTGGTACCCTGCTCAAACCAGTGTTGGTCAGCTATTGATTTTTGACCCAGTTATCAAGCCGGTTATTGTTAACCCATCAGCCAATTCCCATTTTTTAATGTCCACCCGATATTGAATTTTCAGGTTTTAATAACCTACCTGGATGACCTGAGTATCATTCAGATAGGTTGTTCAGTCTTTAAATTATTAATACAAAAAATGTATCAGAAAACATTAAAAAATATTGTAAAATTTTTTTTTAAAAAAAAAACCCTATAAGCAGTAGGTTTATCGGTGATTGTTGACTGGTTATTTGATAGCCTACCTGATGGTTTAATATAAAAGAAGTAACTGGCCAACACTGATGAAAACACCAACTTTTTTTAGGTTGCCTCTAACCATCCTAAATTTCTAGTTGTTAAGGTTGCTGAGTCCAAATTTTAAACATTTCCTAAGTGCCTAGCAATGACTTTGTTTTACAGATTTTTGTAGATTCACATTTTTATTTATTGAACAAGCATTTAATTTGGAAGCAATCTCTAGGACTAATTCTCCGGTACAGAATCAACAAATTACTATGGAATTCTACTCACAACCATATTATGAATTTCTACTTAGTGCATGCGTTTGGGCTTCTTGTTCCTTGAAGCCAGTGGTTGTAATGTACAACTGAAATTTTGGAGGCACCCCTCATGTAGAATGTCCTGACCCAAGAATGCACTACATTCAAATAATTCATTGAACCATTGAGGATCGAGGATTATGAAGACTATGTTGTGGCATTAGTCACAACGTTTGTGAGGGGCATTGTGAGATGCTTTTGAAGATTTCCTCCATGATGAGAATATGATGGCAGCCCCTCCACATGGCTTTAGAAATTTATGACTAAATTGGAAAGGTTTGGATCAAATAGACCATGGATAAATTGAATGCACTTGCGTTGTTAATTAGAAATACCGTCAACTCCTAAGTAACCAAATGAGGTTTTGTGTGGTGGGACATGCCAAGTACACTTGAAAAGGTTTTGGTTCAACTATAGGGCAATGGGCCCAATTGATTTGTTGCTTCCCCCATATTTTAAACCATCAAAAAGAGGAATGTTTATGCCTTATGGTGTTCAAGACACATAGCATTTCCAAAATCTTTCCATTGCATCTTGTAGATTTGGCAACTTGGTTATCAACTAAGTATTAACAATATGTGGAGTGGTGGATGTGGGGAACTCTAGGTTCTATTCAAAATCTAAACATTCCCAATGATGGAAAACCACAAGAAGAATGGGATCTCTCCACTTTTGATCCCATTCAAGATATTAGTCACACAATTCAATGGTATGAGGAAAAGAAGCGAAAATCTAAGGATATTGTTCAACATTGAAACATTTGACACCCTGTAGAATTTTGATTCCCTTGTGTATGTTGGTTTCCACATCTTGGATGAGGCATGTGATGGAGAAAAATTTGTAGAAAATTAATGAAAGCTTTGATTAAGGTTATGTCAATCGGACATCATTTTATGTTTGCCTTCATGATTCAAAAGGTCATGAAAAAGAAGTGCAAAGACATACTCTATCACCTATTTTGTTGTTAAAGAATGATGAGTTCGATCTTAGGATGGAACTATTGAATAATTCTTTTGGTCAATTAAAAGAAGTTCAAGTGCAACCATCAAGAGTTCATATGAATTATTGGGGGGCTTTCAAAAACAAAATGTTTTTTTGTTGGGATGGCAACCACAAGCTTATTGCTTGGATGCATCACATTTAGGACTTCCAATCTTTTGATGAAACTATTCACATTTTTATCGCATGCATAGTGTTCTCCTCCGAGCCAAAAAACAAAGGATTGGTTCAATCACTTATGTTGGGTGTGAACAAGTAAAAGTTTCAAACTAATGATTCAATTTTAACATGTCTCTATCAAATTGGATTTGAATGTTGTATGCATTTTTGGTGCAAGGTCCATTCAAAATGTGTTGTGTGAAATACAATTGCAAAGCTAATCACAAAAATCAAATAATAGTGTGATAACTCAAGCGAAAAAATATGGGGATTACTTTAGCCCCAAATAGATTCAAAAGTCAACTAAAGTATGAAGTGGTGCAATGTCATGCCCGTACATGGCCTCATACATGATGGCCGGTTACGGGCATGCCCATGTGCGTTTTTAATGTTAATGTACGGTCTTAGCCGACTGTACGCTATTAGGTACTTAGGGTTTCAGTTTGTTGGCAATGGTATAAAAGGCCCAAACCTTTCTTTCTCCTTTTAGTTTTTCTAGAATTTCTTTGTCAAGAGTTTCCTCCATAATAAACTAGGATTTCTAGATGCTCACGGCGGCCATTACACGGCCACCGTCTACATACATTTCATTGCAATTCAATTCTAGAAAAACTACACTTTCTGTTGCTTCATGTTGAAAGTAACAGATTTCTTTGCATGTGAGTTTTTAAGTTATCGTTGTTATTGCTAATGTTACTAATGCTGATGTTGCTAGTGCTAGTGTTGCTACTGCCGAAGGGAGTTGATGTTGCAGGAAAGAGCTTGTGTTATGCCGACAAACAGAGCCAAGAAACAGGTTTCAAATCTCTGTCTCTTTTCTCTCTTTCTTGTTTTATTTTTCTCTTAAAAAAAAAACCGAAATAACAAAAATTTCGACGACCGCCGCCTGCCATCACTGCACAGCGTTATCGTTGCCACGAGCTTTAGCGCCACGCGCCATCGTTGCATACTGCGTTGCTAGTAGCCGTTGCAGTAGCCGTTGCCACAAACTGCAACGTCATAACGTTGTAGCGTCACAACGTCATGAGCTGCAACACTGCAGCGCACAACACTGTAACATCGTAGCGTCGTGAACTGCAGCGCTGCAGCACCACAACATTGCAGCGCCACAACATTACAGCGTCGCAAGCTGCAACGCCGTAACATCGTAGTGCCACAACACTACAACATCGCAAGTTGCAGCGCCGTACCATCGCAGCGCCATCGTTGTTACAACAATAACAACAACAACGCGCGCAGCAACAACAGCGTTGCGAGCTATAATGCCGCAGTAGTAGCAGCATTGTTGTTGTAGCATTACAAGTTATAACGTTGCCATCATTGCGATCTTCGTTCATTCGACGACTGTCCGACTTTCGTTGGACGATTCGTTCAAGTTCGTTCGTCGAAAATCTGTCCATCCATCGACTTTCATGTGACGTTCGTTGGACTTGTGTCCTGCGCCATGCGCCCTGTCGTCATGCGCGTTGCGTCTAGCCGTCCTACGCCCTGCGCCTTGTGCCCTGCGTCTTGCCATCATGCGCCTTACCGTCATGCATCCTATGCCCTGCCGTGCTATGTACTATTTTGTCGTCCTGCCTTTTCATCCAACATCTGTTTGATTTTTGTCCGACCTTCGTTGGATGTTCGTTTGACCTTTGTGAAATTTCTATGTGTCACGGGTCATTCCCAACAACACACTATATTCTTCAAATTGTACTTTGTGTTAAAATTTTGTAATTAGTGCTATGTACTGTCACAAAATTTTGGGGCATGGGAGAACACCATGTCTTCGGATGATGAGAACACTATCATTCTGTTAGAGCCTAGGTATCGGCTACGAAGTAACACACAATCCTTTGAACCGATTTCTTTAAATTTACGATCTTCACGATGGTACCATCAAGTGTCTACAACACCATCGTCATCTAGTACAACTCCTACCAAGAATTTAGGTTCAGGTTACACTACATCAAGAGTACATCAAAGTCCATTTGGAGGGGTTCATTAGTGGGGTACGCCTATTGTTGCACCTACTTTCACACCATCATTGTATACTCTGTTACAAGCTATGACTTCAACACCCATTTACACCATGGAGGTTAGCAGTTCCTTTAGGAGAATTGAGAAGTTCAACGGAAGGCCGGGTATTATTTCTTTGAAGGAGTTCAAGGCAACTTTCTCAACTATGGTTTGTGAATTGGAGTTCAAGTATGGCGTTAATTACACCGAGGCGTTTGCATTCAAACAATTAGCTCGTTATGTGCATTATGAGGCATTGGATGTCTACGAGCAACATTCTACAAGGAATTTGGGTGTCACCCAGATTCCCAATCCAGCTTACGCCATAGCCATCACCACCGCCTCTCAAGCTGCATTGCAAGCTGCAATTGCACATCACGGGACTGTGCCGAATAACCTAGACTCGGTACCTACCTCAATAAACCTTTCTCCTCAACAACTCATTGATGTTACTACAAACAATCCTCCCACCACCAATGCGCCAACTTTTGCTGATCCAGTGGGGAAATTCTTTTGAATTCTTGAGCTAGAATTTCCAGTCAAAAGTTCTGAAAAAATTCTACAGCTCACCACCTTTTCTCGGCAAAAGGATGAAACCCTCAAGATGCTCTATAGGAGGCTTCTCAAAGTCAAAGAGGATACCCAAAGCATCACCAACTTGGAAGCTGCCCACCGATATCTTCATTCGTTAGAAGGGACTCCAACACTCCACGTGCAGGTTTTGCAACGGGTCTTTGTAGAATTTGGAGACTTGTACACTTTGCTAAATGTGTACAACGTTTCCAAAAAGTTGGAACTGGTTCATGCACACTATGAGGCCGGTACTATGAGACCTCCATCACGTTCAAGGCCTCAACCTGCACTAATTGCGCCAACTAGATCATCACATTCTTCTTCAAGGACTAAAGCGGTGCACTCAATTACACCCATCCTACTTTCTTGCAATTACTATGGCAATCCTGCCCATAAAGCTAGTGAGTGCAACATTCCTTCCAAGGATCTCTTTTGTGATTATTGTGGGAAAGAGGGACATCAGGAATTTGTCTGTTTTGCTAAGTTCCCAGAACGGAAGCAATTCCGATTACAACAGCAAAATCTGCTAGCATCTTCCGTTGTCCCTCATCCAAAAGCCAAGGCACCTCAGCCTTCCACTCAGGCTTTGCCCACCAAGGGTAATTCCAACAAGAATGTTAAGAAGAAGGAGCACAATGCTGACAAGAGGGAGGTGCTTCAAGCCCATGCAATT
>Ga0116227_10009128_pt1 | contig 18197 bp, 17 predicted proteins | sample S1TSphgellanicum_FD_89693 | JGI IMG/M metagenome (GOLD analysis project Ga0116227, IMG submission 89693) | Host-associated microbial communities from peat moss isolated from Minnesota, USA - S1T2_Fb - Sphagnum magellanicum MG | ecosystem: Host-associated > Plants > Peat moss > Unclassified... | reverse complement strand
GTTTTGTGGTGTCCTAAGCCAGGTTGCTCTGCTGTATCTGACCTACAGGGGAAGCAGCAAAGGTGGAATTTTTCTTCATTGACACCAACCCATTTGTAGAGGAATACTGGACAACGAAAAGCTTATATGCCTGGCAGTTGCCAATTCTTCAAAAAGATTATAGTATGGAGGAGCTCATGGTGCCTGCTCTATGCATTGACTCTCATAGAGATAGATAGTGAGTTGCTACAATTGCATTTAAAGTTCTGTTGGAGGATTCTCGGTTTCGAGTTCAGCTATTAAGCATAATCCCAGCATTGGCTGTGTATTGCAGAATTTGACAAATGCATTAACAACTTCAACAACCAAGTGGAAGATGTGATTGGGCACCATACAATGCGGAGTATGGGTACTCATGGTGATACTCTGGAGCTCCTTCAGGCTGTACTTCCAATCCTTGAGGTGTGAAGTTTTATTTCCAACATTTGTAGATGCATTGTACTGCTTTAGAGTTCTGTCATGGTCTCTCAGGTTACTGAACTGTCAGGTATCCTTTGTTGTTCTTAAGATTATTGTCGGCAATATCTCTCACTTAATTGTTTTGATGAAGAGGACTTTCTTACTGGATTGTTCTGCATACTCTATTTATCTGCCCTCTACAGACAAGTTTTCGATCCAAGAAATAAAGATTCATAAACCAACATTTAATATTCAGGCCACTGAGGCAAACTAATTTCATATTGCTAAGTACGTGCTTGGATTTATCTATGCATCCAGGCAAATGTTGTGGACTTGTACAGAAATGGTCGTGGTCACCGCATGCAACACATCAAGTGTCCTGATAGGTATTTCTTGAGTGCTCTTTTTGATGTTGACACATTAGGACTTCCTCAAGGGGATGCTTTTATCATTTGTTCACAATAAGTGCAACATGTAAACTTATGTGCCTGTTTCATATAAATTATAATGGTGTACTGTGACCATTTAGTACACTACAGTTTCCTTTGACAAGAAGTATCATTCTTTGGATTTAGGTGTGGTGAATGCATGTGCTGTTTTTGTTGTATGCAGCCCAGTGCACTTCCTAACAAGTGGAGGTGGCTCAAAAGCTTGGAGAGGTACCAAACCACATATTAATGCAGAGGAAGATTTTAGCCCGCGATTCTGCTATGATGCCCAGGGATTTGCAGCTGTTACTATGCTGCCAACAGAGGTTCACATTGATTTGTATAATATCTCAGGTCAAGTGATGTACTCAATGAATCTCCAGAAAATTTGATTTTACAGATGTTTCTGTAGAGATGAGAAAATGCCAAATATATCCAGTAACTTCTCTGGATTATTTATTTCCAGATAAAACATATACAAAGTTGGGCAAGAAAGCAAGGTATTTTGCTCAACTACAGGGTTCTCTTTCAGAGTGTAGATCATTTGTGTCATGATGTTGGCAGCCAATGTTTTGAGAAGACATAGACAAGCTCAAAGCTGTGTGTCTAAGTACTTACACAAGTAGCTTCCAAATTTATGACCCAAGTGACAGTCCTCACTTATGGACTTATAATTGTCAATTATAGGGATAGTTCTCACTTTACAGGAGAGTCAATCATATTGTGGATTGAACATATCTAGATTTCTTGGCCACAAGGTGGTGGCACATTGATTGTCATACTTGGTTGGGAATAAGTGCCACAATATTTTTCTCTTTATTTCAGTTTGCAATATTGGATACATTGATGTCTCATGTTCAGAGCTAAATGATGTGTTGGTCATGACTGTTGGGGATCGATCAATATCTGAACTTAACGTTCATAAAGTACACTCAGATGCTTGTGTTTTGGTGGTGTTGCTGAGTCAGGTGTGATAGCACAAAATTCTGGAGGGAGTTGGTTTCTTGAATTTGTTTTGAAGTTGAACAGATGTTGTGTCTCTCAGAGCTGAATGTCTGACACTTTTGTGAGTGACTCAAGTGCACTCAAGTGTCATGTTACCTTTCAAAGCCTTGTTGTGGAGATTTCAAAGGATTATACAGGAAAGCCATGACAAGCCATAGCCACCTGCACTTCAAGTTGGATGGTATGGATTTCCCATGCCAGTAGAGCTTGGACCATTTATGAGCTTGGCTAGTCCATTGATTATGAGATGCGCTCTTGGCATGGTACATGATTTTCATCTAATAGTTTGCTAAACTGTGACAACAATATTAGGGGATGGGTGACCCATTTTAATGTTCACTGATTTAGCATTTGCAGTATAATATTTGTGCAGCTTGGAATGACTCTTGTTTGGAAGCTGAAGTTGGCACCTTAACTAGAGTCTGTTTTCAATGACTACAATAATTGTTCAATACCCTATGCACAGAACAATTTTTGTTGCAGTTAGTTCACTTCACTTCCACTTAGTTGAGGTTGTAAATGCAGAGAATGTACACGTTAGCAGCAAAGGCAGCAGCAGGCATGGGGACTTTGTAAATTGTGGCCCACCATGTAGTTATGCAGGTATGTGTGATGCTCTGAGACAATGTGGAACCCTGAACCTAAACCTGTTGAATATTCAGATCCAAAATTGACTATGCTGGACTCAAGTCTGGTTGTGGATGACCTCTACGAAGGATCAGGGTCAATACTGGTATAACAAGAGTATCCCTTACCAATATGTTCCAGTCAAGGCTTTTGCTGATGTATTCCAAAGGTTCCATGTCGGGGAGCAACTCTATCAGGAGCTCACCATTCCTTTTGACAGAACAAAATGCCATCCAGCTGCGCTTGTGACTAAGAAGTATACCCTTAGCAATTGGGAGATTTTTCAAGCCAGTTATGCAAGGGAAAAGTTGCTGATGAATGCATTTGTGTCCGTCTTAAGACAGTCCAGATGCACATTTCTTCTATTTAGTATGAAGTGTTCCCAAATGACTGAACATTTCATGTCTGCACTTCATTGCTCACAAATTTCACCTGAGAAGAAGGCAACTTGATAATAGGCTACTTATTTAGCACAACTTATGCATCAATACACTATAGTTACTGCAGTTGCAAAATACTAACTTATAGTTTTGGTTTAGCTGATTGCTTTGACATCATGAGCAGCATAGATTGCCTTATACTTTGTTGACTGTCTGGCAGATTTCAATTGTGGCTTTAATCACTATGTCAGTGTTTCTCCAGACTAAATTGCACCCAAATTCTGTGAACAGTGGGATCCTGTATATTGGTGCCATGTTCTTTGGTCTTATAACTGTCTTGTTCAATGGGTTCATGCCAGGATTTTACAAGCAACGGGACATGTTCCTTTATCCAACATGGGCATTTGTACTTCCTTCCTACTTTTTACTATTGCCCTGTCCATCTTTGAAACTTTTCCCTGGATGATTCTGACATACTGGACCATTGGTTTTGCTACTGAAGCTAGCCCGTAAGCAGCTATCTCAAGCTTGCAGTGAAAACTTTCCTTATGATTGATGCATGTGTGTGATCTTGACTTGAGGTATGTTCCTCATTTAGTCCAGCCCTTGACTTAGTATATGTGTTTGTCAAGCAGAAAGATTGTTCTCCGAATATTTGATGTAAGACTCAAGAATGATTGGTAGGTGAAAGGTCTTTAACCTTAGAGTCATCATAGTATGTTGTGTACTCAATGGCGAACTCAAATTTGCAAGCCCTCTCTGTGTGGTTTTGAAATCAGGCATAACTTCCATATACCATATTGGCCATGCACCAGAAACTTGTTCTTTTACCGAAAGTCAAATTGAGTAGATTTCATGACCCCATGTCCTAACCAAAACTCAGCTGTTTCTGTCACTGATCTGCAACCTCTCATTCAATTGTTTCCTTTCTTCAGCTTCTTCCAGCAATCGCTGGTGCTCTGTGAAATGCATCAGTTATCAGCCTGCTGCATTGTGATCTTACTGGCATTAGGAGGCTTTATTGTTTCCAGAGGTACCACTTTGCCATGTTCCCCTCCCAAAGATGTCTCTTCTACCAGCCTCATAAGTCTTGCATGGTTTAGACATGGTTCTGTTTTTAAGTACTGGCACATTAAGATGGTAAGCTTGTTTTGCAACTAAAGCCCTGAAGTATATGTTGTCTGACATATGCTCTACATATCAATCTACTCTACAGCAAATATTCCTCTTTAGTGGATTTGGGGGTATTGGCTGTCACCATTCACCTATGCACTAGATGTTCTTTCTGTAAATGAGTTTCTAGCTCCACAGTGGAACAAGGTATGCATATCTTAGTGTGTCCATGTGATTATCTCTTGCATCTTCTCTTGCGTGAGCGTGCCTCTCAGAGCCACAGGCACTTCAGGTTAGAGTGTAACTGGACAACAGCCTTTGGGAGGTTTCTAGATATGAGTTGTGTCATCTAGACTGCTCTTCATTGTCTCATCCACTGCTAGATTTTGAGTGCCTCAATGAAGTCTAAATATCTCCAATATGATGATGAATCTTGTGGCCTCATTTTGTAGCAAGGGGAAGCAGATGATGGATTAACTTTTGGAAGAGAAATTTTATTGGAGCAGGGAATGTTTGACAGAGGCTACTGGTATTGGTTTGATGTAGGAGTCTTGATCGCATATTCTATTCTATTGAACTTCCTGTACTGCTATTTCCTGATCTATCTCAACCGTGAGTGGATCTCCAATCCTTCAAGAGCATATCACATGAAAATCTAGTCATCTGCATGTGTCCACACAACAGTGAGAGATCTGTAGTCATATGCATCATATGTCAAGTCTCACTGTTGATAAGAGCTACATTTAGTTGTAGTTCACACCAAATGGTTTTCTGAGGTTAAGCAATGACCCAGAGAGTCAAATGACCAGACACTTCTAGTCCTGTGGCTCCCTCATGTATTCTTGAACTGAACTTGGCAAAGGGGGTGATGCAGCCGGTATTTTGTTCTTCATTTCATTTCCCTTGCCAATCTTTGATTCCTAAACAACCTCATATATCATTACAGAGGACTGCAATATCACTTGAAGTTATCTTGTGGTTTGACCACTCAACCTCTTGCTGTATGTGGAGAAGGAGATGACCTCTCAAGACAGTGTTGTTGTACTCTTAGCAATGGATTGAGCCCATAAGCAAATCACAGGTGTCCATATCCAACATAACTGACTCATGCTGTTTTGGTGGTTGCAGCTCTTGACAAGCCAAAAGCAGTGCTGTCACAGGAGTCCTTTGATGAAAAAATGAGAAATAAGATTGGAGATGCAGGCAATGTGAAGAATGGATCTCTTACAACATCATCTGGCAGCAATCCTCAGATTCCAGAGTAGTCAATTGAACTTAACAGTATGTCATGAACTCCCATATCTGATTTTTTCGTAACATTGGCATGGTATTGCTACATTGCATTTATGGTGCTTCACTGTAAACAACAACAGTTACAGTCCAATCCATCAGGTATCTTGATTGTTTTAAGAAAATGTGTTATTTCGCATATTCAACCATCTTGCAGTCATCATCCTTCAAATAGTGATAATGGCAAATCACACATAGAGATCTGAATATAACATGATTGAGTTTATAGCCTGCTTGAACTCAACCATGTCAAATGCAAATTGTGTACAGGTTGCTCTTCAGTATGTCACGGTGATCCAGTATTTCATCAGCAGGAGCAAATTCAGACGGGTCTGATGGAGTGGCTGAAGCAGATGTAGTACTGCCCAAGAAGGGAATGGTTCTACCATTTCAGCCACTGTCCATTGCTTTCAACCATATAAACTACTTTATTGACATGCCTCCTGTAAGCTCTGCCTTCTACACTATAAGAAGGATCTACTCCTTCCTACTAGTTATGTTGGGGAGCAAATGTGGCTTACTGTGGGGATTTCTGTTTGGAAATTTTTTTCCACTTATCTTTGTGCTTTCAAATTTTTTGCTTCAATTCTGGATTTCAATCAACCCCAATCCTCCCTTTGTTACTGTTCTCAATACTAGATGCAATGAGCCTGTTTTATAGTGAATGCAAGATGCTTCTTCTCTTCTCTTCTCACTTGAATGGCAATACTCCCAATATGAACTCCACATTCATGATTTGGGTGTCAACATAGGGATATTATCTATAGTTCCATTTACGTTTCTAGTAATTTTGTTTTTGGTTTTGATGCAGACTGTGGAATTAGAGTTGTTGCTAAAACCAATCACATCTGCCAAAGAAATCCCAGGTAAATAGATGGAATTGTTAAGAAAATGAGAGCAAAAGCATCAATCTGATCACTAGCATGTAAGGAAGGAATAGGCCCCTAGGTCTATGGCTTGTCTTGCTTACTTTCAACTGTGTATGCAATTCTTTCTGCTGGTGTACTTACAGTAAAGTCTTGAAATTGGGTTGGGTTCAAAGTTTGTGTGCATGGGACATACACAAAATTCATGGATCAAATATGGGAGCAAGGACTAAAGTGAATGAAGTGCAACCATATCCATTTTGCTACTGGTTTGCCAGAAGATAATGGTGTCATTAGTGGTATGTTCCAGTTATATTCTTGCTAAAGTTTTCTGCTTCCGTGTTTGTATTCCTCACAAGTGATGGGAATTGTTTGAATTGAAATTGCATTCCAGTCTTGGTCAGGTACTGGTCTAAAGTTGAGGAATGGTCCATGTTGTTTTGGGGACCTGAGGATGGCAAACGACCCCTCTTTGTGGTGGCAGGTGGTGAGCACACAGTGGCTCTATTTGACCAAGCTCCAGGCAATCAAAGCATTGTCCAGTCCTATTTGCATCTGAAGGCTGGTCCTAAGCGAATATTCAGTTGCACCTGCTGGTTGCATGATTCTGTTCTTTTTTTAGGTCATTTTATGACTAACATGGCATCCACATTAACTGTCATGGCCAATTATAGCCTCCAAGAAGGAATGCCTCTGGAACTGGATTTGGAAATACACTTAAACCACTTGCTTTGCCATCACTAGTGGATCTGGTCCAGGTGGTCATTTTGCTTTTGTTTTTGACTTTGGAAAGCTCTCATTTTGATGACTTGCTGGAAGTACTATTCTTTCTGCAAATGATGCAAAACCTTTGATTCTTGAAACTTTGACAACTAGTGGAAAAAAAAAGAGGTTTTCAATAGATAGAATGCTGGATGAAGTGTATGGAGAACTACAACCCACAAAATAGGAGAGAAATACCTGTCGCTATGTCATTCAGTTTATGGATAACTTTGATGGCTATACTGCACAATTCAGTCATGTGGATTATATGAACCTTCATCTGTGCACATTAGCACGGGAAATTTGTGTTTAAGCTTATGTCTGGCATTGGGTGCGTGTGGAGCAGTTACTGGCAGTGGAGAGTTTATGGGAACAAAGCCTCTGTGCTAGCCCATTTGAAGGCAAGTGGGTCTCAAAAGTCTGGGCAAAGAATCACCTTGGTTGCATGTCTGTAAGTCTCTCTCTCTATCTGTCTTATAATCTGTAGATTTGTCTTCTTTTATTGTAACTTTTTTCTGGTCAAAGCCATATGTACATTACTTCAATTCTTTGGCTTCCACAAGGATTGTACTTTAATAGCTGGAATTTTATTGCAACATCATAACTACAGATAGGAGAAATAGTCCAGACAAACTCCTTCAGTTGCATCCTTAATGGTTAGAGTGAATTTGAGCTCTTGAAGCATTTGAATTTTGGCTAAATCATTCACATGCAAGCCTCTTACCTTGTTACAAAATTGGCCACAAGCTGGGTCACCCTTAATGAATTAGTTTGGGATGAGGGATTCCTGTGCTATAGAACTCTCAGCTCATTGTATAATGCTACTACCTTAGTAACTTTTCCAGAAATTCTGATCCATAATGGGCAATATGATTCATTATCTATTGTTTGAGCAGGTCAACATTCAACTGCCCTTTTCCATGTGTATTCTAGGGAGATAAAATTCTCTACTAATGACTAACCATGAAAAGGCAGGGTGATAACCTACAACAATGTAAGACAAGTTCATTTGACTGTGGAGGCCACATAAATTGAGGCTCAATCACCAATTGCATTCTTTCAAACTTATCAGAAGTTATTCTAATTGTTTTGGAAATAAGTTCTAAAAACCTCTGAAGAGCTTTTAGAATATGTGATCTGTGGAACCTGCAGTAAGCTGGGAAATAATGCAGCATATGACCCTTATGGCATTTTGAATTCGACAACATTGTCTCTAGCTTGCCTTCTTCATACATTTGCATAACCCACAAGATAAAGTAAAAAGCTATCATTCACCAGATGATGATGGCAAGAGAAAAATTCTTAAGACTCAGATGACATGCTCCCATGGTTCTGAGTGTATATTTACATTTTTGTACCAGAAGCTATCCATATCATCTGATGACAACTGTGCCTTCTAAACAAGAACCAGTAGCTACTGTATTCCACCATTGAAAACGGTGGGATAATCTCCAATATCTGCAGGTAGAGGATTTTGTAGAGAGTTCTCAAAACTCTGCACGGGCTGTGAGAGAGAAGGAATTTGACGTAATCCATGAGTGTTTTCATGACACAGTTTTGCAACTGAAGTCCCTGACCTCCAGTGTGTCTCAGATGACTGAGCTGAAAAACTCTCTCTTCATGTCAAAGTTCCCCAAGCGACACTCAGAACCCCTGCTACAACCTATGGAGAAGCATGCCAAGCTGAGCAATGGGTGGGTAAATGGACCCCTTTCTAGTGATCCAGTTAAAGAATTTACATTCAAAGTGAAGGAGACAAATGGTAGGTTGCATTGTGGAGGAGCACAACAAGGTCATTACCTCTATGTCAATTACCATGTCACAATACATGATGATCTCCCATTGCAAAACAATTTCATAATCTGCCAAAAAGCTCAATATTAGTGCATGTGTCTCTGTATGTGACTTCTACAGATTCAGTGTCAGATGACTATATGCCATACATGCTATGGCAATTTCCCACCAATGTAACTGGCTGAATTTACATCACCCTTGTCACTTCTAGCCTCATCAAGGTGTGTCTTCTATTTACTCTAATTTTTCCTTTCTCTTTTAAGATCAGTGTTGCTTATCTGCTTTTGGGAAGAAAGATGATGCTTCATTCAATCCAGTCTATCAGTAATTGCTGAAGTTGGGTAGAATTGAATACAAGAACAATGAGCAAACCTGCAATCACTGAGCAAAATTTACACGTACTAACACTAACTGGCTCTGCTCTTACTGTTTTTTGGACTGGGGAATGGTGGCAGTTCTATTGTTGCAGTCATAGGTGTTATCAAGTAAGCTTTGGTTTCTTAACCCATATGTGAGCATATATCTCCTGGTCAGGAATCAAAATGAGCATCCTCATCGAAGTGTCTTGAATCCTTACATGGCATTCATCATGATCAATGATTACACTTCACTTAATTTTCACTTAACAGGTTATACTCAAAGGTCCTTGATGAAGATTTGCTTTGATGTTTCCAAAAATTTGTCTACTTGACAAAACCTTATACCTACAAATCACTACAACACTCCACCTTGCCAAAAATCAAAATACCATCCCTACATAGTGTTTCTATAGACTACAAAACTGATTTTGCAATGCAAGGGGTTTGCAGTTCAGTGTAAGCATCCTTCCTTCGAATGCCGATAGATTGAAACCTGCCTGCCATCCATATGTTGCAAATTAGTTGCAAAACATAGTACATTCTCTAAATACATAGCTTTTGTATGATGATTGTTTCCAATGGTTTTGGTTTTCCCCACCACATCTCAAGAGAAAGTCTGCATTGCAACAACTAATGGGTGTTTGGATGTGTGCATTTTGCAACGTACACCAAGAGTGTCAACATCCTACTGGGAGCTTGTTGCAAAATGGGCATGCATTAGATCCCTGCACCTATGGATGCGCCATCAAACATTTGGTGTTTATATGTTTAAGCACTCTTAGTGGTTATTTTCTATACAACTCTTCTTTGCTTCTCTGGCACAACATGATGCCACTCTCTTTGCTGTAATTATTACAAAGGGACTATGATTCTAATAGAGGCACACCTTTCAGGGATTCCACTTCCAGGTAACAATTTCCAGCTTTTGAACCTGTGGTGGAAAACCAAGCAATGGCATTTTGTTATATTCTGCCAAACCTCTTCTATAACAAACCCAGGAACAAAGGAAATGCAATGGCAAGATGTGAAGCTATAGTGGCAATTGAAAAAGTGCAGCACACAATAACTTTCCATAACATAATTTTTTGTCCTTACATAAGGCAGGTGTTGCCATTATGAAGAGTTTTGACATTATGGTTGTATGTCCTCTTTGTAGTTATTCTGCATTCTTTGACAGGTCCAGGGTTTGTGCATGAAGTATTCACTATGGCCTTCCATTATACACAGCAAATTGCTATTAGATAATGAATCATTTTCATCTTATCTAAGGTTAGTAGATGTGCTGACCTGGTGTCCAAATTTCTTTCTCTTGCCTAATTCCCATCTGGAACGTCTATTACCACAGAAGGTTTCACATTTCAGATTTTTGCAAATACATAACTTCTTGAATGTCAATAAAGAGTGAAAATACCTTACCTGAAGGGTGTTAGATAGGGAGTGAGCTTATAGAGCCAACATCTCAGAAATAGCACATATTTTTTAAAAGAACCCCTTATAACATGTGCTTACTAAATTATGGGGAATTTGAGGTGAAAGGCTATGGCCGTCCCACACCTTTTTAAGGCAATCAACCTCAAATTAGACATTTGTTTAATCAATGGTTGGGTATGGGACAAGGTCACTAGCAGGTGCTCCCATAATTTAGGTCCCCAAGACATCCTCGATTCCATTCAGTTATTTCAGTCTATCATAAACTAAACTATTGGGTACATGAACTGGTTTTGAAAACAATGATCAAAGAAGTTTGGTACTTTAGAAATCTTTTCTTCTTTTACAAATTGATTAGCAAGCAATACAATGTGTGGAATCATACATGTAAGAATGGAGGATGTGGCAGTTGATCAATTCACATTGAGTCATGTTTTCAAACTACATTATGTCAAGAGAGTTATTGCTCTTTCAAGTTATATAAATATTCCACTTTTTTTGTGATTTGAAACAAAGTCCCAATCTACAAATTGTGTCATTTTCAACATCTTAATGAAATTATTTCTCTTCCATGTTTTTAAGGTGCAAAGAAAAAAGTTAAATTCTCATGTTTTGATAACAAAATAAAGCCATATTTGTGGCATGCTATCTTGAAGCATAAGTGCTTTGGATGATAACCAGAATAGTTGGAAATGCCGTATGCAAAGATCATGTAATCTAATTGACTACAAGTTGAATAGGCTATGACCCTTTTAAAATTGTTTTATAATATTCCATTAGTTGCCGCAAAAAATGACGTCATAGCTCCTACGAAAGTAATAACAATCAAAGCATTGGGTGGATATTCAAATAAAGGAGAGCACCTTGCTATCATAAAAACACTTGTTGTTACCATAGTAATTGCATGAATTAGAGCAGATACTAGAGTGGGCTACTCTTCAAGCTTTTATGCTTCTACAAGGCCAAAAAATAAAGATTTTGGAGTATTGGGTAATGAGCTAGTGAGCTTAGCAAGAGTGGGGACTGGATCTTCCACTTATGAAATAAAGATTCTCTCAAAAATCTATAAGATGGTCATTGTGCTCTTAACAACTGAGATGTTCTTTCTCTTTTATGCATAAATGCATTTGATAACATCTCAGTCCCATTCTAACACTTTTTGAAAATATATTTTGCAAAGCAAAACAAAAAATTTTGAACTTTTTCGTGTTAAAGGCAAAGTGAACAATTCATTTAGTATTAAATCTTAGACAAAAAAACATACACATATTTTGTTATAATTTTACAAGTGTGACTCATGAATCTACATTGAAGTTGAACCTGATATCATTAATAATATCACATGCATGCAAATTTGTGATGCATCATAAATGATTGCTCTTTTTTTTTAAAAACATATTGTTGGTTTTTTAAGGTCATAATCCGAATAGCCCAAGTGTTATTGGAACACACTTGTACATATTGTCATATTGCTACATTCTTTAACATTTGATCGTCCTCATTATAAAATTGTTGATCATTTTGAAGTTTGTCACTTTATCTTGCTATTATTAATCAAGATTGCAAGCTCTACAACAAATTGAATAAAAAAGAGGTGCAATCATTTGAGAGACCAATGAAGGTATGGGTTTTATATATCCCCACCACCTTGAACAATGGTGAATGTCTATAGGTTGTAAACAAGCCATTTTGTTAATTTGCTACATCTTTGTCTATGATTTTTTGAATTGGAAAAAATGCCACCTCGCTTTTGGATTGAAACAAAATTGAACTTAGATGGTTTACTTATCCAATTTGAATTAGTGGATGCTAAATTTGATAATGCTATATCAGAGGGAATTGAATCCTCAATTAAATTTAATTTGGTGGTATTAGATAATAAAATGGAAGTGAAATGGAAGTTGTGAAATTATAGTGAAACAATTTCTCTTTGCTCAAAAGGTTTGACAATACAGTGAATATTTGCTTGCACTACAAATAACAACTAGATCTTTCAATAGCAAAAGTTAAATATTAGTCAAAACACATATATTGGCAACCGAACAAGAAAATTGAACTAGTTTAGAAAACCCACCCCATAGGAGATCACTTGAATGTCAAAAATTTCGCTCCCCTGTTCTCCAGTCTTGTCCCATGATTGTAACCTCATAGACCCAAACCAGCCTTGATATCCTTTATCCCTCTTTCTACATTCCTTAACGAACATTTCAACTTTCTTATCCATCTCCATGTTATCATCAAAGTAATCAAAATCATCTTTGTTTGAGTTGTTAAATAGTGGCATGTCAAATGATGACACATCATTGTGATCTCGTTCTAATTTGAATAGCAAATCAATCAAACTTCTACATGATGTCCACCTCTTAAATTTGATTGTGATTTCCTTGATCTGTTTCACCCTTGTTTCTTCTATTAGCTGGATGCAAACACAATATAAATCCAATAGTACATTTGTCATGCAAACATCTAAATTCAGCTCTCAACCACACCTTCCTCCTTTTGCGTGTGTAGTACAATGGATCCAACTTGCAACAAATTTGGTTCATTCTCCAACATGTTTCCATATTCTAAATTTTCCTACAAACCATTCAACACAATTATATTGTATGCCATTGTACAATTGAGTTCCTTTTTGTGTTAGAATTTTTAAATGATTTGCATGAAAATAACATTTGAACATCTAGAAAAAGCTTACTATTTTTTCCATATCCAAATGTTTGTGCATGCATTGGCAATGAAACTCAATTCCATCAAACAATATTTGCATAGGTTTTGTGGTTGATGATCCATTCCAATTTTCAAAATTGTTTGAAGTTGAATTGCACATCCTTTTTTCTTGTAATATCCCATTTTCACTCATATATGTTTCCCTTTTCTTCAATTCGACATCTACATGCATCATATTTGTGGCAATTGCATTCATGTTTATATGTTTTTCATCAATGTGTTGATGTTATTCTTCCAATTTACCAATTCTAAAACCTATTTAGTCTCGAAACTCATGCATATCCTTTGTGATTTGATATTTCCCTTCTTGTTCAAACTTCAACAATTTAGCCTCTACTTTAGCTACTTTTGCTTCATGAGATTCGATTGCAACTTCCTTTGCATGAATGTCCTCCATCAATTTTGGATGTTTCGTAATTTCCTTCAACCACACCTTAACAATTATTACTGGGAGTCATCACTTGCTATGGTTTAATGCATTTCATTATTGAAAGTTATCCATCAAATTATTGGTCATTACACAATATGGGCAATTTCAATTAAAGTCCACTTTTCAATGGAATTATTGAAATTTTCCAACATATAAAAGATGTTGTAGTAACTTCTTAGGTTAGGCAATAATTAAATTATTTTTGAAAATGTTGAATTTTTTAGAAATTATCTATTTGAAATGTTCAAATTTTTAAAAAATAATAAAGGAGGGCAAAAAAAAAAAATTGGTGGAAACTTGGGAGCCTATTACTTTAGGCCAATCCACTTGTAGAACAAGTATTCAGTAATTAAAAATGTTTCTCTATCCTATAATTTGGTGGAACACTATGTCCCTTCACTTTTGCAAAAAAATATAGTATAAAATGTTTTAAAATGTCTCATTGTGTTAGAGGTTTAAAGTCTAAAAAAATTCAAAGAAGTTGCCTATGTTTATCACCAAAATTTATTTATTACTTTTTTAATTACTAAAGTGGATTCTCAAAAATAAAATCATTATGTGGCACCCAAGTGCCAAACCTAAAAAGGTACTATGATAATATGAAATCAAGAAGTTTAACATCCAATTACAATAATGAAAATATATATTCATAATATTTATATTTTGATTTATGGTTAAAAAATATTCTTGAGGTCATAGTTGTCATAAGGTTTCATTTTTATGTACATGTCATTAGATTGATTTATGAAAATGTTTGCAAGATTGGTTGTCTTTAACTTACTAACTTTTCTTGTTCTATATGTTCCATTTCAAACATGCAAGATGTTGATGATCCTTTTTCATGAACAAATTGTTCTTCTTGCATCCTACCCAATTGTGAAAAATACAAATTCAATAATATTGTTCGAAACATCAAGATCAAGTTAGATTATTAATTAATGATTAAAACTATGTAGGTTGGGAGTCCAAATACTTAACATGCAAAATATTTGAGAATGTATGTATTGTAATTTATTATTTTAACAAATTCAAAATAAACCTAAAGGCTTCTAAGATTACATGAAATAATTAGGTGACCAAATTCCTTGTTTTAATATTCAACTATTTTTCAATAATTTTAAAATAGGAATCCTAATTTGAAAGAACTATATCCAATCAACCAATTACATTTATTGATCAATCACACATTTAGAAGTACCATTGTTTCATTTTGTTTGAGTTCAATATTCAAGGTGTTTGCATTTTGCAACTTGACAATTAAAAATAAAAAGGTAGGTAACTAATAAATACAACTTAAATATAAAGGATTTCAAAAAATTCATACACCCATGTCAACTTAACTAAAATTGAACATTGAAAATCTCATATGTTAAATAAAGATTTGAGAAATTATTTAAAAAATCTTTATATTTATCTTTCCATGTGAACTTTTGCATTACAAAAAAGTTGTTCATAATTTTCCATTTAAAATAAGTTGCACTTATCCACCCTATTTGCATATTCAAAACACAATAAATAGTGTACCTTTTTCAAATAAAGAAGTCTTTGCTTCTTTTTTTGCAACTTGATGTAAATGTTCTTTGATTTGCATTTCTAGCTTAGACATAGTTTGATTATCCTCCTCAAAAATCTTTGCTTTCTTTTTTAATGTCATTTCAAAATTTAATAACTCTTTTTCTTTTGTTTGCAAGATTTCTTGTTTCTTTTTTAAAATTTGTCTTTTTTCTTTTTGCTTCATTTTATTTTCTTCGAGTAAATTGTTTTCATGTTTCAAAACAAGAGCATGTTCCTCCACTTTTATAATCATAATTTCTAAGGCTTTTTTTTCATCCATTAGCTTCATTTCTAAACCTTGCACATTTTTTTCATCTTAGTCAACTTGCATATTTGACATTCTTTGAAAGTAATCATTTGATGGTTACATAACTTAACCAATTGTTAGTACATTAATTGATTCTTTTCAACCTAGTGCACACATTTCATCTACACATATAATAATTGAACACCTTTTGAATATATAATGTGACAAGGATGCCAAACGTCATAACAAATACTTATATAAACATTACATACATGTGGTTTTTCAAATGGAGATTGGAATTGTTGTCAAATGAACATATATATCCATCTCAATATTAGATTTAATCAGAATATTCAAGGGCGCAAGTACAAAAGCTTGGTTTTGGATATTACATGCAAGTCATTCTTGTTGTTGATGATTGTTTGTTCTTGAAACTTCAAATTCTCCTCTTTTCTTCCCAATCCTTTTGCCATTTCTTTTAGTTTGTTGTAATGCAATGCCTCCTTGCATTCAAAAAAATTCACACATAAAATGTTAAAATTATCCAAATATATTGAAACGATGACAAAATTGGTGACATTCATCCTTTAAGAACTTGCGTTATAGGTGTATACTTGGTTTCTTAGGTCACATTCTTTTGTGTTGAGAAGATTTTGTCATGTAGTCAATTTGTCAGCCCAAAATTCCAACTTCTTCTTTGATTTTCAAGCTTATGTTGATAGCAATTAAGTTTTGTGGTAGCTTGATCTAGTTTAACCATTTTTTTTATAATTTGTGCTCCAGCTTGTTCTATATATGTTTGAATTTTTTTTGTCATTGTCAAGTTTCATAAAATTTAAGGTGAATATTCAAAGGAAAATGATTTCATGATTGTCCAAAAATTACCATTTGAAATTATCCATATCATCATGTAATAATGGATAAGAAATAACTTAAAAGTTAAATTTCCTTCTTTTTCAAACTAAAAAGTGGTGATGTAGATGTAACTAGTTCTTGTATTTGTGTTGTAAGTTCCTCCTTTCCAATGATAAAACTATCGATTCATTTTTTCAAGGTCTCCTCAACTTCTTGTTGCCAAATTAAAAAATCTTGTTTTGTACTATGAACATCTTTTAGTTCTTTTTCAACCTTTTGTTTTGTTGCTTGGAGTTCTTCCATTTGAGCATTATAATTCATCACATGTGCAGAAACCTAATTGCAACAACAAGTGGTCTTAAAATCAAATGATACATATCATATATATATATATATATATGATAATTAACCCCAACTTTGGAATGGGTCACGAGTAATATGCACTTACATCTTGAATGTGTTTTTCATGTTTGGCATGCAATTCCTTCTCTGCAACTTTTATTTTAATTTTCATGTCCATAAGATGTTTCATCTCTTCTATTATACACCTTTTTTCTTCTACCAAAATCCCTATGTCCTTTTTCATATTTGCTTCTTTATATTCTAATGTTTCATTTTGAATTGTGATATTTTCTTGTTTGGATTTTATTTCTTCATTCCATGCTTGTTGTTCATTCACAAGCTTTGTTCGCATCACCTACAATGAAACATTAATGTTTATAAAAATCAATAACATTGACCCACAACAATCAAGTGACATAGATGTGGGTGGGTGGGGGAATAGGTGAAGGATGTCAAAATGAATCATCAGATTTGTCCATTTTCCACCTTTTGTTAGGTTTTTCAACATTTGGAAGATTTATTACATTATTGTCATTAAGATTCAAAATGATAAGTGTAATCAATAATTAGAATAATTAATATGTAATTATGAACTAACTTTTAATTTTTCTTGTTCACTCTTCATTTGTAAATCAAGTTATTTTAATGCACTTTCTTTTTGTAAGAGTTCTTGCTCTTTTATACATAATTGGTCTTCCTTGGGCTTCATGGTTTGTTACATGGACTGAATGAATTCTCCAACTTTCGATTGCTCCACAACAAGTTTTGCCCAAATATTTTTAGGATTTTTATTTAATTCATGTGCTTCAAATATAGCCCCTTCAACTTCCTTTAATTGCAGTTTTTCTTGTTCAAAATCAGCCATGGTTTTTTGTAACTTCATCTTATCATTTTCCAAGTCCACTTGTAAAAGCTTAAGATCATCTTCCCTTTGGTTGAGTTTTTGTGTCATCTTTTCCATTGCACAAGCTCTACGTTGTAATTCCTTTTCATGTTCCAATAGTGTTGCCTCCTTTGTTGTGAAATTACAATCCATTTCTTTCTTAATAGACATATATGTTTCTTGCATTTTTTTTTCATTTGTCAATTTTTCATTTTCAAATTCTTCCTTCTTAGTGTCAAGTTCCTTTTGCATTTTTATCAAAGTTGAAATCCTTGATTGTACATCCTTTTCTCTTATTGCAGTTTGCCCTTCATTTTCTTCCAAAATTTTCATCTTTTGATCTAAAATCATTTGTTTTTCTATCAACCTTTGTGAGGTCATATTCAATATTTTTTTGTGTAGATTTTAAAAATATGTTAGGTATAGAAGGAATCTGATTGATTGGTAGACTTAATTTTTGATATTTCAGATTGGAGAATTAGGGGGTTAAGGGATTCACAATATCCTAGACACAAAGGCGTGTGCCATGTCCTCATTTTTTTATGCTCAAAAACTCTAAGCATATGAGTCAAAAGGGCTATAAACTAAACTAATAAATCTATTTGAATTCATCCAACTTCTAGAACATATTAGAGATTGAGTTTTACCTATAACAAACATTTATTCATT